>SL_8KL_010_SEDDRAFT_10005405_pt1 | contig 10008 bp, 9 predicted proteins | sample SodLakKL_010_SED_4_FD_11160 | JGI IMG/M metagenome (IMG submission 11160) | reverse complement strand
AATATAAAGACGGTGATATAGATGTGGTTAGTAGAAACTTTAGGTTTACTAGAATGTGATGTATGTGGACATACCCTATTAGAAGGATGCGGGTTTTATTTAGATACCTCTAAACCTACTATTGTTAATGGTCAGTTTATCCCAGAACAAGCTATAGTGGTTTGCCACGACTGTAATAAGGAGCAATAAACAATGAGAGATTTCAGTAAGTGTCCCAGATGTAGTTCACCTACTAAAACAACTAAAGCCTTTCATGGTGGAGACTCTGAGTTTTGGCTGGAGTGCGAGAGGTGTAATACTTTTATAAATACATATATTCCTCAGCAGCACCAGGAAGCTGTTCATACTGACCCCCATCGTTATATAGGAAACTTCGGAGGCTATGGATCAGGCAAAACCCTTACTTCACGGGAAGAACTATATAAACATATGCTTCTTACTCCGAAGGGTAACAGTTTAGTGGGGGCCAATGTCCAGTCCCAGTATGAACAAACTATCAAAAGAGATATTGAAGCCGATCTTCCTGCTGCCTTTATCGAAGGGCACAGTGCCCAAAAACAATATATTGATTTAAAAAACGGTCATCGTTTAATGTTCAGGCCCTTTGATGATGCTAATAAACTACGAAGTTATAATCTTTCAATGTTTGTAATGGTAGAAGCTTCTGAAGTAAAGTTTGAAGCTCATACTCAGCTTAAATCAAGACTTCGTAATACTGCTGCTACTGTTCCTGAAAGGGATACAGAAGGCAACATTAAATACAAGGAGACTAAAACTGGTGTAGGAATTCCTCTTATTAAAGCTGATTGGCGTAAAGGTATAGTAGAGTCCAACCCTGATGCTGGCTGGATTAGAAACGATGTATTACTTAAAGCTGATGATATTCAAAAACACGGCCAGATTGATGATGATTATGCTATTTTAGAAGACGAACAAGACCCTGCTATTTCAGCCCATGTAACTGCTACTTCAGCAAATGAGTTTTTACCTGATTCTTTTATTAATGAACTGTGTAAAAACAAACCTACCTGGTGGGTAAATCGTTTTGTTTTCTCCAGTTTTTTATATGCGGAAGGCTTGGTTTATCCTTCAGCTCTACGATGGGTGGTTCCTTCTTTTGAAGTCCCCAGACAATGGAAAAGAATATGTGCTTTTGACTACGGATTATCCGATGATGCGGTATTTCTCTGGGGAGCAGTAGATGAAAGACATAATTTGTTAGTAATTTATAAAGAAGAAAGGGTGAATGACCGAAATGTAGAGACTTTAGCCAAGATTTTTAAGGAAGGAAGCGAGGATATAGCTGTAGGAGGGTGGATTACTTCTCCTTTAATTGACCCAAAAAGTGGCCCTAAACGGGATTATGACAAAAAATCCTTGGCAGACCACTTCATGGACTACGGAATTTACTTCCAACCAGGCCATTCCAGCCTCGATGCCCGTATATATCGTTTAAACACCTACTTTGAAAGCGGAAAAATCCGAATTATGGACTGTTGTAGGGGTCTTATTCAGGAATTAAGGGATTATAAGTTTAAATCCCAGTCTATGGACTCTACAACCTGGGATAATAAGCCTGAAGATAAGAATAACCATGCCATTAACCCTTTAGAATGGATAGTAATGGAGCTTCCAGCCGATCCCAGGAACTTAGTGCATGGAATTTACAATAAAAAGGGAGATAATCTTCTACAGCAACAACCTAACCAGTCTGATGAATGGAATTATGCTATGCACGTGTTATCAGATACTGAAGATGACGCTCCACAGCAGTTAGACGACAGTCCGTTTGAAATGATTGATTATTTTTATTAGGAAGGAGGAAGCAAATGGAAACTGCAATAGTAATTTTAAGCATTTTAGTATTTTTTTCCCTATTGTTTATTATCGTATCAGGTAAGGGAGTGGTAATTAATATAAATTATAGGTATGAACAACCTCCCGCACCTGCCCAAGAAGAAACCGAAGAAGAAGAAGTTAAAACCGACGACGATCAAACTGTTGTATTAGACGAAATAACAACCGCAATCCAGGAGGCTATGGGGGTGGACATGAATGACAGATAAGAAGAAGAAAAAAGAAGAAGAGGAAGAAAATAAATTAGAAATGACAGAAAACGATGATATAGACGTTAAAGATCTTTATGAGAAATATCAGCTTTGTAAGTCGCACTATACTAAAGAACATAAACGTATGAAGCTGTTGGACTCGACAGATAGAGGAGAGTTATGGAAAGCTTTAAACGCTAAGTTCCCGCCTTACCAAATTCTTCCCGATACTAATTTTATCAGCTACATTAAAACAAATCAGTTAGCTTCTATATATACGGTTACTAAAGGTGCGGAAATTCAACCTACTTCAGAAGAAGATAAAGATTTGACAGTAAACTTAAATGTTGCTTTAGACAGAATTTGGGAACTGAGTCAAATAGGATATTATCAGTTTCAGGCAGGAGAGAGGGCAGCCCTCTTAAATATGGGGATTACTCAGGTAGGATGGGACGAAACCCTAACGGGTGGTTCTCAACATTCTTTCTATAAGGGTAATGTAACTGTTAAAAATATTGACCCTATTAAGTTTATGAGAGACCCTTTTGCTACCAGTTTAGACACTGCCAACTATTGTATGACCTATGAAATCTACCATAAGAATATCTTTATTCAGAACCCGAAGTATAAAGACGAATATAAAAAGTATAAAGAAAAACAGGAGTTCAGAGCTGCTGAAGATATTCCAGAACTTCCAGCTACAGAACGAAAGCCTACTGGCCAGGATAAAGATTATGACACCTTGCTTATTTTTTGGATTCGTGATGGTAAAAAGATACATGAAGTTCATACCATTAATGGAGAACATATCCTTTATAAAAAGAAAGATATTAAACCCAGTATATTTCCTTTTGCAGAACTGTATTGTAACGAACCTGCAGGAAGCCTAGTAGGGGTTAGCGAGTGTGCTAAGATTTTTGCTAATAATGTAGCTTACAACCTTATGGATTCTATTGCTTTAACTGCCGAATACAAAAACCAAAGACCGCCCAAGTTTATTAGTTCTAACTCAGGGCTTAATATCAAATCTTTTTCCAAGCATGGAGATGAAGCTGATAAAACTTTTGTAGTCAATGGAGACGCTACTAAAGCAGTTCATTACCATCAGTTCCCAGAAACATCTAAAAATATGCCAGCTTTAAAAGACAGTCTGGCTGGTGGAGTTCAGATGGTATCTGGAGTTGATGATAGGTATACAGGAAGGGATACAGGTTCTATTATTACTACTGGTGGAACCGAAGAAATGTTAAACAGGGTAACATTAATTGATACTCCTAAGATAATGACTTATGAAAGTTATGCTAAAAGGTTAACCCATTTAATCCTGGCCAATATGATCCAATATTCGCCCAAGAGAAAATATTTCTTCAGAAAGCCTGATCAAGTCAAATGGGAGTCTGTAGAAGTAGATTTTCCAGATATTGATAACGATACTTTATTCCATTATCAAATAAATATTTCTTCAGAACTTCCTAAGAATAAGCAGCGTATGGCAGAGATGGCTAACCTGCTTATGGAAAAACAAATGCAATATAAAGAACAAGGAGAAGAAGTTGAACTTATTACACCTGAAGAATGGCTTATGTTCCAGGACTTACCTAATAAAGAGTATATGTTAGAACGTATGGGTATCCAGAGAGAAACCAATGCTATTGAAGAAGTTTCTCAGGTACTGTTTGAATACTCGGATCTTATGGAAAGAGGTGTAAATCCTGATGACGCTATGTTAGCAACAGCTAATTCTTTAGAGAAAAAGAGAAAAGGACAAGGGCCACCAGAACAACCAATCCCAGCAGCAGCCCCTGAAGGGCCATTAATGGGTGGTGGAGGTGGTGGAGGTATGATGCCTCCTGAAGAAGAACCTCCTCCTATGTAAACACTTGACAAATTAGGTAATTTATGTTATAATAAGCATAATAATAATATACGCAAAGACAGGTTCCACAGCCTTTAATTGTGTGTATTAGCTTTGCGGACTCCGTGTATTCTCGCCAAATACACAAAAGGAGTGATCTCGGCAGATGGAAGAAGAAAACACCCCTACGATGGAGGATGTTCTTAGTGCTTTTGGAGTAGAGCAACAACAAGAAGAAGAACAGGAACAAGAGCAAGAATCCTCCGAACAAAGCGGAGAAGAAAGTGGTGGAGACCCCGCACCACCTGAAGACCAACAACAACAATCCTCTGAAGAACCCCAACAAGCAGAACAACAAGATTCCCAAGAACAACAAGACTCTCAAGAACAAGAACAACAGCAACAGCAACAACAACAACAAACACCTGATAAGACGGCTCAAGCTTTTGCTTCTATGCGTGTTCAAAACAAAAAATATGAACAGCTTATGCAAGGTATGGCAGAAGTTCTTGGTGTCCAGGGTGTAGATGATCCTGACAAGCTTGCTGAAACCCTCAAAGAAAAAGTAACTGAAGCTCAGGCAAAACAGCAGAATGTAGATCCTCAACTATTAAGTAGATTAAGACAACTTGAAGAAAGGGATCAACAGTATGCTCAAGAAGAAAGGCGTAGAAACGCTTATTTAGGGTTTCAACGGGTGAAGGAAGAATTTGGGTTGGATGATAAAGGATTGAGTCAGTTTGCAGACCAGCTTGCCAACGACGGGATAAATCCTTTTGAAAGGGACATGGATTTAAAAACTGCTTATATTGAACGTAATTATGACACGTTACTTAAAGAAGCAGAAGCCAGGGGAGCAAAAAAGGAAGCGGAACGTGCTGCCCAGGCGACAAATCACAGCACTACTCCAGACAGCTATAAAGGTGGATCAGAGGATAACGAACCAGATAAAGTTGATTCAATTTCTGATTTGGAACAATGGTATAACAAACATGGAAGTTCCGCAAAGTAAGCAAGAACGAAAATACACATTAAAGGAGAGTGGAGCTTATGTCTTTGAAGCTTAATTCTACTGCTGATATTAACACTGCTATAGAACTTACCCAAAAGGCGGGTAAGAATGTTATAAATCCTGAAGTATTCTACTCTAAACAGCTTTTAGACACCATCCGCTATGATGCTGATGAATATGTTTATTACAGGCTGGCAGATACAACTCCGATCCAGGACAAGGCTGATAAAATTACTATCAGGCGTTGGTCTCCCTTAGAAGCACACACTGTGCCTCTGGTAGAAGGAGTTCCTCCGAAGTCCGATAAAGGTTCGGTTGAAAAATATGAAATTGATGCTTATCAGTATGGTAGGTTTATGGAGTTTTCCGATAAGGTAGACTTTAAGGTAGTCGATCCTATCGTAGCTCATTACACCAGAGAATACTCTTTGGTAGCTATGGAAACTCTGGATATGCTGGCAAGGGAAGCCCTGTTCTCAGTGGCTCAAAAATGGTATGCGGGAGATGCTGCTGACTTTGAAGGACTCGATGAAGATAGTATTCCCAGTCTTACCGACCTCAGACTGATTGTTCTGAGTATGAAAAAGAATTTAGTTAAGCCCAGGAAAAATGGTCGTTTTCATGTAATCGGTTCTCCTGAGTTTTACTACGATATGATTACCGATCCTGTAGTTGCTTCTTATATGTTCCTTAATATGTCTACTAAGACTATGTATGACAACTCTATGTTAGTTCCTCTTTTCGAGATGGAGTTTTATGAGACTATGGTAGTTCCTACCAGCTCTGAATACATAAAAGATGGTAAGATTCATAAGAGGATGTATAGGTACGATTCTGGAACAGGTGATTATCAGTTTGAAGACATTGCTATTGATGAAAAAGGCGATAGTGGTGAATATGTAGTAAGTAAGTACGACGGGTATGTCCAGGATAGCAGGACTGGTGAAGATGCTTCTTATATTCCTGAACAAATGGTTTGGAATATAGATGACTGGAACGCCAAGTCCCCCAGTGGTGAAGATGATTGGGTAGAATTTAAAGCCCAACATATCCTCATTATAGGTAAAGACGCATTAACCAGGACAGGACTTTCTGGAGAAGATCAGGTAAAGGTTTATACCAAGCCTAAAGGTTCCGCAGGGCCACTCGATCCTATCGACCAGCGACAGTCTATCGGTTTTAAGATTAATAGCGTCGGATTCGGTTCAACTCGTTTGGAAGCTATCGTAGATTATATCTGCGTTCCCAGCCAAGTTAATACTCTGTAAAATAAACCGTTAGGAGGATAAAAATGGCCAGACCTAAAAAGAAAGATGACTACGGTTTTGAAGAAAGTGAAGTTCAAGAAGCCGTTCAACCACAAGCACAAAAACCAAGTATAAACCAGGCTATGGCCCAGGCGAATATGGAATTAAACAAAGGGGAAAAGAGCAGGAAAAAACTTTATCAAAAGTATAAAGACGAAGAAAAAATTCCTATGTATCTATCTCCTATGTATCGGCCTTATTTCGGCAATGTTATGCAGGTATCAATTAATGGTGTATCTATTTACTTTAAAGTAGATGGAAGCAACCAGCTTGTTCCTCAGACTTTTGCCGACGAGATAACATCACGAAGGTTAAAGATAGATGCTATCCTAACCAAACAAAAACGCATGGCCGAGGCTTCATCCAATGTTGAAGATTCGCCAGGAGAACTAAAACTCTTTTAAACTCCAGAGGGGAGGGGACGTATTCCCCTTCCCTTTTTAAATATGAGGGAGTGATTACATGCTCTTAAATGAAATAGTAAGAAAAGTTAATAACAAGTTAGCAGGGGAGCTTTTAACTTTTGAGGAGTTAAGAGACCACTTAGATGCTACTATTGATGATATAAATGCTCGGCTAGATTCTACTTATCCGAGTTTTAGTGAGTTTTATGAACAATATACTCAAGAACCCGACTATAACTTCTTTCCTGATAAGTATATCAGGTCGGTAGTAGTTCCTGGGGCAGCTTTTTATTTTTTCATAGTTGATGAAGAAGGTGCGGATGTTGCTCCCCAATATGCCCATGAATATGATAGAAATTTATTTTATATGGAAAGGGATTATATTAGTAAAGTTCCCGAAGAATACCAGGCCGATTCTTCAGGAGGACTTTCTTCAGATCCCACTTATGGAGTTCCTTCGTACTACAGGCAGATGTTTTATTAAATGGTTAATGTAAGAATAAATCGGCCTGATAGACAAGGAACTCAATTTTATAAAAGCTATGAAAGACAAAGAAGGCAGTTACATACTGACGATACTTTTGAATCAGGTATGTCTTTTACCGATGCTCCTTTACAAGAAGGGTTTTTTAAGACTTTAATCAATTTTGATATAGAAGACCAGGGAACGTTATTAATACCCCGTTCTGGATTAAGAACTGAGATGTTAGGACTGTATCCTTCAGAACAAGAGCTGGAAGGAGTAGAACCTTATGTTTTTTCAGAAGATACTATCCTAATAGATGGAAAACTTTGCGGAGAAGTTGACCGTAATNTATATAGGAAAGTAATATTGGGGGAGCCTTCTGAAGAAACTTTAGAAGAAACAAATCTTTATAAAGGAGANCTTTATGTAGGAACGGTCTTTCCTTCAGGACAAGCCAACGAATACGAGAATTTTGAAGAAGGTATTATAACCAATAATATGCTGACTAAAAAATTAAATGGCGAAACCACTTTTACAAAACCTACCAATGCCAGAATACATAATATTCCTTTAGAAGAACCTTCTCGCATATACAGGCATGTAGGGACTTTTGGTTTTGGAAATAGATATTTTTGTTTTAAACATACAGAAGAAGAATCAAAATTAGTCCAGGCCAAGTTCGATGAAGACCAGGGACTTTTTGATTTTGAAGATGTGGAGCCTAAAGTTATAACTCCCAGAGAAGCAGTTTTATGGGGTTATAATATGTTAGAAGACCAACCCTATCATTTTGAGAACTTTGAGTTTTCAGGGACTATACAATTAGAAGGTATATTGCCTTATGATGATAATGACGAGATGTTAATGACTCCTAAAACCAATGAGGAGGTAGTCTTTAAATGTGTTTATGGTGGGAAGACTACTGAATCTTATGAGTTTAAATGGGAATGGAAGGAACCTGTTGCTACAGGTTGGAATGAAGAAAAAGAAGAAACTTTGGATTTAGACGGACTTCCTGAAGCCTCCGCTACTTTCAGCCTTCCTGTAAGAGAAGCTTTAATTCGAGTAACAGCTACTAAAGTAGGAGAAGATTATCCTGAAAAAGTAATAACTGTAGGTTTTAGTTTTGATCAGGAAAAGCATGGAACTACTGCAAATATTGAACCTAAAAACTATGATATGACTAAAGCTACGGGAATGATGTATTGGTATCATCGCCTGGTAGTATATGGTTTTCAAGAAGATCCTACTCTTTTACTTATAAGTGATATGAATAATCCTGGATATTTTCCCTATCCTTTAAATGCTGATATATTTGATGAACCTATAATTCACGCAGCCCCTATATTAGATGAATTATTGGTGCTGACCACTACTCAGCTTTATCTTTTAACTCCTGATCCTTCAGGTATGGGATGGACTAAAAGAAAAATCCAAGACGGTTTAGATATAAAAGAGTGGGACGTTCATTTAATCCAAGACGTAAAGAATATGATTTTCTTTAAGTCAGGCAACTATTACTATATGATTGTCCCCAGCACCAAAAGGCCAGGAGACTTGGTAATGGCCCCCGTATCTAGAAATATTAGTTATTTTTTAGATCATTTTAAAGAAGAAGTTTTTCAAATAATTGCTGATGTTTATAATGAAAAAATCCAAGAATATACAGTTGAGGTAGAAGATTACATAAACAACTTAACTTTAATCCATTACTATAATTTCCTGGATTTTGAGGATATTCATAACGTATATATTTTTGAAACAGATAGTGGGCAGTACTTGAATGTTGTATTGTTATACAACTCTGTTAGAAGACATTGGAGAATATATATTTATGAAAGTGAAGAAATATTAAAATCCTTTACAGAAGATGTTACCAAAAAAGGAATTTTAATGGGAGTTGTTCCTTTAAACCAGGAGTATGAACACGATAATACTGTAATTCAAGAAACTTTAACTGGAGTCCAATTTCTCAGGTTTGACCCGACTATACCTAAAGATTTATATGTACCCCAAAATACTATTATTAAACCTGCTGAAATCCCCGAAATAGACGAGGACATTTTCTTCAGAAACTATCAGTTTTTAGATACTGGTTACAGAGAACAGGATACCAACATTAAAAAACGCTATAGGGAATTTCAATTAAAACTCCATAATATTTCTCAGAAGTCTTTGCACTTTTATTCAGAGTATTTAATAGACGGGGATAGAAGGTTAGATTTTTATAAATATAAAACTCACCACAATACTGATCCTAACGATCCTGAATACGGACTTTTAACAGTTGTTCAGGAATTAGTCGATCCTTCCGTATTACCTGGAGCCACTATCTTAGCTGAAAACGAAGAAGATACAGAAGCATGGACTTTAGACCAGTCAGCTTTTCCAGATTTATCTTTTTGGAAGATTAGATGTCCTGTATCAGGAAAAGGATACTCTCCCAGGTTGAGATTATTGTGTTTCAGTGAAGAATTATATGAGCTTTTAAATATTATTTGGGTCTTCAGGCCCATGTATGCGAGGTAGGTGATTATATGCCCAGCACAACTATTCAAGAATATGATCCGAAGTATATTCAATTAGTAAAAAATAGATCTTCTCAAGATGTAGTAACTGCCCAACAGTGGAATAATATTTTCAACTTGTTAATTGAACAGGGAGACCACAACGCAGAAGTATTAGTAGATGTTTGTAGTAATCTGGTAGATGCAGTAGCTAATGCTGAACAGGCATTGACTAACTCTGAAACTGCTATGATAACTGCTAATGATGCTGACGAAAAATCTGATATAGCTATAACTGATTCAGACGAAGCTTTGACTAAAGCTACTGAAGTTCACGAACTTTATGATGATTTAGAAAAAGCTTTAGAAGATGCTGAACAAGTTGCTACAGAGTTTGATACCAAAGCGG
>SL_8KL_010_SEDDRAFT_10005404_pt1 | contig 10010 bp, 9 predicted proteins | sample SodLakKL_010_SED_4_FD_11160 | JGI IMG/M metagenome (IMG submission 11160) | reverse complement strand
TCATAATCATTGTTCTCTCAGGGAAAAGCTTTAATTTAAAATTGCTAATATTTTTTTAATATTATATAATTAAATTACAGATTATAATTAATCTTATCGTGAAGGGAAGCGCTATCTAATAACTGTCTTTTAAGCGTTTTCTCTTCAACCTGTAAGTCTTAACATTCCAAATAATATACCAGAGGTGAAGAAGTTGCAAATATTTAAAAGAAAAATTTCAGTTATAATTGTAGTTTTATTGGCAGTATTTTTAGTCTTAGGAGTTTATTCCAGTGCTGTGGCCAGAGATCTTATAATACTTCACACAAATGATATCCATGGTAGAATTGAAATTGATGAAGAGCAAGGGCAGATGGGCTTTCCTTATATCGCATCAGTGGTTGAAGATTATCGAAACAACTATGACAATGTTTTGGTTCTTGATGCCGGAGATACTATCCATGGTCAGTCTTTAACCAATGTTTTTAAAGGAGAAAGCTCCATAAAGGTTATGAATAAAATTGGTTATGATGTGATGTCACCAGGAAATCATGATTTCAACTTTGGTTATACAAGGTTGCTTGAACTTGAAGAAATAATGGAATTTGATTACATCTCAACTAATGTAGTAAAAGATGGTGAACCAATCTTGCGGCCTTATACAATAAAAGAAGTTGGAGACTATAAAATTGGAGTTTTCGGAATCACACCTACCTATACAGTAGGGGTTGTAAGACCTGAGCATATTGAAGGCATTGAATTTCTAGATATGGTTGAAACCGCCCAGCACTATGTTGATATAATGCGAGACAATTATGACCTGGACCTTATAATAGGTCTGGCTAATTCTTCAGGGGCTGACGTAGCCTATGCACTGGAAGGAATCGATCTATTTGTTGATGGACATGGTCATGATCTTTATCCTGAAGGAGAATGGAGAGATGATGTACTCCATGTAATGGCCAATGAATATACAAAATATATTGGCATTGTGGAAATAGATTTTGCTGAAGAACTTCAGATGACTGCAAGTGTAATGTCAGCAGAAGAAGTCATGAACAACTATGATTATAATATTGAAATTCAAGATATGCTCGATGATTTCAGAGGCAGAGCAACAGAGATATTATTAGGCAATTAAGGCAGTGGCAATATCCAGTTGGTTTTGACCTGGAACAATTATTTTCTACCACTATCGATACTGGGCTCGATGCTCTATACAACTTTTTAACCGATAAAACTACTTTAACTAAAGAAGAGACCATTTTTTTATAATCTATTTCAAAAAGTTTTAGTTATATCTAATTGATTTATAAAAAAATAGTTATCTATATCCGGGCCAGACAGGTTTCAGCCAGCACAAGCAGCAATGGCAGCCAGTCTGGCTTTGTTTTTTATAGTTAGGTCTAATTGTTTATATTTTCAAGAAGGAGTTTTTAACATTTATATGCAAGTATATAAATATAAATATAAGCAAATAATCTCTATTAAGAAAGGAGAAAAATCATGCAGGGTTTGAATGGAAAGCTATCTATTCTAAATGAAAATGAAATCGAGCGAATCCATCAGACCAGTCTGGATATTTTAAATGATGTTGGGGTTAAATTGGAAAACAATGATCTCCTGAACTTATTTAAACAAGCCGGCGCAGAAATTGATTCTGAGAAAAGCCTGGTCAAAATTCCCCAGGGTTTGGTAGAAGAATCTTTAGAAAAAGCACCGAAAAAGGTAACTCTTTTCGGTCGAGAAGATAAACCGGATATCAAACTCGGCGGCCAGAAAGTATATATGGGAACAGGGGGAACAGCAGTAAATATTTTTGACCTTGATAGTGGCCAACGCCGCAAATGTCAGGCAGAGGATGTTGCCCTGACAGCTCGCCTTGTTGATAACCTGGAAAATATCGATTTTTATGTGGCACCAGTTTATCCGGCAAATCGCGAGAAAGATGAAGCTGATGAAGCAAGGTTTTTGAATTCCCTAAGGTATACCGGTAAGCATGTGATGGGCGGTGTTTATTCAACCACCGGAATCAAGAATGTAATTGATTTTGCTGTTGAACTTGCAGGTTCAGAAGATAAACTCAGAGAGCGACCGATTATTTCTATGATCACTTCAATCATCAGTCCTTTGAAAATGGAGAAAGAATATACTGAGTTTATGCGGTATATTGTCTCCCGGGGGATTCCTGTGGTTGCTCCTCCGGCACCGATCGCCGGGGCCACCTCGCCCTACACTATGGCCGGAAGCCTTGCCCAGCTCAACGCCGAAACCTTATTCGGGGTTGTTCTGGCTCAGCTGCTTGAACCAGGAGCTAAAGTTCTATATGGTATCGTACCAACCACCATGGACATGCGGAGTTCAAGTTTTCGATTTGGTTCTATCGAATCTGGACTAATGAATGCTGCTGGGGCCCAAATAGGACAGTATTACGATCTCCCGGTTTATAATACAGCAGGTGTTACCGATTCACCGGCAGCAGATATTCAGGCAGGGTATGAAAAGATGGCCAACATAATGCTATCAGGGCTGGTAGGAGCTAATTTTATTCATGATGCAGCCGGCCTCCTGGATACAGGGTTATCAGTTGCTTATGAGCAGTATGTTATTGATAATGAAATTTTAGGCCTGGCCAAAAAAGTTCTTTCAGGAATCAGCGTTGATAATGAGAGGCTGGCTTTTGCCGATATAAAAAGTATAGGTCCAGAAGGCGACTTTCTTACAGCACCAACAACTTTGAAATATCTTCGTAGTGAAATGTATGATCAGGACTTATTCGAATCCGAGCGCTGGGAGGAATGGTATGCCAACGGAGCTAAAGATGCTGCCGTTCGGGCCAATGAAACTGCAAAAGAGATCCTGGAACAGGCAGATAAGGAATATATCCCAGAAAAGCTTCTGCAGAATTGGGATAAAATTGATCCAGTGGAGGTGGATAAAAATGGTTGAATTAGGCTTGAGAGGCGACAGGTATCATCCTTTACAGGATAAAGATCTAGAAGCTATTGATCAGGCAATCAGGAATATTCTCTGTGAGACCGGTTTTGAAGTGCATTCAGCAGAGGCCAGAAAGATTTATGCTAAAGCAGGCGCCGAAGTTGACGAACAGCAATCCCTGGTTAAATTAAATAATAATTTAATCGATAAGGCATTAAAATTGGCTCCTGAAAATATAACCCTTTACGCCAGAGATGAAGATTATAACCTCAGCCTGGGTGAGAATAAGGTCCACTTTGGAACCGGTGGAACTGTACTGAATATACTGGATTTAGAAACCGGTGAGAAAAGAAAGGTAACCATGGAAGACCTTGCAGATATCACTCGACTTGTTGATTATTTAGATAATATCCACTTTTATGTTATACCAGTTTATCCAGAAGGATGTACTAACGATAATATCGATATCAACAGATTTTATACAGCCTTGAAAAATACCTGCAAACATATAATGGGTGGAATATATTCCAGTCAGGGAATCAGAGAAGTAATAGATGCAGCAGCAATCATAGCCGGAGGAATAAAAAATCTCCAGGAAAGGCCCTTTATTTCATTTATTACCTGCGTGATGTCACCTCTAAAACTGGATCGAGATTATACAGATTTCTTAATACAGATTGCAGAAAAAGGGCTACCCCTTGCCATGCCGGCGGAACCATTAGCTGGCGGGACAGGTCCTGTTACTATTGCTGGAAATATTACATTGATGGCAGCAGAATCACTGGCAAGTGTGGTTCTGGCTCAACTTGTAAACCCAGGCACCCCTGTCATGCTGGCCTCCACAGCTTCAGCCATGGATTTAAAACAGGCGGCCTATATAACTGGAGAGATCGAGATGGGCCTGATGCATGCCGGTCTTGCCCAGCTAGCCCAGTATTACAAACTTCCTTTATATGCAACAGCAGGAATGTCCGATAGCAAACTGCCGGATATCCAGTCAGGTTATGAACGGGCTCTGACCTCGCTTCTAACAGGGTTGGCTGGAGCCAATTTCATCCATGATGCTGCAGGTTTATTAGAATTTTGCACTACTGTATCTTATGAACAGTATGTGATAGATGATGAAATTATCGGCATGGTTATGAGAGCAGTTAAAGGAATAGAAGTGAACAGAGAAACGATTGCCCAGGAAGTTATCGAACAGGTTGGTCCTGGAGGCCATTTCTTGGATCAAGACCATACCAGGAAATATATGCGTTCTGAGTACTATCACCCACATATTTCTGATCGTCAGCGCCGGGGCAAATGGGAAAAAGAAGGCGGACTGGATGCTCGGGACAGAGCCAGAGAAAAAGTTAGAAAAATATTGCAGGATCATAAACCAGCTTACTTGGAATCTGGGATAGAAAAGCAAATATTAAATAAATATGGTGAAAAATTATTATGAAAATAACTAAAATGAGATTGTCTGAGCTGATTGCAGCCAGAAAAAAAGATGAGATTAGCCCACAGGAAATTGCCAGGGCCTATCAAAAACAGCTCAGGCATTTAAATGAAAAATATAAAGCTTTTATTGTAATGAATAAAAATATGCCTGTTGATATTTATAAAAATGGTGAAGGATTACTGCAGGGGATTCCTATTGGAGTAAAGGATAATATCGTGACTAGAGATTTTCCGACAAGCTGCGCAACAAAGATATTACCTTTAAATCCGGTATTCAGCAACGCAGAAGTAGTTGAGAGAATTGAGGAGGAAGGAGGCATAATAGCAGGCAAAACAAATCTGGATGAGTTTGGCATGATGCCTCCCAGCAGTGATAATATTCTATTGCAAACTCGGAACCCCTGGAATCTTAATCATATTCCAGGTGGTTCCAGCGGGGGATCAGCTGCAGCAGTAGCAGCCGGAATGGTGCCTGTTGCTCTGGGGAGCGATACCGGTGGTTCTGTCAGGGAGCCTGCGTCTTACTGCGGAGTGGTAGGTTATAAGCCGACATATGGAACAGTTTCCCGCTGCGGACTTGTGGCTTTTGCACCTTCTCTTGATCAAATCGGGCCTATAACCAATAGTGTTAAAGATGCTGCCATCATGATGAACGTAATTGCCGGATATGATAAAAATGATCCCTATTCAGTTCAGACTAATATATCCGATTATACTGAGAATATTGGAGATGATATCTCTGGATTGACTTTCGCCCTGGCTAAAAATCACCTGAATATGGATATGTCTTCAGAAGTAAAAGAGTTATTATTGCAGACCTGTGCAATAATAAGGAAGCATGGTGGAAAAGTAATAGAGATTGAACTTCCAGAAATAGAATTGATGAAGCTTACGTATTACATTATCGCTTTTGCCGAGGTATATTTGAATATATCAAAACTGGAGGATACTCATTTAAAAACCTGTTACGGTAAAGATGTGCTTAAAAGGATTCTTGAATATAGTAGAGGCAAACAGCTTAATGAAGAAATTAAACGCAGAATTTTACTGGGCTGCCTGATGGTCGAGCAGGGTGAGCACTATCAGCAGGCTATTCGCTATCGGACCAGGATTATCCAGCAATTTAACAAAGCATTTCAAAAATCCGATTTTATTCTGTCGCCTACCAGCCCCTATTTACCGAGAAAAATAGTAGAAAAGAAAGATCCTATTTCAGAATATTCTTCCCCTGAGTTTACCACCTGGGCAAACTTAACAGGCAGGCCGGCTTTAACCATTCCAGGAGCACTTACCAGTCAGGAGCTGCCAATAGGAATACAATTGATAGGAGGTTATCTTGCTGAACCTGATTTATTCCAGGCAGGTGCTTATTTAGAAAATATTTTTGATTTTACTTATCTAATAGATAGATAGCTTAAATTGAGAATTAGGATAAACCTGAAACCAGTTAATATCTCAAATTTTTAGTTTTTTATTTGGAAATAGTTTTATTTTTTCTGCAATATTTGGTATAATAAATTATAAGGGATATTAAATAATTTTTAATGCTTAATTGTAAAATTAACTTGAACTAATTAAAATTTAATTAAAAGTGCCCATAGTGGCCCAAACTGAATATAATTGTTGTTATCTAAATGATGCTGGAAAACACCGGATTGCTCTCTTAATCTTTCTTCCAAAAAGACAGAATTTTTGGAAGATTTTTTGTTCTAGCATAAATAACATTATTTATCTAATCTTTTGTTTTGATTATTAATCTTTTTCAAAGGGGAAAGGGGGCAGAGTGAATGGAAGTATTAGCATACATTATGCAGAGATCAGATATGATCTGGGTTTTATTTCTTGAACATCTCTGGCTAATTGTAGTTTCAATCACTATAGCTATAGTGATCGGTGTCTTCTTTGGGGTTTTGATTAGTTATTTTAACAGACTTGCTCCACCGGTTTTAACCGCCTGCCAAATATTGATGACAGTTCCCAGTATTGCCATGTTAGGATTGCTTTTACCTTTTTTCGGCATCGGTTTTCAGACAGGTGTCGTTGCTTTAATTCTATATTCACTTTTACCGATCGTACGTAATACTTATTCAGGAATAGAGGAAATACCTGATGCCATTATCGAATCGGCAAAGGGCATGGGTATGAAAGACTATCGAATTTTATTTAAGATAAAACTTCCGCTGGCATTTCCTGTTATCATGGCTGGCGTTAGAACAGCTACCGTCATGATAGTTGGTATTGGTGCTATTGCAGCCTATATTGGAGCAGGTGGTCTAGGTGAGTTAATTTTTAACGGCATCTCAAGAACTTCTCCTCCGATGATTATTACTGGAGCAATATTCATCTCAATTATAGCTGTCGCTTTTGATCTTCTTTTAGGTAGATTAGAAAAAGTAAAAACTATTAAGTATTAATCTATAGGCAAGGATTAAGGGGGGATTCGATGATAAAACTAGAAAAATTAACTAAAAACTTTCCAGGTTTAAAGAGACCGGCAGTTGACGATCTTACCCTGGAAATTGATAAAGGTGAAGTTTGTGTTTTAGTTGGCCCCTCTGGCTGTGGTAAAACAACCACCATGAAGATGATAAATCGTCTTTGCGAACCTGATGGTGGCGAGGTTTACCTGGACGGCAAGAAAACTTCAGAAATGGATGAAATAGATTTAAGAAGAGGTATAGGCTATGTTATTCAGCAAATTGGCCTCTTTCCCCATATGAATATAAAAGAAAATGTGGCAACAGTGCCACGAGAATTGGGCTGGTCAGAAGAAAAGATTGATAAAAGAATTGATGAACTTCTGGAATTGATGGGCTTAGATCCAGAAGTCTATAAAGAGAGATTACCTGCTGCTCTCTCCGGCGGTCAGCGTCAGAGGGTAGGAGTAGCCCGGGCTTTAGCTGCCGATCCACCGGTTATGTTGATGGATGAGCCATTTGCTGCAGTTGACCCGATAACCAGGGCCAGGCTGCAGAACGAGTTTTTAAGGATTTTGGAGAAAATGGAGAAAACAATCATTTTTGTTACCCATGATATCAATGAAGCCATCAAGATGGGAGATAAAATCGCCGTATTAAAAGAAGGAAAACTTGTTCAGCATGCCACACCTCAGGCACTGCTTGATGAACCAGCAGACGATTTTGTGGCCCAACTGGTAGGTAGAAATAGATCGATTAAACGGCTACATTTAATTAGAGTTGAGGAAATCATAGAAGAAGAAGTAGATAGACTTAGTGTACCTCAGAATTATTCCCGTAAAGAAATAGAAGAAAAACTGGCCGAAAGCGAGATTGGCGCATTAATGGTAATAGATGAAAATGGATGCCTTGTCGGGCGTGTTGATCAAAAAAGCCTGGATGAAAAAACAGGCGATACGGCAGGAGAATTAATTCAGGAAATCCATGATACAGTGACAGCAGATGCCACTTTAAATGACACCCTTTCAGTAATGTTAGAAAGTGGTGAAGCCTACGCACCTGTAATAGATGAGGAAAAAAAGTATTTCCGTGATATTATTACCCTTCAGGACCTGCTCGAGGAATTGAGGGATAGCTAATGAAAAAAGAAAATATTAAGCTTATAGGTGTAACAGCTCTGATCTTTGCCATTGCTGGTTTTTTGGTATATTATGTGATAGAGAATCCAACTGATTCGATGGTAGAGAGGATGCTATCTTCAGAAAATATTATCAAAGCCCTGCGGGAGCATATAGTAATGGTTGGAGTATCAATGGCTGGTGCCATGTTGATTGGAATACCAGGTGGAATCCTGCTTTCACGTCCCCGTTTTTACTATATCGGCAAAGTATTTGAAAACATTGTTAATGTCGGTCAGACAGTACCCAGTCTTGCTATTCTGGCCCTCTTTTATACTATTTTAGGTCTCGGTTTTAATACAGCTGTATTTGCAATCTGGTTGTATTCGATACTTCCTATTTTGCGCAATACTTTTGCGGGCATTACCAGCATAAGTGATGAAATTATAGAATCAGCAAGAGGCATGGGTATGACCAATCGAAGAATCTTGAGAAAAATTGAACTCCCACTTGCCGCTCCTATTATCGTTACAGGCATCAGGACAGCTATAGTAATCAACGTTGGTACAGCAACCCTGGCTACTTTTATCGGAGCTGGCGGACTTGGCGATCTGATCGTAACAGGACTTTCTATCAGGCGTAACATGATCATTGTGACCGGAGCTGGGTTAAGTGCTCTATTGGCAATTATTCTTGACTTTTGGATTGGCCAACTTAAACTTCGCTTAATCAAATGATAAATTCAGGTGATTATGGCATAATGTATACTGGTCAGGTTCAAAAAGAAGGTCTTTATAATTACAGAGCTGGTTATAGTCAATTACTAATTTGGTTTATAATCTTAAAAGGGGGTAATTAGAAATGACTAAACTGCAAGGAAAGCTTGGCTTCTTAGTGGCAGGACTGATTCTATTTACCGTGATTTTTGGCTGGAACCTGGATGCTTACGCTGATGACCCTGTTGTTGTAGGTTCAAAAGAATTTACAGAGCAATTAATATTGGGACATTTGACTATCGAGATGCTGGAGGCAAATGGCATTCCAACTGTTGATGAAACTAACCTTGGAGGTACAATTATTTTAAGAGAAGCTCAGGAAGAAGGCGAGGTTGATTTAGGCTGGGAATATACTGGTACTGCTTTAATCACCCATCTTGGCTTTGAAGACCCTATAACTGATTCGGAAGAGGCTTATCAGATAGTAAAAGAAGAAGATTATGAGCGAAATAATTTAGTCTGGCTTGATTATGCTCCTATGAACAACACCTACACAATTATGATGAGGCAAGAAGATTCTGAAGAACTTGGCATCGAAAGCTTAAGTGATCTGGCTCAGGCAATAAATGAAGGCGTTGAAGCACCTGAACCAGGCCAGTGGCTCTTTGCAACCAATCATGAATATTCAGTACGTGAAGATGGATATCCAGGGTTAACTGAACACTATGAATTCCATTTTGATGGCGTCCAGATAATGGATACAGGAATAACCTATGGTGCTCTAAGAGATGGTAATGTTGCCCTGGGTATGGGCTTTGCCACTGACGGTCGAATAGACGGTTTTGATTTAGTCACCTTAGAAGATGACAAAAGTTATCACCCAGTTTATAACGGTGCCCCTGTTATCAGAGAGGAAACTCTGGAAATGTATCCTGAGATAGAAGAAATTCTTCGTCCTATGGTCGAGCTGCTTGATGACGAAACCATGCAGAGATTAAATGCCCTGGTTGACATAGAAGGGTATGAACCTCAAGAAGCTGCTCAAGAATTTCTAGAAGAAGAGGGCTTAATCTAATAGGCAAGAAATAAATTTAACTACAGAAATTACTGCCACCCTGATATCCAGGGTGGCTTTTCAACTATACAGGATTAGTGCTCAGCCTGAATTTTTATCTGCTTTTGGTAAAATACAAAAATATATATTCAAAAACTTCTTGTTTTTAGAAGGAGTTTTTATATAGGTCTCGAACTATCTTAAATAAGAATTTTAATAATTTTAATGGACTTAAAAGTTTATAGGCAGGAGGGTTTTATATGCCTACATTTATGAGATGTAAAAACTGTGGTGTAAAGTATTATACCTGTTCAAGCATACCTGAAAAAGAAGAAGTAAGTGA
>SL_8KL_010_SEDDRAFT_10005403_pt1 | contig 10012 bp, 9 predicted proteins | sample SodLakKL_010_SED_4_FD_11160 | JGI IMG/M metagenome (IMG submission 11160) | reverse complement strand
GAAACAAAAAGTAAAAAAGAAGAAAAAACCGAAGTCGGCCTTACGGACGATGGTAAGGAACGGCTGGAAAAAACCCTTTCAAGTAGAAGCGTGAAAGCTCTTTCCCTGGTACTTAACGGGCAGGTGGACCTGCTCTCCAGGAAGGGAGCGAAAGTGTACTCCCAGAACGGAGGCGGGACTTATCACGTTACAGGGAACTTCTGCACGTGCCCTGACTTCCAGTACAGGGAAGGAAACGTCTGTAAGCACATGAGGGCTTACAGGATTATGAAGTCCCTGCAGAAGGCTGACAGGGCGAGCGACCTCGACGGGTGAAACCGTCGGTTTTTTTTGTTTCGGTTATCCTTTACCTATCTAAAAAACGGCCTTTAGTGATCGTGAAAACATAAAAGAATTTAGCCCCTTTAAATTAGGAAATATTTAAATCAGCGGAAACATATCAATTAAAGAGGATTAAGCTGATGGATTACGAAAAAGCGGATGTGAAGGAAGAAATACGGTCTATGTGGGAAGATGAGAAAGAGGATTTCTACGGCAAAATGCTCGATGAGTTCGACATAGAATCAGGAGATATACCCCCAAACCACGCAAAGAGGTTAGATGAAGTGGAAGATGAAATGGTAGACATTCTGACGGACTGGATTTCGTGGCGGTTGGGCAATAAATGAAAAAGGGAGAAAAGATTCAAGACTTCCAGGAGATTATACTGAGATGGTATAAAGAGAATGGACGGGATTTTCCCTGGAGAGAAACAGAGAATTTGTTTCATATCCTTGTGGCAGAATCTATGCTTAGGAGAACAACTTCAACTCATGTTTTAGAGGTCTATAAGGATTTATCTCTGAATTTTCTCGGCCAGAAGAAGTGTTAAATGCTGATAAAGAACAACTGCTTGATTACCTCTGTAGATTAGGTTTGCAGAACTAGAGGTATAGGGATCTTAAAACTTTTTGTCATACATTAGTTGAGAGTTTTCAGGGTGAGGTGCCTAAGAGCCAAGAAAGGCTGATGGATATTGATGGAATAGTAGAATACATTGCCAATTCCACCCTATGCTTTGGGGCCGGAAAGAAATTACCTGTGGTTGATTCCAATGTGAAAAGAATACTTGGGCGAGTTTTTTCACTTGATAGCGAGAAAAAAATTAAGGAAAAAGCTAGGTCTCTTTTGCCAGAGGAAGGATATGTAAATTACAATTATGCCTTACTAGATTTTGGGGCCCTTGTTTGTCGTTCCCAAAATCCTAAGTGTAAGAAGTGTCCTCTATGTGATTTATGTGAGAATTAATGATTTTCATACCCCGTTCCGATCTTACACCTTTTATTTAGATTTAGAAATAACAGTTTTTGAAGCTATAACAACTAGCCCAATCTTTCTCTACATAACCCTTATAAGTTATTAAGAGATAAGTTTTTAATGAAAAATAATTTAGCTAGCAAATCGATAATTACAATTACAGTCTAACTATTGGTGACATGAATATGGATCTAAAACAGACGGGCTTGAAAATATTAAAAATAACACTAAATGAAGTCACTAGTGATCGCAATTGGGAGATTATCAAAGATACATGGGAGCTTTTTGAGTCTTCTGATAAGGGGATTATCGAGGATCATGAAAAGGCCATTTTAGAGGTGCTAAGGGTTACAGCGGGGAATGTCCTAATCTCTTGCTTTGTAGATGGAGAAAACAAGGATATAACTCCGTGGTTGACTAAAATTTCCTCTCATGAGGAGAGTATAACTATTAAACGAGATCAATTTGAAAAGGCCATTAATAATATTAGTTTTTCTTCAGAATCTAAGAATCTGATACTTGATTTGGTAAGTGAATTAGAGAAAAAAGAGGTCATTTCTATCCTTGAAACAATCCATTATACAACCATTTATGAGTCTTTGGAAATAACGGGCCCTCAAAGAGATCTGACTTTTGAAATCAACGGGGATCTAGATATTAAGCACCGCAAAGGCGCCTTCTACACCCCTGAAGAGATTACTGAGGTTATCACACAAAATACAATTGAGAGGAAGTTAAATAAATCAAATGATATTGATGAACACGGAATCAAAATAATAGACCCCGCATGCGGGACTGGTGCTTTCCTTATAAAAGCCTTTGAGATTCTTTTCGATAAGTGTACTTCGCCCCTTTCTAGCAATGATTCGATCCCTCCTTGTATTAAATCCAAGAGTCCCGAGGAGGTTAAGAGATTTATTGTAGAAAATTGTCTATATGGAATAGACACAGATCCAGCCTCCCTAGAACTCACTAGACTAAACGTGGCTTTGATTAGTGGGACCCTAAAGAATGAAAATGTACTTTCGAAACTAGAAAAAAACATTAAGATCGGAAATGCCCTTATTTCTCCTATTGATGTAGAGGAAACAAATCTATTTAGAGAGAAACTTAAAAAATTGTCTGAGACACGGGAAGAAAAAGATATTGATCCGAAATGTAAGAAAGTTAAGGAAGAGTTAAGAAAAAAGATTGAAAGTGGAAAAACCTTTGTTGATCTTGATAGCTTTTTTGAAAAAACTAAATTGTTAAAACCATTTATATGGCAATTTGAATTCCCTGAGGTTTTTCTAGAAGGGGGATTTGATTGTGTCATAATGAATCCGCCCTATGATCAATTAAAACCCAATAGATCAGAGTTCTTTAAGAATAATAATTCACTTTCACATACGGCAAAAAAGAAGAAATTCAAAGAGGCAATGAAGTTAGCTGAAGAGAGGGACAATTATTTTAGAAAGTCTGGACACTATAGTTTATCTCTTTCTGACAATCTTAATTTATACAAACTTATGGTCGAGCGGTCAATAAAACTAAGCTCAGATAATGCCTCGATCGGATTTATCGTTCCTCATACCATCTCCTCCGATAAGTCTACCTCTCAACTCCGTAAGCATCTTCTAGAACAGTTTGATGTGTTTGGAATTATTCAGTTTACAGAAAAAGCTAAGGTCTTTGACGGTGTAAGCCAGGCCGTAGATGTGGTACTTGTGGACAAACAAAAAACAGGAGAGAAGGTCAATCTAATATCAGGACAAGATGAAGTCAAAAAGGAGTTTAGAAACGAGGATTTCGTAGAGATACCTAATACGGTCATCCAGGAGATATCTCCAAAGTATTACTCAATTCCTAAGACATCAATGTACGGATGGGAGATTCTAAAAAAGATCCATGAACACCAGACTATTTCTGATATTCAATGGTTGCGCAACCACAGGGGAGAGTTAGACCTAACACTTCACAAAAAATACGTTTCTACTGAGAAAACTGACTCACAACTCATTCGAGGGAATCACGTAAAGAGGTTTTCATTGGATTGGGAATCAGAGAAAAAACCAAGTTTTGTAAAAAAGGATGAATTTCTTTGTGAAATCCAGGGATCAATGAAGGTTAAACACTTAAAAAAAATGAGGCTCTGTGGGCAACAGGTGTCAAATATGGATCAGATGTGGAGGTTAAAGTTCTCCACAGTCAACAGCGGTAAAATACTAGCTAACTCCTGTAATTACATCTTAATTGACAAAAAAAATTCTAAGATAGGTGTCAATGATATCGACTTAGACTATATGTTGGGTCTACTAAATTCAGCCATTTTGAATTGGAGATTCAAACTTACTAGTAGCAACAATCATGTGAATAATTATGAACTTGACGCCCTACCAATAAAAATTCCACGCCGTAATGAGGAGGATATCCTTTATGAAACATTAGTAGAAAATGTTAAAAAAATCAAAAAAAACTACTCTATAGAACTCGACACAAAAATTCAGGCAACCACCTTTTGCCTATATGATATTTCGCAGGAGGAGGCAAGATATATTTTAGACTCGCTATCAGTCAAAAATGAATTTAAAGAAGAAATCTTAAAAAACATGGATGAACTAACAAGCACTATCAAGTGAAAAAATGAATGAGAAACTCTTCAACCACGTCACAGCCTCGTTGAGTGATCTAGATATGGAAATGGTAAAGGCGGTCCCTCCTGGAGGAAACTGGAAGGACATAAATGAAGAAACCTTTGAGAAATCTAAACGTCTGCAAAATATCCGAGAGTCAGGAGGGCGAACGACGTATTACGGCAGATTAAAAAAGGATGAACCGAGTTATACAATCAATACGTACTTCAATAGACCAGGCAACGGGACTTTTATTCACCCTGAAGAAGACCGGTTGATTAGTATACGGGAGGCTGCTAGACTTCAATCCTTTCAGGACTCTTACAGATTTTTTGGAAGTCTGTCATCACAGAGAACTCAAGTAGGTAATGCTGTCCCGCCCTTACTTGGAAGGGCGATTGGGGAAAACATCCCTGGAGAAAAGGTCTTAGATCTGTTTTGTGGTGCTGGTGGCCTTTCTAAGGGGTTATCAATGGCCGGATTTAAAAAGTTCATAGGTGTTGAAAAAATTAATCAGATGGTACAGACAATAGAGAAAAATCACAATGATATTGACACAATATGCGGAGATCTGACAGACCCAACTACACAGAGGAAGGTATTAACAACTGTAGAGGAAAAATTCAATGGAAAAGTGGATGTTATAGTAGGAGGCCCACCCTGTCAGGGGTTTTCTACAGCAGGGAGTTGGAGAGATGATGACCCAAGGGATAATCTCTTTAAGCCAATGTTAAAAATAGTTGAGGAATTAAACCCTAACTCTGTGCTAATAGAAAATGTCAGGGGAATTAAATGGAAAAATGATGGAAAGGCTTTTGAATCTATTAAAGGATGGATTAAAGACTTAGGTTATGACCTCAAAGTGAAAGTTCTAAAGGCGGAGGAGTATGGAGTTCCTCAAAAGAGAAGAAGAGTGTTTTTCTTAGGAATGAAAGAGAGTGCCCCAAAGTTTCCAAATCCTATATTTTCCGGAGAAGATCGAAATAGCAAATTAACCAGTTTTGAAGAAAAATCAAAACCAACACCCCCTCCAGTTACAGTGTGGGAAACGATATCAGACCTTCCCTCATTAGGTCCTGGAGAAGGCAATGAAGTGATGCAATACAAAGAGAGCTGGACGGAAACAGATTATCAATTGCTCCTACGATCTAAGATAAGTTTTGAGGAATTTATGAATAGAAAACTTAATCAGGTGTTATCCTAAATCATAATATTCTGACAGAACCTCTGAGAGGTGTGAGAACATCCCTTTCAGGAAACTATCAGCTTTTTCATTTTTTGTAGGTTCCTTCTTTAATTTTTCAAGGACGGTAATTATAACCTTAGTTTTTTCCCTCTTTTTCTCCTTGGTGAAGGCCTCATTCAATAAATCTCTTGCTTCTTGATTAAGATTTTCATATGTGTCCTGGTTAGCCAAGGTTTTTGTTGTATTCTCGTATAAGTTCCAAAATCTTTCGTCATCAGTGAGTTCCCATATCCTGTTTTCTTTCTTGTAGTACTCCTCTAAGGCCTCAAAGGCTATTCTCACATATCTCCCAGACTTGTTGATGTGATTTTTACTTGTTATCTTTTCAGTCTTCATTTTGTCGTACGTAAATGTAGACTTATCTAAGTTTATGAATTCTATGTCATAATAAGCATACTCGGGACTAAGATAATTTATCAAGAAATCCTTATATCCATTCTCTGATAACCTATATAATATCTCAAGGACATGGTGATGATTATCCCTCAAGGCCCTAGCAAGTTCTTTTGCATCCTTATCATCACTTACATACCTCTTCAACTTATCCCATATATATTTTGCATGCCAAGAAACAACCTTATGACCTTCTTTTTCTAACTCCTTCAATTTCTCTATGTCTTCTGGGAAAAAACGGTTGTTTTTAGCGCTGTTACAGCTACTACATAACGGTTGAAAAATAGGGATGTGGCTGAAGCCGAGGGAAATTGGACCGATATGATCAGCGGTGACAGGGCCTTCGTTCCCACATATTTCACATATGCCTGCCTGGCCTCCGCCTTGTCCCATCAGCTGCTCTGCAGCCTTCCAATTCCCCTCTGCCCAATGTTTGTAGGCCCTTCTATCTTCTACATATTTTTTCATATTTTCATCATGTCGGCCGGTGTCCTCAACTCTTCTACAACATAAGTTATAAGTATGGAACCCATCTAACCGGTCTGGAGCATTACTCATAGCACCAGGACTTAACTTCCGTTTTCCTCTTCCCCCCTTTCCACAGTGACTTTTTACAAACTGTTTATATGATTCAAGACTTCTCTCAACATCATCTGGTATACCAAAAATATCCTTTATCTCTTTCAATACTTCATCTCCTAACTCATCGTAAAGGATATCAAGAACCTCGTCAACGGGCTTTAGATCCATAAGTTCAAACTCTACGTCAAGGTTGTCAATTTCATTTATCTGCCTAATAGTAGTCTTGTTTGGATAACAATAGTGGATACTTAGAACTCTACCACATATCTGACATGGTTTTTTACCTGTTGGATGAATCTCTCTTGCCACCTTGTTTAACCATTTTCCAGTAGTTTTGATGCCCACCTCTTTTGCCTTTTCTCTCCACCACTTTCTCCTCTTTTTGCCTATTCTGCTATTTCCAGTGGCAACCCATCTTATCTCTCCATCTTTTTTGTAGAGGTCAGGCATACCATCGTAATTTTTGTGTTCAACTATCTCTTTCATATATTCTAAAAAATCTGGATCCCATGTCTTTTTGGAGTCAGGCATAATGAACCACATCTTAATATTATGGGAAGCCAAATTTTATCTCTTTTTAACATAAAAAAGATAATTGTAACTTTTTAGAGTTAAGTTTAACTTTTTAAAAATAGGAATGCTTAAAACGGGTTTAATATGTTCTAATGATGTACATGGCTTTAGAAGAGGTAGTTCATGCCCTTAGCAACGACTTACGAAGGGAAATCATAAAGATACTAGGAGAAAAAGAAGAACCACTTACTGTCAAAGAGATATATGGGGAGTTAGAGGAGGAAAACCGACCAACATACCGACAATCTGTGAATAGGGCTCTTGATGTACTGAAAGAGGCCGGATTAGTCAAAAAAATTTATTCTGACGAGAAGAAAAATCTAGTTTATTTTTTAGAACACGAAGAATTAAGATTAAAGTTGTTAGATGATGAGGTTACCTATCTATAGTACTTTTGTAAGACCTTCTTCAACTGATTTTAATAATAAAAAGAGTTCAATTGGTTATGAAATCTTTTAATACTAGATATTAATTAATATGACGATGTGGTTAAAGAGATTGCCATATATCCCATCTATCTTATTTTTCTTTTCCAATTTTTAGTTTTGTCTTTTTTGAAAAGGTTTTTATAAACAGCTCTGCTCTGAGGGAGGATATTAATGACGGATTCATTTAATAATGTATCACTAGATTCCAATATTCAAAGAAATTTAGAAAATTTCGTGAAGAATCATGACTTTATAAAATTATATAAGCAATATGTATGGAAGAGAGATACTAACAGGGTTGGTGATACTTGGGAATAGGGGTTTCCTTGCATATTGCAACTTGAGAAAAAAGTTAGTAAGGAGGCAAAAGATGGCATAATAAAGAAAAATCATATTTTAGATATCGCCGAATGGGGTTGCTTACGTAATAAAGATATTAAATGTCCTGAAGAACTTTATCTGTTTGAAAATAGAGATAATAAAAGAAAGATCAAAAATAGTCCTATCGAGTTAATAAAGATATTAGAGAGTGAGATTGAAGGATTTGGTCCCACCTATTTGAGTAAGGTCTTGCGTTTTGCTTTCCCATCTAAATTTGGGGCTATTGATACCCGAATCGTACGGGTATTGGGAGATGGAGATTCTGATTCAAAACAAAAAAATTGGTTTTCTTTGAAAGCCATAAATAGGGGAAATGGATGGTACATCAATAGAAAAAATTGGTTAGAGGGATATTCTAGATGGATTAGCATTCTTAGATTCCTTAAAGAATTATTGAATAAATCTAAATTTGATTGTCCCCATCCCAAAGCTTTTTTGACAGAGAATTTAAGGAGTCGAGATGTATGGGCATGTGCCGATGTTGAAATGACTTTGTTTTCTTATGCTTCCAAACATATCAATTCAAACATGAATGAATAAATTACCTTTCCAATTTATTTAATCATCAAATATGATTATAGAGTAAAATTGATAAATTATCAACGAAACTATTTATTCACGAATACAATAAGGAATTTTATTCGTGTTTGATTCAAAACAGGTAGAGATAAATGAAAGAACATAACTCTTCTATTGAAGATGCGAAATTTCATATAAAAAAATAAATAATAAATATACAAATAAGAACGAAAATAAAGACATTTTATTGATTTAAACAAACCTTACTATAGAATATCATCTGTGGTGTCTGCAGTTTTTAAATGACCTAAATCAGTATAGCGGAGGCTATAAGGAACACGATTATTGAGTGGTATCTCATTACTCAGACGATACAAAGATTCTGGTTCAAATACCACAACTTTTTTAGTTCTGTCAAATTCGGCTTGATTGCCAGTATAATCATCGAGTGATCTAGCAAGCGAGGCCTCATCTGCTTTTACAATTTCTTTCACCTTCGCTATGTATCGAATTGCACCAACATCTTCAGAAATATAGAAAGCAACGTATTTGGGATTTTGATTTATGCGTACGAATCCCCATGCGTTATTTTCTTTTAGAAACTCAACTCCGGATTTTTGCGAGGGAAAAACTGCCACTAAGTCATCCTCATCCCCTTCAATCTCGTTTCGAGAAATAGTTCCTTGCACGGCATTAGCACCTACTTGGGAGTGCCAACCTTCAGTTGAGGGTTGTGTAGTAGTTGATTCTGATTGTTCAGCTTCTCTTTCAAATTGAAACTCTATCACATCCTGTATTAGGTCAACAAGTTGACCCACATCCACAGTATTTATTGGAAGCAATACATCGACTATTTGTTCATGTCTTAACCCAGAATCTTCTTGAATTTCTAGTAGGCTAAAAAGCTGCTTAGCAGAAATGACTCTTACTTGGTTTTGATACCTAGATCCAAGAATAGTTTGAGCTACATTACTTGGATCAGAGTCTCCAACTACATATAGCCCATATATTTGTTCTCGCGGAACGTCTTCGTTTGAACAAAGCTCATCAATATAGCCTCCAACCTGCCCAGGATCAATTTGATAAGCTGTACTTTTTTTAGTTTCAACGACGAGATGGATATCTTCTTCACCAGTTGTTGAAATCCATTTTCCATCATATCCGATGGATCCAGTTACTCCTTGATATAGTCCATAGTCAACATTAAATCCCAGTCTTTCTCCTATATTATTCACTAGATCTTGCAATGCTAAATTGTAAGGTGAACCAGAATTATCTAAGGCTTCTCTAAGAAAGGCTTCAATTTCTTCTGTACTTGTTTGTTCATTTTGAAGTATTTCACGAAATTTTGTACTAGCCTGTGATTCATCATTCCATTCTCCAGCGAGATCCTGTATCCATTCTATCGTGAGATCAGGCATCTTAACTCCCTGTAACTCATATTATCTTTTCATATTTACATATTAGGTAAAGACTAGTCGTTTATTGAAATATTTTTGAAAACTCTAAGAAGCTTATATATAATTTCATGTTGTCTAAAAATAAGCTTTGTTGAAAGAATGTCAAAAAATTATGAAAAAAGAAAGATATGAGATTTTCACTTTCACTTCACATCCTCTATTTTATTCTTTTCTATACTTCCCTTCCCAAGATCAATATGATAATATGACAACCTCAGATGATGAGGGAATACTGAATTTGAATCCGTCTTCAGGATCCGATAAAAGCTATCGGGAGGAATTAGAAGTGATAGAGGAAGAGTTGAACAACTACCGTAGGGCACTGAGAGGAGCGGAGAAAGATACATTCGACAAGCTCATCAACCATGCCAAGATACATCAAACAGCTGGTGAGGAGCAGGACCACTACAAGGCAATGGAAACCTTTTTCCTCTCGATAATCCTCGAGCAGCAGATCGAGATCATGAGGTTGAAAAGAAAACTAAACGGCCAAATAGAAGTGGATGAAGAATATTAAACATT
>SL_8KL_010_SEDDRAFT_10005400_pt1 | contig 10014 bp, 8 predicted proteins | sample SodLakKL_010_SED_4_FD_11160 | JGI IMG/M metagenome (IMG submission 11160) | reverse complement strand
ACACCAATGTGGGGTGTTGGGTTAAACCGGTTCATTTCATCTATAAAAATTATGCCGGGATCTCCTTTTTGCCATGCCTTTTCCACAATTAAATTAAAAATTTCTACCGCATTGCCGGATTGAGTATCGCCCAACGCTAAATCCAGGTAGGCCTCCCCCGTACGCGGGTTAACCAGGGGAAAATAAGGTTCAGGGTCACTACCGGTTGCCTTTTCCATAAATTCATGAGAAACAGTCACCGACAGGTTAAAATTATTGATTTCTGTTTCATCTTCCTTGCAGCAGATAAAATCTATCACATTAGGATGATCATGCCTTAATGTGCCCATATTGGCGCCTCGCCTGGTGCCACCCTGTTTTACCGCTTCGGTGGCAGCATCAAATATTTTCAAGAATGACACCGGCCCGCTGGCCACGCCGTTGGTAGAACAAACCACGTCTCCACCGGGGCGCAAGCGATCAAAAGCAAATCCCGTCCCTCCGCCGGTCTTTTGTACCAGGGCCATGTGTTTCAAAGAAGTAAAAATGCCTTCCATGCTGTCTTCCACCGGCAGCACGAAACACGCGCTCAACTGCTGTAACTCCCTGCCTGCATTCATTAATGTGGGAGAATTAGGCATAAAGAAGCCATCTTTCATGATCTGAAAAAATTTTTCTTCCATATGCGCCACATCCGCATCGGACTTCTCATAATCTTTTTCCACTTCGGCAATATTGCGTGCCACCCTTCCGAGCAAGTCAGCGGGGGTTTCCAAGGGATTTCCCCGTTCATCTTTGAGGAGGTACCTCTTTTCATAAGCAATGCGCGCATTTTCACTTAATTCCATAACATAAAACCTCCATGCATGCTGAAATTATAATATATTATATTTATTATTATGCCTTGTTTAAGTAAAATAATCAAAAAAAATTAAAAAGGAAAATCAAACATAAAAACAGAATTAACTGCCATAAATTATTTTTATCAACCATTATTACCTGAGCAATCTGGCAATTATTTATGAAACACTGGCAGGTGGATACCCATAAAAAATTTATTGAACTTTAAAAAACCCGAAACTGTGCTATTATTTGTTTATTTATCTATTACTTTGGGGGCTTATCTCTATTTTAACACTGCTCTGCTAGACTTTTTAAAATCAACCCCCGGATGCTTGCTTTACGAAACCACAGGACTAATCTGCCCGGGATGCGGAGGCACCAGGGCATTGAATGCTCTTTTCAACGGTGAAATTATAAAAGCGTTAAGCCTTAACCCCTTCATAGCCCTGACACCTATTTACCTCTATGCGGGAGTATTTCTGGTCAATCTAATTATCAAAGACCGCTCCCTCTACGATGTAAGTTTCAACCCTCTATACGCATGGATCCTGCTCATAGCATTAATTTTATTCAGTATTTTAAGAAACGTGCCTTCACCCGCTTTGGATTTTTTAAGGCCCATGTGATCCCGCCCCTTTATCATTTCTTTCTCAGTTCCTGCAAATTGATGGCCTCGCTCTTGCCGTATACTTCCAGCGCCAATTCCGGGTAATCGGTAAAAATACCATCGGCTCCAAAAAATTGCATCAGGTGCATCTGCCATGGCCGGTTAATCACGTAAGGATGGATCAAAAGATTCCTTTCCCGCGCTCCCCTTAAATTCCAGGGCCAGGCCAGAAAGCCATTCGGGCCAATTCCATCTCCATAATCATCTGCCTTGGACAATAATTCCCGCCATCCTTGCTCAGCAGAAGTATCGGGGCTGATTAGCAAGACACGGGGTATTTGCGGCGCCAATTCCTGCAGCTCTGAGATGCTTGCGGGATAAAAAGATTGAAAAATAATCCGGGAAGGTTTGTCGGCCAGATTCACCGTAGGCACACCCCTTTTTTCGTTCAATGCTTCATCAGGAGGATCCACTTCCGGTGAAGAAGAAAGCCACCCCCTCTTTTCCAGAATACGGACAATATCTTTTTCTATGCCGGGATGTCGAGGCGCCGACTTGGTTTCCAGGTATAAACCGGGGTTATTATTGCCGGATTCTACTATATCAATGAGTTCTTCCAGGGTGATTACCTGCAAACCCTCGTACTCTTCCCGCGCCTTTTCGGGAAATTCCCGGTTAAACCAGCTGCCGGCATCCAGTTGTAAAAGTTCTTCATAGGTAAAAGTTTCTATATAATCGTCTTCCCGTCCGGGAAAAACTTCACTTGCATCTGTAACCCGTGCCGGAGTGTCATCATGAAACGCAATTATTTCCCCGTCTTTGGTGCGCTGAAGATCCGCTTCCAGATAATCCGCGCCCATGTCCCGGGCTAACTCATAAGCTATTGTGGTAGATTCCGGTGCAACCCCGGATGCCCCCCGATGGGCAATAACCGCCGGAAATGGAATCTCCCTATCTTGAGCCAATTCCTCACCGGCTCCGGGAGGGCTCAAAAGATAGCTGGTTGCCATAAATATAATTATCAAAACCACTAAAACTGCCGCTGTCCACAATATTTTCTTCATGTTCGTGTTTCCACCTTTATCTCCCCCCAATTATTCATTCCGCTTCTTCCTGTTAACCACAATATTTTGCACCAAATCCNNTACAGAATCGGGAGGGTGCCGGTGATCTTCCCTTTTTACAAGCTTCAGGGCTTCACCAGAGCAGGTAGTAACACAAAGCCCGCACCCNATACAATTCTCACGGTCTAAAACGGCCATATCACCATCAAGAGACAATGCGCCCGTTGGGCAGCGCTCTTCGGCGCATATACCACAACCGGTACAGCTGGAAACATCAAGCTCGGCTTCATAGCTGGAAGTTGCCAGTGCTTCCCGGTACCTCAAGTGGGTATGCAACATTAAAAAATGGCAGCAGCAGGGACAGCAGTTACAAATAAAGAGGAGTTTTCCGGCATTATTGCTACCGGTATGAACCAGACCTGCTTCTTCTGCCCTTTTAAGGACATTCCGGGCTTCTTCCCTGTTTATCAAGCGCGCCATTCCCCTTTCTGCCAAAAACTGGGCCGCACCATCGAAAGAAAGGCAAACATCCAAAGGATTTTCACACTGCCCACCGGTTATTCGGCAGGGGCATTCAGCCAGGGCAATAGTGCGAGTTTGCTCCATCATTTCCGATGCTACTTCATAAGGAAGTATTTCATATTCTTCATTAATAGCTTCTTCGGCAGGGAAAATACGATTCCAAGGGGGATCGGCTTCAGCAAGCCTTTCACCCATGGATTCCATGTAGTAAATATGCCAAAGGCGGCTTAATTCCTGCTGTTTTTCTTTTTCCATGCCTTTCATAATGGGGTATTCAAAAAGTCCCGGGTAATTTGGGAGTAAAGCATAATAAGTCTTCTCACCTACGGTTTTAGCCAAAACTACCCCCCGGTCAGCCATGACCTCAAGTTTTTGGCTAACTTCCTCTTCCTCCAAACCGATTCGAGAAACTATATCCTCCACGGGTTCAAGACTAAATTCAAGAGAAAGGGCTATATCCAGTTCTTCCGGTTGAAATAAATACTTTAAGATTTCTCTAAAATACTTGCTTGCCGGAGCGCCCACCGGGTGTTGGTCCAATTTTTGCTGTAATTTGTCATAATGGTTCATATGCCTTCCTCCTTGTAAACCTTATTTTTTTTCATTCTTATTACATTTCTTTATAAAAGAGAACAATCCTGTTACTATTAGTTCCCCTGCTATTATTTTTTATACCCCATATGTTGGCAGTCTTGGTAAATTCCTGCCTGTTAATAAGCACCCCCACGCATTCAAAACCCGCCTTTATTCCCAGGGGTATAACATGGTCTTCCAAATTAACCTTACCGTTTTTTATTTCACCTACCTCAAAAGCCACCCAACCTCCTGCAGCGGTAACCCGGTATAATTCTATGAACACCTCTGCCATCACACTTTCCCACTGCTCCATATCCCGCGTTATAGTAATTTTCCTTTCAATATCAGTGGTACTTATGCCATTGAACCAGCACCTGAGCCAATTATCCAGGGAATACTGTACCACATCCAGAAAAGGAGGGGAAGTTACAGTGAGCTTTACTGATTGCGAAGGAATCTCCCGCGTGTGGCGGGCATCTCTTTCCAAAAACAGGGCTGAATGAGCTGCAGAACGTAAGTTTTCAACTTCTTTTGGCGTTAATTTTTTCCATAAATTACGGGATTTGTGCACAATAATATTTTTAACATCTCTATAATCAGGCACCTGATTTCTTTCCCGGTTAATCTTAACCTGCCTCGCCTGTGAGACTGCCTGGTTGGGAGGCAGGGTGTACACCGAAAAAAAACCCGGAGAATGCCCGGTTAACCTGTTGGTAGCTACCATCCTTATCCAACTGTCTACATTATCTTCCTTCCCGGCTTTTTTTCTTTGGAGCAAATAATCTTTCAGGGAAACAAGTTCCGACTCCGTTTGGGGATGGTAAAACATGGACAAATCTATCTCGGCGTTCCGGTTTCCCTCCACAGGTATAGATTCAACTCTCTCTTCAATATCATGCAGAGAGGGGCAAGAAAGCCTCGGAAAAGCAAATATCTTACTCAGGGGATTAATATCATTAGAAATCACCATTCGCCCCAATATGCCGGTCTCAATTGCCGTGGTCCCCCTGCCGCTGAATGGATCGTAAATTACATCTCCCTCCTGAGTGAGCAGGTCAATAAAAAAACTGGGCAATTGGGGCTTAAAGCAAGCCCGGTAAGATATTTCATGAAGAGAAGCAGCCTGCCTCTGCCGCGATGTCCAGAACTCATTAATAAAAAACGGAATATTTTTTCCCTCTAAAACCTTCCGGTCAACTAATGTTTGCTTTTCCGCCGGAAATAATTTTTGCTCATCAAGTTCACTGAAGGTAAAATTTTTCAGATAGCTAACTACTTCACCTTCCATAGAGGAAATCCCGCCCTTTGTGAGTGGTTTCTTATTGACTATAATTATACCAAAAATTCAATAAAGAGAACAAAGATCCGGGCAAGAAAACCCTTTGTCGGATTTGTGCCGCTACAAAGCTTTCTAAACGATTACACGGCAAAGTTGTTCTTCCTGCCAAATAAGTATTCACACCAACCCCCAAAAGATATTATTCATAAGGCCGGGCTTTAGCCGTATAACCGCCTAAATATTATGCACGGATGCAATTCAATTCCAAGAAAATATTAATCTCCTTATCTTAGATCAAAAGAGACTTTTCCCTTTAATTCAGAGGGAAGGGAATGCTTTTCCCCTTCTCCCTTTTAAATTATAAAACATTGGTGTAAAATAATAATTGCAACCCGACAGGGTACATCCATAAAATCTGACTTATCTGTTTAAGTTAGTTAGTTCATTACATGGAGGAGGAGATAAGCCATGCCTTTAAAGAAAAACTTACTGAGAATTATTTGCCTGCTGGCATTCTTCACGATTATATCTTTAACAGCAGCCACCGGCAGTGTTTCCCAAATAGAAAAAGATGAAGAAACATTTACGAATCCATGTACTACTGAAAATTTTAACCCCCACACGGACAACCTGGATTACCTGAACCTTGATGTAGATGACGTTGATGGGAAAACCAGAATTAACCAACTGCAGTACCTGGGCACCCATAACAGCTATTACATCCAGCCCGAAAATGCCCTGCTAAACCGACTCAGGTTTATCAGCCCCGCCATAGCCAGGGAATTTGAATACACCCACGAACCCCTGGATGTTCAGTTCAGCAACCAGCAGATCAGGCAGGTGGAACTGGACATTTTTGTAGACCGCGAAGGCGGAAGATACGCTCACCGAGCAGGCAAGCTACTGCTTACCCGTAATCCCTACACCGGCATCCCGGAATTAGAAGAACCGGGCTACAAGTTAATGCATATTCCCCACATAGACTATCGCACGCACTACCTCACATTTATAGAAGGCCTGGAAGCTGTTAAGGACTGGTCTGAAGACAACCCCGACCACCTTCCCATCTTCGTGCTGGTAGAATTAAAAGGAGACTTGTCCGGTGAAATAGAAGCACTGCCCCTGCCGCTGCAATTCATAATAAATGCAGGCAGGTTTCTGGCAGACCTGGTGGGAGTTCCGGTTAACCTGCCTCCTCCTACCGAACCCCGGGACATGGATGATCTTGATGAAGAAATACTCTCGGTCTTCCATGAAGATCACATCATCACCCCGGACGATGTCCGCGGTGAATATGAAACACTGAACGAAGCCGTACGGGAAAAAGGGTGGCCGACAGTTGAAGAAGCCCGGGGCAAAGTAATGTTTTTGCTGGATAATGAATGCAAAATAAGAGATCTTTACCTGGAAGATAACCCCACCCTGGAAGGAAGGATACTATTTACCAGTTCTAAACCCGACAAACCGTCTGCAGGGTTCATTAAACTTAATGATCCCCGGGAGGAAAATAAAGAAAAAATCCGGGAATACGTAGAAAAAGGGTACCTGATACGAACTCGAGCAGATGGCGGCGAAGAAAGAAGGGAACGCGAAATTGGTGCCGAGAGAAGGAATGCGGCTTTTCAAAGCGGCGCCCACTTCATCAGCACTGACTTTCCCGAACCCAGTGATTGGGGTTATATTGCCCGCCTTCCCGGGGCAGAAGATAAACCCGCACGTTGCAATCCGGTAAATCCGCCTCCGGGGTGTGACCCAGAAAACCCGCCTTCCGGGTGCAATCCGGCACGGTAGTAATTGCTTAAATCATCAAAAAGGCTCCCATAATGGCATTTACTGCCGAAGCCAGCAAGCCGATGCCTGCCAAAATGGTTCCGGCCAGGGCAACTCTTCTCCGGTGCGATTTTAGCCCCAGCACTCCCAGGAGCAGGCCCAATAATGTAATCGGCAGCCCAATGGGAGGAACAAACCAGGCCACCAGGCCTATGATGCCCAGAACCAAAGATATAATGGCAGATCCCCCGCCCCTTTTTCTCATCACGAGGCCTCCTTGTTTCCGTGTCGTTGATCCGATCATACACCTCAATAATATAAGAATCACCCGGTTTTGTCACCTCCCGTGTCTAAATTTTGAACCACCCACCCCGGATCACCCGGTGTGAAAGGAGCATGCCTCCAAAAAATTCTCCTGGAAAAACTTCCTCCGAGGAATTATAGCACTGCAACAAAATTATATGGTAAGCCACAAAGGGAAAGGCAAGGGAACCGTCCCCTTGCCTTTTCGATGTAATGATAGGCGGACTAAAAAAATCCCCTCAAAAAAGGAAGCATATAAAAAAGTAACTGTACAGAGCAGGATAAGACCTGGCTCAGGCAAGTTGTGCCATGGGGTTACTCCAAATCACCCCTATTGCACAGCAGTATATACTAGAGTGGTTACATCGATAATGAGAATTGGAAGTGGTTGCGCATAATACTTATTTAAGTTATATTTTTAGATAAGAAATTATACGAGAATATCTCGGACAGAAAGATTATCATAATTAGAAAAATCAAAATTTACCTGAGGAGGAAATATAATGAGCAAAAAAACTGTTTCCATTACCCGCTATGAAGAACCCTACCAATCGGTTAAAAAAGCGGTCCTGAGCTGTGGAGGTTTGGAAAAAATGCCTTCAAACGCCCGTGTTTTTATAAAGCCCAACATAGTATTTTGGACCAAGGCCACCGCCTTTCCCAAGTGGGGTGTAATTACCACTTCCAGGGTAATCGAAGACATAATTATGCTCCTAAAGGAACATGGCATAGAAGATATCACTATCGGGGAAGGGATTGTAGCTGACCCCAAAGATACGGAAACTCCCGCCCATGCTTTTGAGACCCTGGGTTACGAAAATTTGCGCCGGCGTTACGGGGTAAAATATATAAACATCATGGAGCGCCCGTTCGAAAAAGTAGACCTGGGCGATGGCATAACTTTGAAGTTCAACACGGATATATTGCACAGTGATTTTATAGTAAACCTGCCGGTTTTAAAAACCCACAATCAGACAGGCGTCAGCTTGAGCCTTAAAAACCTGAAAGGAACTATTGATATTCCCTCCCGGAAAAAGTGCCACAGCCCGGATCCGGAGAAAAGCCTCCACTTCCACGTATCCAAAATAGCAGACCCTATGCCTCCCATGTTCACTTTAATAGACGGCATTTACTCTCTGGAACGCGGGCCAGCCTTTGACGGCAAAATGCAGCGGACTAACCTGCTCATAGCATCTAACGATTATCTGGCCGCCGACCTGGTAGGCACAAAAGTTTTGGGGCACAACCCGGAAAAGGTGAGTCACCTCTCTTATGCGGCAAAAAAAGAAAACCGCCCTGCGGATCTTTCCGATGTAGAAGTGGTAGGAGAAAATATTGAGGAAGTATCCACATTTCATGAACACGACTTTACCTATGAAAAAAATGAAGAAGGGGAAATGCCCGTACCGCTGGCAAAACAGGGAATTAAAAGGCATTTTCTACCGGAAGTTTGACGATACTATGTGCACCTATTGCTCTGCATATAACGGATTGGTGTTAAATGCCATCCGTTATGCCTGGACCGGTGAACCATGGGACAACATAGAAATCCTTACCGGCAAAGCCATGGAACCGAGCCCGGGTATGAGCGCTACTATTTTGCTCGGTGAATGTATCTACCGGGCCAACAAAGATCATCCTAACATCCAAAATATGATCCCCGTCAAAGGATGCCCCCCCGAACCGCAGGAAGTGGTGAAAGCACTGCACGAAGCGGGTATTAACGTGGAACCTACCCTTTTCGAACAAATCGATGCCCTTCCCGGATACTTCATGCCCCGTTACGAAGGGAAACCGGAATTCGAAGAATCATTTTTCCGCGTGGAATAAATATCCAAATTTTGGGATCTAGTATTTTTTTAAAGAAGGGCAGAACGGCAAATGAGAGTTTGGGATATACACCCGGGTTACCTTAACCGTAACAGCCTTTTGGGACAGCACGCCGAAATCCATGCTTTGGGGAACATAATAAGCGGTAATAAAAAAGGTTACGCTTCACACCCGGAGACCATGCGCTGGAAAGAAAATCTAACTAAATTGCGCGAAAAACATGAGCTCACCGCCAAAGAAATGAAATTACGGGGATACCGCCATGCCAGTCCCTTCTATTTAAACATCACCGAAAACAACCACCAAAATTTGACCTACCTGGATCAACCGGCAGACCAATTTGAGATCCTGCGAAAAAAATACACGACAAACGATGAAAAACAAATTCCAGCAGGGCGTATCCCCCTTCCTCTGCGGGGAAGCGATTTTTGGTCTCATCACAAGTATTCGGTAATGGGGCGGGGGTATAACTTTTATAAAGAAGTGCAAGCTTTTTTAAAAGAAAAAAGGGATTTACCCATCCAACAGGAAATAAACTTAATCGAACTGGTAATGGGTATTCTTGAAAAACCGGTTACTCAAAAAGCACTGCGGAATTTGATAGATCACTTATGGGGTTATTTTAAAGATAAAGCAACCAGCACAGAAAAAAATGAATACTTCCGGTGTTCACCGGATAATTTACCTGCAATGCTTGAAACCTTTTATGCCCTGGCTCAAAAATACCACCAGAAATACCTCCTGCAATCCACTATTTTCGCCGATTTTATTTAACCTGCCCTCTTGTCAGGGCAGGAGGGTGCCCCGTGCCTTTTTATTTGTTTATCTAGTCTTCCTTTAGCCCTTACAACATCAAAAATAATTTGCTTCTTCCTTTATATAAAAATTAGCAGAAACGTTAAACCTGCAATTGCAGGGTATTTTAAATAAAAACTACCCCGGCATTTCAGTGAAAAATCTTCTCGCTGAAAACCGGGGTAGTTTGCCCTCATCATCAACTAAACTTGAGCTAATACCCTGTCAATGATACCTTTAATAGACGTCTTTGGTAGAATTATCAGAGTTAATATCAACGGCTGTTAAAACTTACTCTACCTCCATCTCAAAATCTACCGTCTTGTCTGCATCTTCTACTTCAAAATCGCCTTCATAGTCTTCATAGCCGTCTAAGCTCGCAGTAAACCAATATTCGCCGTCTGCCAAGTCCTTCTCAACCTCACCATTCTCATCGGTCTCCACAG
>SL_8KL_010_SEDDRAFT_10005399_pt1 | contig 10014 bp, 8 predicted proteins | sample SodLakKL_010_SED_4_FD_11160 | JGI IMG/M metagenome (IMG submission 11160) | reverse complement strand
CGAGGCGGCCATCGAGGCCGTCGTGGAGTCCGCACCGGAAAACGCCCTCAGAATCACCGCCGATCACGTACGCTCGACGCTTGACGGTCCGCGATCGGATCGAACCAGTCCAAACCCGGATCCGAACCGGTCTGGCGAGGTTCCGAACCCACGGTCAACCGCTCCTCCAACGGAAACAGACGCTCCTCCAACCGAAACGGAGGGGCAACACCCCGAGAACGGGGCAAAGAACGCTGACGGACCGGCCACACCCATCCACACGAACCCGTCGGGTTCCGGTCGAAACGGCTCGCCCGCCACCACGGACGACGACCCGGGACCCCCCGATCGGGGTCGCGAACGCCCCGGACAGACACCGGAATCCTCCGAACACGTCCGAGATCCGTCGGCCCCCGAACACGTCCGAGATCCGTCAGCCCGCGAACTCGAGATCGCCAACGATATGACCGGACGAAGCACCGGCACGGGCGAGTACGACGACTTCGTTCGCACCTTCCGTGACAGGTATGAGCGGCTCTCGACGATCCTTCGAGGCCGCGTCAATCATCGGCCGGCGACGGCGATCGACGCGATGCCAGGAGGCAGCGACGCCGCGATGATCGGACTGGTGAACGACGTCCGGTCGACGAAATCCGGGCATTGGCTCATCGAGTTGGAGGACACCACGGGGACGTTCCCCGCGCTCGTGATGAAGGACAAGGGGCTCGCCGACCTCGTGGATGAGATCCTCATGGACGAGTGCATCGCGGTCGAAGGGACGCTCGCGGACGACTCGGGCATCCTCTTCGTCGATTCGCTCCACTTCCCGGACGTTCCACACAACCGTCGCCCGAACCTCGCGGATCGCCACGTACAGGCGGCACTCATCTCGGACGTCCACGTCGGCAGCGACGAGTTCATGCTCGACGCGTGGAACCGATTCACCGACTGGTTACACACGCCCGAGGCCGCGCCGGTCGAATACCTGCTCATCGCCGGCGACATGGTCGAGGGCGTCGGGGTCTATCCCAACCAGGACGAGGAGCTCGAGATCGTCGACATCTACGACCAGTACGAGGCGTTCTCCGAGCACCTGAAGGACGTCCCCGGTGACACCGAGATCGTCATGATCCCGGGCAACCACGACGCCGTCAGGCTCGCGGAGCCACAGCCCGGATTCAACGACGAACTCCGCTCGATCATGGACGTCCACGACGCACGGATCGTCTCGAACCCGGCCACGGTCAGCCTCGAAGGCGTGAAGGTGTTGATGTATCACGGCGTCTCGCTCGATGAGGTGATCGCCGAACTTCCCGCCGAGAAGGCGAGCTACGACGAGCCCGAGAAGGCGATGTGTCACCTGCTGAAAAAACGCCACGTTGCCCCGCAGTTCGGCGGCCGCACCCGCGTCGCACCCGAGGAGCGTGACTACCTCGTCATCGACGACGTCCCCGACGTCTTCCATACGGGCCACGTCCACAAACTCGGCTGGCGAAAGTACCACAACGTTCTCGCGGTGAACTCCGGTTGCTGGCAGGCGCAGACCGACTTCCAGAAGTCGGTGAACATCGACCCGGATTCCGGGTTCGCGCCGATCCTCGACCTCGACACGCTCGATATGACCGTCCGGCGGTTCTCCCGAGGGTGAGGGGCCTCGGACGGCTCCGCTGACCGATCTCCACCCGAAATGAACGGGTTACCCGTTTCGAAAGGTTGCATCTCAACGAGCCGTCCCCACACAACCGAGGCCGTTAAGGGGGAACCGCCGGAAGCGATATCCAATAATGCCCAGCGGAGAGTACGACCCCGACGCCGCAGAGCCGTACTGGCAGCGTCGCTGGGTCGATGAGGAAACCTACGCCTATCCCGACGAGCCGGTCGATCTGAACACCGCATTCGCCATCGACACCCCGCCGCCGACCGTCTCCGGCAGCCTCCACTGGGGACACGTATACGGGTCCATCCTGCAGGACGTCGTCGCCAGGTTCCACCGCATGCACGACGGAGAGGTGTTCTACCCGTTCGGCTACGACGACAACGGGATCGCCTCCGAGCGGCTCGCCGAGCGCGAACTCGACGTCCGACATCAGGACTTCGAGCGTCGGGAGTTCCAGCGGATGTGCCGGGAGGTGTGTGAGGAGTACGAGGCGGAGTTCACCGAGAAGATGCAGGGGGTCGGCCTCTCTATCGATTGGAACAACACCTACCGGACGATCTCCCCCGAGGTCCAGCGGATCTCACAGCTCTCGTTTATCGACCTCTACGAGCAGGGCCGGGAGTACCGTGAGGAGGCACCCGCGATCTGGTGTCCGGAGTGTGAGACCGCCATCTCGCAGGTCGAAACCGAGGACGACGAACAGGACTCACACTTCCACGACATCGAGTTCATGGTCGCGGAGGACGGCGAGCCGTTCGTCATCTCGACGACCCGCCCCGAACTGCTGCCGGCGTGTGTCGCCGTCTTCGTCCACCCGGAGGACGACTCCAACGAGGACCTGGTCGGAAAACACGCGGAGATCCCGCTGTTCGGCCACGAGGTTCCCATCCTCGCCGACGAGCGGGTCGACATGGACACCGGCTCCGGCATCGTGATGTGTTGTACCTTCGGGGACCAGAACGACATCGAGTGGTACCAGATCCACGACCTCGATCTCCGGGTCGCGATCGACGAGTCCGCACACATGACCGCGGTCGCCGGCGAGTACGAGGGGCTGCACGCGAGCGAGGCACGCGAGAAAATCGTCGCCGATCTCGACGACGCGGGCGCGCTCTCGGACCGCTGGGAGATCTCCCACGCCGTCAACGTCCACGAGCGATGTGGGACGAGCGTCGAGTTCCTCGTCACCGAACAGTGGTACATCAAGGTGCTCGACAAGCGCGAGGAGTACCTGCAGGCGGGCCGGGAGATGGAGTGGTTCCCGGAGAAGATGTTCACACGATATAAACATTGGGTCGAGGGGCTCCAGTGGGATTGGCTCATCTCCCGACAGCGCTCCTCGGGGATCCCGTTCCCGGTGTGGTACTGTGGGGACTGCGATCGGGAAATACTCGCTGACAAGGAGTCACTCCCCGTCGACCCGCTCTCGGACGACCCGCCCGTCGAGGCCTGTCCGGACTGTGGCGGCGGCACGTTCGTCCCTGAGGACGACGTCCTCGACACGTGGGCGACCTCCTCGCTGACGCCGCTTATCAATGCCGGCTGGGACTGGGACGGAGACGCCGAGGCGTTCACCATGGAACGGCCGGAGATCTATCCGATGGACGTCCGGCCACAGGGCCACGACATCATCTCCTTCTGGCTGTTCCACACGGTGATCAAGTGTTATGAACACACCGGGGAGGTCCCGTTCGACTCGACGATGATCAACGGGATGGTGCTCGATGAGAACCGCGAGAAGATGTCGAAATCGAAGGGGAACGTCGTCGAACCCGACGCGGTGATGGAGAAGTACCCCGTCGACGCCGCCCGATACTGGGCTGCCGGCTCCGCCATCGGCGACGACCTCCCGTATCAGGAGAAGGGCCTTCGCGCGGGCGAGAAACTGATTCGAAAGCTCTGGAACGCCTCGAAGCTCGTCGAGTCGCTCGCGCCGGAGCCGTATCCGGAGACGCCCAACCCCGAGGAACTGCAGGCGATCGACCGCTGGCTCCTCGCGGAGCTCGACCGGGAGATCGAACGGGCCACGGCCAAACTGGAGAACCGGGAGTTCTCGAAGGCCAGAGACGGGCTTCGATCCTTTTTCTGGGGGACGTTCTGTGACGACTACCTCGAGATCGCCAAGGCCCGTGAGGACGCCTCCGCCGCCTACACCCTTCGAACCGCCCACCGTCGGTTCCTCAAGCTCTTCGCGCCGTTCCTCGCACACGTCACCGAGGAGCTCTGGCAGGACATGTACGCGGAGGGGGCAGACGGCGACGCGGGCGACTCGATCCACCTGTCGGACTGGCCGACCCCGCTTGGCTTCGAGGCGGACCGTGCCGGCGGGGCGGCGACCATCGCGGTCGTCGGTGCCCTGCGACGGTATAAAAGCGAACACCAGCTCCCGCTCAACGCCGACCTCGATGCAGTCGAGGTATACGCGGACGTGCGTGGGTTCGAAGCCGACATCACGGGCGTGATGCACGTCTCGGATCTGACGGTCCATCCCGACGCGGAGCCGCCCGTCGAGACCGTCGTTTCGGGGATCGATCTGGACTACGCGACCGTCGGCCCGAAGTACGGAAACGAGGTCGGCGCCATCGAGGCGGCGCTTGCGGGGGGCGACTACGAGATCGACGGCGACGAACTGCACGTCGCGGACGTAACGCTCAGCGGCGAGGAGTTCACCGTCGAAAAGGAGCGTCGATATCAGGGCGAGGGCGTGTTCCTCGAGGCGGACGACGTCGTCGTCATCGTCCGAAACGAGCCGTAGGAGCTTCCGCCACCGGTCCCCGCTGTGAACAACCCCGACCACAAGGGTCGGGGCTTCTTCGTGGTTCCCTCAGATTATCTCTAACACTCCCTGCAACCTCGACGCCTACCCGTTCCAGAGCAAGGCCGTCTCAAGCGGTTACGAGGGATGAGGTCGGGCGGTTCACGCGCCCCGATGCCCACCGTCGCACCTTCCGAACTTGAGGAAGGCTCTTGAGAGTAGGCACATCTAACATACACTTCTCCAATCCACGCTTCGCAACGTTCACCGATGCATTCCTATCCGAATGGTCTTGATGACCGCACGACTTACACTTGAATCGTTTCCGCCGTCGATTCGCTCGCTCGGCGTCTTCACACCCAGTCAACGCACAGCCCTGACTCGTGTACTCCGCCTCAACCGAGGCAATTGGAATGCATTCAAACGCTGCTTTGTACGCGATGAACACTTGTGTTGCGCGGAACGGCATCGCGTGGAGCCGACGATTCATCCGAGTGCCGTAGTCGATTGACTCGCGCATATCCTTGAGGTCTTCAAGAGCAATACACGGGTCAGGAAACCGCTTCGTAAACTCGACTACAGCCCGAGACAATTTGTGGAGTCTGTCGTGGACAAACCGATACTCCCGGTCATGAACCACGTTCTTGTACGACGGTTTCCCCGCGTTCTGCATCCGCTTTTTCATCGTGAAATAGCGGTGGCGCTCGGACTTGATTTCGGGGAAGTCGATGACGAGTGTGTCGAGAACTCCCGTTTCGTCCATCGCGGTCAACGCGATGTTGTCCTCGTTCACATCCACACCAATCACCGTCTGCGAATCGGTCTTGTCTCGAACGGTCTGCGTCTGGTGGGTGACGTTGACGTGGAGTTCAGCACGGCCATCCGGGAACAGAGCTTCAGCGGTCCCTATCTTCCACTCGTCACTCGACAACGCGGTTTTCAGCACGTCGAGATGCACCGGGTCGCCAACGACCGTGCCACGAACAGGATTGTACGGTTTTGGAGAGATACGGAACTCAACGTCACCGTCGTCGGTAAGTGAGAGCGTGTATCCCTCGGTGTGGTTCATCCGCAAGGGATATGGCCCAATTTTGGTGTGACTGGGCATGTTGTAATCGTCGTATTCGTAGTAGTTCTCCATCGCTTCGAGAGCTTTCTTGACGACCAATTGCGTGTTGTTTTTCACGAGGTTGGTGTCTAGCTCCATCTGGCGACGGATGTCATCCCAGTCGTCGCCTTGTTTGGCGAGTCGGATGGTGTCGTTGTACACCGAGCGTGATTCCTGCGTGGATTCGAAGACCTTTGTCTCGCCCCCCTCCTCGTAAAACTGGAGTTGGAGTGGGAGGGTTTTCGTAAGATTTTGGTCTTCGATGTCCATGCGTGGTACTCACTCGGTGTCTTCGTCGTACGTCCACTCTCGGAGGAGTTCGCGTACGACATCGGCTTTCGTTCGGTCTTCGTCGATGCATTTCTTCGAGAAGTCTTTGTAGAAGTCCTCCTCGAAATCGACGGTGAATCGTCGTGCCATCTTGTTTGCAGTAGATAATTATTAACACATTGACTTAAATGTTGTTACGTCGTCCAGTGTGTATGGAGGCGACTCGCTCGAACCATACAGTGTACAATATCAACTATCATTTCGTGTGGTGCCCCCGGTATCGGCACTCGTTTCTCAACCACGTTGCGGATACACTGGAATCTGAGTTCCATGCCATTATCGAACGGAACGACTACGAGTTGCGGTCGTTGCATATCTCTCCCGACCATGTTCATGTGTTCTTGGGAGCGCACCCGAAACACTCACCGAGCGAAATCGTGTCGAGATTAAAGAGCGTGACGGCCCGGAGATTGTGGTCAGACTATCCCGAAGTGATGCGGTCGTTATACTGGGGAGGGAGGTGTTGGGAGCGTTCGTTCTACGTGGGGACGGCGGGTGAGGTAAGCCGAGAAACGATTGAACAGTATATCAATCGTAGTGAGCATGTGTAGTCCTTCGACGGGCTTCACCCCCGACCTCAAGGGTCGGGGTTATCGCCCTGCACCGCCTATAGATCGGCCCCGACGGCGTCCGCCACCGAGTCGAACCCGTCCCGATCGAGCCGGTCGAGAAGTCCCTCGTTGATCTCCCGGATGAGTCCGGGGCCCTCATAGACGAGTCCGGTGTATATCTGTACCAGCGATGCGCCCGCACGGATCTTCTCGTAAGCGCCCTGGGCATCCGAGATGCCGCCGACGCCGATCACGGGCACGTCGGTCCGCTCGGCGACGAACCGGACGAGCTCCGTCGCGGTCTCCTCGATCGGATCCCCGGAGAGGCCGCCCCGCTCGGCACGCTCCGGGCTTTGCAGCGTGTCCGGGCGTGAAACGGTCGTGTTCGTCGCGATGACGCCGTCGAGATCGTATTCGTCGATGACGCCGAGTGCATCCTCGATGGCCGGCCGCGGGAGGTCAGGGGAGAGTTTGATGAGGAGCGGACTCGCGCCCGCGTCGACGAGCTCGTTGATGATCCGCTCAAGCGCATCGCGGTTCTGCAGCTCCCGTAACCCGGGCGTGTTCGGGCTTGAGACGTTGACGACGAAGTAATCGCCCGCCGCGGCAACCCGCTCGTAGGTGTAGCGGTAGTCGGCCGGTGCCTCCGGGAGCGGCGTCGATTTCGACTTTCCGATGTTCACGCCGAGCGGGACGGCCGGATGAGGCTCCGCTTCGAGACGGCGACCGATCCGGTCGGCCCCCTGGTTGTTGAACCCCATCCGGTTGATGAGCGCACGGTCCTCACGGAGCCTGAAGAGCCGTGGCCGTTGGTTTCCCGGCTGTGCCTCCGCGGTGACGCCGCCGATCTCGACGTGCCCGAATCCCAGCGCCGCGAGCATCCGTGGAACCTCCGCGTTCTTATCGAAACCGGCGGCGACACCGACCGGCCCGGGGAACCGCAGCCCGAACGCGTCCACGGCCAACCGAGGGTCGGATACGACGTACCGCCGCCGAACCCCGCGCTCGATCGGGGTCCCCTGTGCGGCACGGAGGAGACGGTGAGTCAGGCCGTGGGCGGTCTCCGGCGGCAGCGAGAACAGCGCCGGCTTCACCAAGTCGTAGACGGTCATCGGTCGATAGATGCCCGCGCACGGGCATCAATCCGGCGACGTGGCGCCACGTGCGGCCCGTCGGTCGAACGGGTACGGAATTAAAAGTCGTGTTCGAGGTCCTCTGGATCGGAATGCGCTTTTTGGATGATGATCTTTCCGTCACGCACCCGAACGAACACCTCGTCGCCGATCTCCATGCCGGCGACGGCGAGTTCGTCCTCGTGGAGGTTTACGTGGACGTTGTGATATTCGCCGTCTTCGTCTTTGGCGCCACTCGGGCTGAGCTTCTTCTTGCGGACCATCGCCGGTATCTGGCTCGAACTTGACCACAGGAGATACATAAGTGTTGTTTACCGTTCGCCACGGCTGATATTCCGGTCGACGTTCCGGTCGCTCCCATCGGGGCTCACGACCCCCGGCTCCCATGGGTCATCAATGATCGCGCACGAGCCTATCCACCCGCGTAACCGGACGGGATCACCACGGATCGATCGAAACGACACGGCATATTCGGGAAAAACGATAGCCCACTCGGGGGACATATATAAATGAACTCCCTATTTGTTTTCATTTCCCCGATATATTTATAATGGATCATGCGCTCCATTGTCATGGTGGCAAACCATGGTACGTGAAGACGGTAAACGCAATTTTGCCCTCCGTGAGGAGGATGGATCCGAACCGAGCGAGTTCTCCGGGAACATGCCCAGACAGGCCGCGTTGAAGGCGGCCCGGACGCTTGACCCAGCTCCCTCCGAGGAGGAGGCGGAACGCACGACGATCCGACTCCGTGAAAAGGGGACGAAGAAGGTCCACGAGTACGAGGGGTGGGCGTGGAAGGACGATGCGCCGGCGGTCGACGAGGCGGACGACGACTTCTGGCTCAACGACCTCGACTCGATCACCAAAGCCAACGTGTCGAAACAGGGGATCGAGTACTTGGACGAGGAGTAGGTACTGCACCCTTCGGAGCCCCATCCCGCACCGAAACGGCGGGTTCGTCCCCGAGACCCGATCCAGGTTTTTCTTTTCGATCCGACCTCGTGTATCGACGCCGAACGCCCCGTGTCTCGACGGTGAATGGTGTGTCTTTCCTCGGGCGCGTAGCCGCGTCGCGTGCGAGGCGGGATATTGGGTGCTGTCGAGAGCCCGGGTCAGACCCTCCGGTATGGATCCGGCGCTCCGCGGTCCATGAAACCGCATGACGTGGCGGCGTTGCTTCGACGGGGTTAAGTAGCACCCGGGGTTCGGTTTAGATGCGAAGCGCCCCTCAGCGAGGGGGGCAACGGCCGGCCCTCGTGGCCGGTCGAAACGTTCCGACGCCCTTAAGTGGTTAAGGGGGTTCTGAACGTAATGCGAAGAACGCACCGCGAACTCGGGCCGTTCAACTCGGCCCGGTTTCGCCGAATCGGCCACGCCGATTCACCGACATGAGGATTTCGCCCCCTGCGCCCCGGCGTAAGAGGAAATCTGATGTGAGCCTTGGTAGTTCGGTGTCATCCGGAACGCTGGAAGACACTGGACACCAAACAGACCATGCAATGGTGTTTTGAACCGAACGATCACCTCGTTCATTCAAAACCCGCCAAACCCCCTCGGGCTGGGAATCAAGCCCGAGGAATTCATTCCGGTTGATCCTGCCGGAGGCCATTGCTATTGGGATCCGATTTAGCCATGCTAGTTGCACGAGTTCAGACTCGTAGCGAATAGCTCAGTAACACGTGGCCAAACTACCCTTCGGAGCACCATACCCTCGGGAAACTGAGGCTAATAGTGCATCCCACACTCACCCTGGAATGGCGAGTGTGTCAAACGCTCCGGCGCCGAAGGATGTGGCTGCGGCCGATTAGGTAGACGGTGGGGTAACGGCCCACCGTGCCCATAATCGGTACGGGTGGTGAGAGCCAGAACCCGGAGACGGAATCTGAGACAAGATTCCGGGCCCTACGGGGCGCAGCAGGCGCGAAACCTTTACACTGCACGACAGTGCGATAAGGGGATCCCAAGTGCGTAGGCATAGAGCCTACGCTTTTGTACACCGTAGGAAGGTGCACGAATAAGGGCTGGGCAAGACCGGTGCCAGCCGCCGCGGTAATACCGGCAGCCCAAGTGATGGCCGATTTTATTGGGCCTAAAGCGTCCGTAGCTGGCCGCACAAGTCCATCGGGAAATCCACCCGCTCAACGGGTGGACGTCCGGTGGAAACTGTGTGGCTTGGGACCGGAAGGCGCGACGGGTACGTCCGGGGTAGGAGTGAAATCCCGTAATCCTGGACGGACCGCCGATGGCGAAAGCACGTCGCGAGAACGGATCCGACAGTGAGGGACGAAAGCTAGGGTCTCGAACCGGATTAGATACCCGGGTAGTCCTAGCCGTAAACAATGCCTGTTAGGTGTGGCTCCCACTACGAGTGGGTGCTGCGCCGTAGGGAAGCCGCTAAACAGGCCGCCTGGGAAGTACGTCCGCAAGGATGAAACTTAAAGGAATTGGCGGGGGAGCACTACAACCGGAGGAGCCTGCGGTTTAATTGGACTCAACGC
>SL_8KL_010_SEDDRAFT_10005398_pt1 | contig 10015 bp, 7 predicted proteins | sample SodLakKL_010_SED_4_FD_11160 | JGI IMG/M metagenome (IMG submission 11160) | reverse complement strand
ATACCTCTTTGGAGCAGTTTTCTCACTAGTCTGTAGACGGTAGTTCTGTGGATTCCTGTCTCCTCTGCTATTTCCGAGACCTTTCTCCTTTCCCCCAGACAGTACAGGACAGGTACTGCCTTTCCTTTCAATACTTCAGAAAAGTCAACGTGCGTATGATTCTCCCTTACTCTTCGGTATATCTCCATAGCTTTGCTGTCCCTCAATCTGACAATCTTCCTCCTTCCTCTCTCCGTCTCCACAAGCCTTTTCCTCTCAAGCTTTCCTACAACTCTGGAAACGTGCCCCTCATCGCTCTCCAGAGCCTCGGCTATATCCGCCACGGACCTCCCTTCACCAACCTCCAGTGTCCCTAGAATCCTCAGCTCGGTCTCCGTCAACATATATATCTGTATCAATATTAACAATTCTTATATAAAAAAGTTGTTCATATTGAAACAAAACACAAAATACCAAGAGATTCAAACCTGAACCTCATAGAATCCCGACCTTTGTTTATAGATGTAGATGTGTGACGTGACACTACTGTGGTTTGAAATTTAGAGATGAAGATTGCGAAGGATTAAGTATATAAATGTATATACAAATATATACAGTGGTGATAATATGCCAAAGCTTTCAGTCAGAGTTCCTGAAGACCTGAAAAAGGAAATGGAAGAGCACAAAGAGATAAACTGGAGTGAAGTTGCGAGAAGAGCCTTTAACGAACAGCTGAGAAAGGTAGAGCTTGCAGATGAGCTTACATCCGGTTCAAAACTCACGGAAGAAGAAGCAGTTGAAATAGGCGAAAAGATAAAGAAGGGAATGGCAGAAAAACACGGTCTGGTAGAGTGAAGCTGGTCATCGATACCAACGTAATAATCTCAGCTTTAATTAAAGAAAGCATCACTCGTGAGATAATTCTGGATTCAAATCATTTGTTTGTCTCTCCTGATTTCCTAGTATCTGAAATCAACAAACACAGAGAACTCATAAAAGAGAAGTCCGGACTTTCCGAAGAGAAGCTGGAGGTGGTACTTCAGATGCTTCTCAGAGAGATAGAAATTCTCCCACGTGAAGAATATAATAGTTCTATGGAAAAGGCTGAGGACATCTTGGGAGAAATCGACCAAAAAGATGTACCATTCTTGGCCTGTGCTCTTGCAAAGAACTGTCCCGTCTGGTCCGACGACAAAGACTTCCAGAAACAGGATCAAGTTGATGTTTATACCACAACAAAGCTCAGGAACCAACGCACCTAAGTCCGGTATAACCCAACCGGAGATGGAGAGCAGTCAACGATACCAACAGGGAACTGTACTTCATCCAGTTCAGTTCTAAGGACGATATGCCTTCCGCCCGAGATACTGAATTTTCTAAGAAATAATGCAGAGCCGTGACGCTGCGATGGTTTGAGTAGATTGGATTTTCTAAGAAGGAAGTTAAAGGCCAAGGCAACTTCAATGAAGGAAAATGGTTTACATAAACTCTTTGAAAGCTTCTGTATCCTGTTCAGGGTCCAGATACTTTTTGTCTTTGTTTTCTAGCATTTCCCTCTCCTCCATATAGGTATTTACCTTTCCGATATTACTGCCCAATATCTTCTTTTCTGTGGGATCATCAGTCCTCTCTATATCTTCAATTAAACTCTCCCGGTGTTCCTCGAGCCTTTCCTTTCTGCCCATTAGTCTGTACTGTCCACGCTCCTTTTCCCAGGCTATGTAACCTATGTCATCGAGGTTTCCGTCAGGAAGAACCTTCCCCTGTAGTTCTGATGCCCGTTTTTCTTTTTTTACCTCCATTTCCTCGGCCTTTCTTTTGGCTCTCTGATGCAAAACCCTCAAGGCAGATTCTTGGCTGATTACCATCTTATCTCTTTATTCTTTCCAGTCTAACAATAAATATCTTGGGTAGAAAGAACCATATATACCATGGAAGAAGAAATAAATCCACATCACTGCGGCAACCACCTCAAGGAAGTTTCATGTCAAATTGGACCCCGTTACAAATGTGAAGAATGCGGCAGAGAGTATCGAAGCAAAAACATCAGCCCGCAGCAGCGGCTCGAGGACTTTGGCTTCGAATTATAGGCATCATAGACCAGACTTCTTTGTTACCACGAGACTTTAGACGAGATTCAGTCACCACAGCCCGTGCACTTCTCCTCGTCTATACGTATTATCTCCCTTTCGACCATCTTATATCCCCTCCAACCTATCACACTTTTCACAGTATTTCCTTACATGTTCGTCCACGAGATCTAGCAGGGGTTCGAATGTGTGCTCGTTCAGCCTATAAATTCTCTTCCTACCTTCCTTTTCCATGAAGACGAAGTTACAGCTTCGTAGATCACGAAGTGCGTGGGAAACCTTGCTCCTCTCCTCTTTGATATCCTTCGCCAGATCCGAAACACACTTCGGGTTTCTTTTCAAAGAGGAAAGTATATCGATCTTAAGGTCGTTTGCCAGGGTTTTGAAGAAGAGATGGTAGTGCTCCTCTTTCTCCGGACCAACTATCTGTCCACTTTCAACTTCCGGAATATTACCACCAATTATGTGAAATATTTTTCACGTAAGTTTATAAATGTTTCTATACCCCAAGACAGCCTTTCCCGAAGGATAGTCAGAAAGGCCAGGAACTACGACATAGCTCTCAGTATACCACAACAGGCAGAACTATGAGGAAGGGGGTGTGTGTTGGGGGGTGTCGGCGATATTTTCTAGTTATGTCTACTCAAACTGATGGAAATAGTTAGAAAGTTTTCTTGGATCAACTTCACTAAAGCTTGAAGAAGTATTCGAGAATTTAAAGAATTTACATTTCTTTTTAGAACATAAATAAAACTAATCTTTGAATTCAAGGGACAGTTTATTTTGGGCTACTGTGAAGGTACTCAATCCTTGTAGTCATGCCATGGTTCTTCTTTGTCCCACCAGTCCTTGTAGTCATCCCAATCATCATAGTTAATTTCGCTTTGACTACTCGTCGACTGAGAAGCCAATCTCCTAGAATTCATTATACACCCCTTTAGCTGCAAGGGCAAATCCTCAATACTTCCCTCATCTACATTCTCTGTTAAGGCCATGTATATCATTATAATGATTAAAACCAAGGCTTATAAATCTAATTTGTTTTCTATATCTTCTTCGATATACTCCAGTAATTCTTTCACGCCTTCACAGAAAGAGGTCTTTGAAAAAACAGTTCCATTGCTGTAATATGCATTCATTGAGCAACCTCCATGACAAGAATCATAACAGTCTTCATCGCCGCATTCTTCCTCTATCTTTTCTGCTTTCTTTTTGCTAAACCCATCTAAAGTATTAAAAATTGGTTCCATTGAGTCAAAATCTTTTACATTACCAATTTCTACCTCCTCTATATCCAATACTCTTGCACATGGATACAAATTGCCTTCAGTATCCATGCTTATGTATCTGGGGCTCAAGCATCTACCACTCGAACCACAACCTATAGAAAATCCTTCCGTCAAACCACTAATATATCTTTCTAAAGAGGTTAGTTTGAATCTCTCATCATCGGAAACCCATTCATCATACAGATTCTTCATCACAGATGCAAATTCCTCGCTACTAAGTCCTACGTCCTTACCATCCCTTTCTTCGTTTATAGGATGCATTGGATTGAGCCTAGCCGAGCCATCCGAATATTCTTTGACGGTTTCATATATTTCCCTTTCTTTTCCTATGGATTCTTCACTCAGTACACCTATTATACCGTACTTCATGTCATCTTCCCTTAATAGTTCGATTGCTTCTACTGTCTCCTCGAAACTTCCAGATCCGTCGGGATAAGTACGATGAGAATTATGTATTTCCTTTGGTCCATTGAGACAGACACTGACACTGAAGCCCTCGTCTTTGAAGAATCTAGCAAACTCTTCATCTAAGAGGACGCCGTTTGTTTGAACCCCGTTTTTGCATTCCACTTCATAATCCTCTTGTAAATCAACAACTTCTTGGAAGAAGTCTATGTCCGCCAGTAAGGGTTCACCACCATGCCATATGAACTTTGACTTCTCAACGTCACTCTCCGAATATAGGTCCAATAATCTTTCAACAGAATCCATATCCATAACTTTTTCCTTTGATTCACGGACATAACAATAATCACAATCCAGATTGCAGTATTCAGTGGTTTTCATAATTGAGGTTATGTATTCGCCCATCTTATCACAGATGAACAGTTATTCTTAAGATTTTTATACTTCCAGGAAAGTCCTTCTTCGACAAAAATATCTGTTTCCCTCTAGGACTCGAAGATGCTGAGGCCTGTCATAAGGAAGAAGAAAGGGTTCAATGTCGGCGGAAGGCTATACCCTATCCAGTTCAATTCCAAAGGTACTTTCCTTATAGCTCCTATTCCTGGCGGTTATAATGGATAAACTGGTTTATAAAAGTCCGTTTACTTCCAATAAAAGAACTTCTCACTCCTTTTGCACGTTGACTATATCTGACTTCCCAGTTTCTTCGCAGGACTCCTGCCTTCCTCAACTTGATATCCACGAGAACAGTTCATCGCGACTAAGCCGGGACAAAACTCTTGATGTCTTTGAGGTCTATGGGAGCAACTTCTTTCAGTTCACCGTCCCTCGTATAGTATATACAGGCCTCCACGTTCTTCTCGGAATACAGCTGGTCTAGAACATGGTAGTAGACACTGACCTGTTTAACGTACTCTTCCTCCGTGGCCTCACCTTTCTCTGTTTTGTAATCAACAACTCTGATCCTGTCCTCTTCCTCGACCACGAGGTCTATCTTGCCGCTCAAAACTACCTTCCTGTTCTTCACGGTCAGAGGTAGTTTGCAGTCCTCCTCAACCAGGAGTTCTCCTTCGAGGGAGTCCAGAAAATCCTTGACATTTTCTTCATCAGTGCATTTCGGTTCAATCCTCTCACCACTGGCGTACCTCTCTGCGAACCTGTGAACCGCTTTGCCGAACTCCCTTCCCCGGCCTTCACCCTCCACATCCTCCGCCAAAACACTCGCAGGCAAGATCAGGGGAGCCTCTTCCCGGGGTTCCTCCACTACAAGCTCCTTGGTTTCCCTCTCAACCACATCCAACTTTTCAAGCTCGGGCTCAACCTTCTCTTTATCTATATCCAAGCCCTCGAAAAAAGTACTCTTTCTTTCACTGTCTGCAGTAAAGAAGAGGTAGTTCTTGGCCCGGGTCATCGCAACATACATAAGCCTCCTCTCCTCGTCGTACTCTCCTATGAGACATTTTCCCAGTATTTTCATCCTCCAGTTGTCGTAGCAGTACGGCATGTCATCGTCCACAAAGAGCTTCTTCTGCCTCAAACCAAGAGGGTCCTCGTAAACTATCACAGGACCACCGCGGTTTCTTCCTGGAAACCTGCCTTCGTTTATATCCGAAATAAAGACGACAGGGTACTCGAGTCCCTTGGCACCGTGGACAGTCTGTATCGTCACGAGATTTTCCTCCCTGCTTGTATCGACCTCGTATGTCTTACCGTCCTCTATACAGTCCTCGATGAACCTGACCAGATCGCCTGTGCTCATATATGTGCTCCTGAAAGTACTGTCGAGGACCTCGATTATCTTGCTGGTGAAGGGATTGTTTATACCGTATTTCTCGAAAACTCGCCTCGTAATAGAAGATATCCTATCCAATTCTTCAAGCTCCTCCTTGAAGTTCAACATCTCCTCGGGATAGTCCCTCCCGTCCAGAATATCTCTTGCCTCGTCAAGGCTGTAGCCAGCTTTCTCGAGAACGACGGACCAGCCGCGCCTCGAGTCCTTCCAGTCAAGTATTCGCAACCAGGCCAGGAGAAGTATAGCCGGGTCCGTTTTGAAAAGCTCCACACCACCTTCAAAGGCAACAGGGACTCCGTAGTATCTTGCCTTCTCCTGAAGCTCGAGGCCAAACTTCCTGTTTCTGGCCAGGACAGCTATGTCTGAGTAGTCTATCTTCCTCATCCCGTCTTCTCCCGGGACCCTGTAGTCGTCATTGCCAACTATCCTTTCTATCCTTTCAAGAACTGCCTCCTCTTCTTTATCACTTTCAAAGGCCGTTATCTCACCTGTGTAGTCCTTCTCGGATTCAAGGGAAACCACGTCCTCCATAACACTCTCGTCCACAGTCTCACCTCCCTTCCCCTTCAAAGTAAAGCTCTGTTCCGAAAAGTCCAGTATATCCTGTCCGGAGCGGTAGTTCTTGGTGAGGTTTATCGAACTGACATCCTCGACGCTGTACCCGATCCTATCTCTGTCGTCGTTGAGCTCTTCCTTGTATTTCTTTATCCTCTCTTCAAACCTCCGGATGTTCTCGACTGTAGCGTACTGGAAGCCGTATATGCTCTGCTTCCAGTCACCGACCACGCATATGTTGTCCCTGGAAGACAGGAGAAGTGTCAGCTTCAGCTGGATCTCATTCGTGTCCTGGAACTCGTCAACCATCACGTATTCAAAGCTCAATCTCTCCCGCAGTCTGTCTTCCTCGCACAGTATCACGAAGGCAAAGACCATCCAGAAGGCGAAGTTCATGTAGTTCCTGCTGAGACAGTATTTGAGGTATTCGTAGTAGAGGTCATGGACAAAGCTCTTAAGCTCTTCTCTGTCCTCGTCAAATGCCCTCTCGATGAACTCCATGTCCACTGACTTTTTCTCCCTTCCACCTCTGAGATCTCTCTCGGAAGGAGCGTCCTCTGTAAGACAGGACTTCCGGTATCCCGTCAAACTCTTCATCAGATCCGAGTTCTTTGGCCCTCTCTTCCCTTGTTTGGGCTCATTTACTTTTTTTGCGACCTCCTTGAGCTCTTCGTAACTCCCGTCCAGATACCCTTCACCTTTCCTGAACCATCCCTCTTCCTTGGGAACAATACCCTTGACGGCCAGTGACTTTACAAGACGGAGGAGGTTCCTTTCCTTCCATACTATCCTGAAAAAGTTATCGTACTCCCCGTGCCTTTCCATGAAGCCGTTGAGGAATCTTCTGAAGTCCTTCATCTCCAGGAACTCGTCTTCGACTACCCTCGTCGAAGAGGGTATCTTCTCGTCTATACCGAGCAGCTCCGGGGCTTCAAATCCGTGGTTCTCAACCAGACTCTTGCAGTAGCTGTGGAAGGTGCTTATGGGAGCCTCCCTGAGAGCAGAGAGATCGTAACTGGACCTGTCCAGGATCTTCTCCCTCATCTCCTCTGCAGCGTTTCTTGTGAACGTGACCAGCAAAAGATCGTCTGGATCCACGTCCTTTTCGTCCAGTATATGTGCATATCTCCTCGTGACTGTAAACGTCTTACCTGTACCTGCACCTGCGTCCACGAGATAGATACCCTCCGTACCCTTTATCAGCTGTTTCTGTTCCTCATTTGGCTCCGGCATATTATCACAGTTCTCTTCCAACGAAGATCAGGTCTCTGTTCCGAACCTCGTTGAGATCCACCTCTCCAACAGGGAACCTGCTCTTTTTGTATTCGTTAAGTTCTTCCAGTTTTTCCTGGACGAAATCTTCGAACCTGTCGATATCTTCCTTGAAGTAGTTTTCCTTTCTAGCGGTCACAAGCTTCCTCAAAACAGACCTGCAGGCCTTTCTAAGCTGGTTTTCAGTCACGTCTTCTCCTCGACCAACTTCCAGTAGGGGTCTACACCTACTCTCGAGCTCCTCCATATATTTTTCCTCCATCCTGTCCTTATCGTACGTATCTTCCCTCTCAAACTCCACGCCTTCGAGGACCTCCCTGTACTCCTCGAGGATCAAAGATTCCAGAAGCTCACTCCTCGTGTTGGAGCTGTTCAGGTAGTCATACATCTCTTTTTTTGTTATTTGCTCCTCAAAGGTCCTGGGATAGTAAGTTATGGTGGTGATATTGTCACTCAGATCACCTTCACCTCCCACCATATCGTCCCTGTTCTCGAGGAGGTGATAGAACGTGAACTTCAGTTTCTCCCCGGGATTGACGGTCCGATGATGTGCCAGGTACATCAAGGCCTGGAAGTTCGGATCGTCTTCGAATAGGTCAATATTGGAACTGGTAACAACACCCCTCGCAGATTTTTTCCGTCCGGTTTTGTAGTCCACAAGATGCCTCCCGTTCCTTATCAGGTCCACCTTGCCCTTACAGCCAAGCTCCGGGTTCTCGAACCAGGCCTCGGTGATGCTTGACCAGACTGACTTACCGAACTCCTCAGCGAAGAAGTTCCCGTAGCCGCTTTCGTCGTAGCCCTCTACCTTTATCTCCTCGTACCCTTCTTCCTCCAGATAGGAGATTATACTCTCCATACCCAACAGAAACTCTGTCCTCAGCACCTCGAGCTCCAGGTCGTCCACATAAGGCCTCATCTCTTCCACCATCATATCCGCAAACTTCTCCCTCCCTTTCTTCTCCACGAAGTCAGGGTGGTTCACATAGAACTCGGCGAAGTCGTGCAAGATTTTACCCTTCACCATCACGTCCTTGTCGGCGGTGGTCACCAGCTCTGTAATATAGTAGTTCCTCGGGCACTGCACAAGCCGGTTCAGGCTGCTCTGGCTTATCACCTCTTCCTCCCCGACCTCCACATCCCTTTCTTCTTTCCCAAACCCACCTTCTTCCCCGTCCCCACCTGGGAAGTATCTCTCATGTGGCAGGTCCACAAAACCGTCGAACTCGCCCCCAACGATATCATTAAGGTATAGACAGGGAGTCACCTCTTCATTCATAATCTTGTCCTGTACCAGGTAGTGGCTTCCGCTGTTCTGGACCAGTATCTTGAAGTTCTTCAGGTACTGTTTATCAAACTCTTTTCTATCCACCCACGGAACATCCGGACTCTCAGGACTCCATGAAACATCCATACCTACATGAAAAACCACAGGCTTGTCAATATACGCTGTAGACTTGGGAGAAGCAAACAGAACTCCATAACCTTCTTGATCCAGCTCCACATCAAACGTATCGAAGTAATGTTCCAAAACGTTCAGCTTTTCCTCGTCCACCTCCACGTCCTCAAACCCAACCTCCCCTAAAACTTCCTTCAGCCTGTCCATATCAGCACCGCTCTTCTCCTCAAACAGGTCAACAACCTCAGCAAAACTGGATCCCCTTACCTCATCCAACAGATTCTCAAACTCATCCAGCTCTTCCAGACCAAGATTTCCGATATACTTGTTGTTGTGCTCAACTGAAACCTCAAGGCCCATATACCTCAGAAGGGGCTGAACATCCCTTACCATAGTTCTCCCTCTATCCACTCCTGCTCTACAGAATGTCAAAAAACTGCGGAAATGTGGATCGTCCCGAAGATTCTGTCGTGAAGTATAGGAAATTCCCTCCGCCTCCAGAGCAGACTGTAGTAGAGGCTGGTACCTGCTCTCCGGGTCCACAACTATGGCTACGTCCCGTGGATCCAACCTCTCCAGATTCCTCCTAACAGTTTCTACAATGTCCACCTCGGAGCCAAAGACCTTAAAATCAGAAAGCCTCTCTTCCTCACCACAGAACAGCTCCACAGTGTCGTAATCCTTCGGAAGAATTCCTTTGTCCAAGGCATTGAACTGATGCGTACCAACCACAGCCACGTTTTTTCCTTCGATCCTAAAACTGTCCATGGCCCTGAATATATTGTCCGTGTCTCTCAGAACCTCCACGACCTTTCTCATCTCTTCCGTATCAAAACCTTCGTACTGGAAGATGTTTTCCAGAGCTCCGGTCTCCTGCCAGCAGCTCACCGCTTTGTCAAGCAGGTGCGAGGCCTCCCTCCAGCCGAGATCCGTCCTCCTCACAACTTCATGGAACACATCCCTCTTACTCTTCAGCTCTTTCCCGGCCTCTGCATAAACCAGACGGCGGGGAGTCACGGCGAACTTCCCCAGCCTCGCCTCATCCACACGTTTCTTCAGAGCATCCACAAGAGGAGCGTCCACAGACAGAACGAGATCGTAGTCCTTCACCTCTTCATAGATCTCATCCACATCCAGAGCTCTATCGACCTTCATCCATCAAACATCTCTCATCTCTTTATTTTAATCTTTGAGGTTGGGTTGTTTTTGGTTGATAATTTAGAGGCGGATAGGT
>SL_8KL_010_SEDDRAFT_10005396_pt1 | contig 10017 bp, 7 predicted proteins | sample SodLakKL_010_SED_4_FD_11160 | JGI IMG/M metagenome (IMG submission 11160) | reverse complement strand
GGAATCCCGTCCGGGGCGCTCTTCTTACAATTTTCAAAGCTCAATTGGAATTTAGATTTCTAGCTCAATAACCTATTGAAGATACCTAACAAACTACTTGTCTGACGATTTCTCTTATCATGTGAATATATGATACTGGCTAAATGAATAGAACCTTGACTCAATCTGGATATCGACCAATTATAAAAACTCTCAAACACTTAAATTATAGTTTTTATGGGTAAAATATATATAGTCATTACTTTTCTCCAAAGCGTAGACAATGAATTTGACTGTCTTTGGGTCAATTTACGAGTGATCCTTTTTTATTTTTTCTCTGAATGCACTTGTCTTTTTAAAGGGTATTTGATATATATGAAAAATCTTTTTATAGTAAAAGCTCAAAATCTTCTAACTAGAGGACCATCAAATGCCCAAAAAAATCTTGCTTGAATTTTTGAGTATTAGTATAGCGATATTAATTATTCTCGGCACTGTTGCTGGTGTAGTGCCAACAGAAACATTTGGATCAGAAAAAGAATTAGGAGAGACTACATACAAACTCATCGATAAACCAGATGATATCTCTCACGTTGAGTCCAATTTTGAAGTGGTTGAGGAATATGGATCTTTTCTCCTTGTAGAGACAGATAAAGCAGAAGAACAATTGATGAACACCGATGGTACAAGAGTACTAAATTCAGAACTGAACAAGATCTACCTTCAAAGAGAAACGATCGATGTGAGGAATCGGAAGTCTCTGCAGAGTAATCAAGAAGCAGAGGACGGTTTTTATTTAGTTCATGCAATCGGGCCGATAAAACCAGAGTGGAATGAAGAATTGGCATCAATAGGAGAAATCTTAGAGTACATACCTGAGAACACCTATCTTATGGACCTTTCTTTTGAAGATGTAGAAAACTTAGAAGAGAAAGACTTCGTCCGATGGGTCGGAGAATATGAAATTCAACATAGGATCTCTCCTAGATTGGATGATCTTCAGGGACAAAAAGATCTTAACTTGATGATCTATGCGGAACTTGAAGACGTCTTACCTAAACTAGAGAGATTTGGCGAGATCGACAGTTTCTACAAAGATCAAGTTCGAATAACAACTGAAGTTTCAAATGTCGAAAAGATAGCCCAAATAGATGGCGTATTTTGGATCGAACCTAGTGAAGAAATAAAACTGCTTAATCACGACGCTCAATGGAGTGTTCAATCCGGAGAAACAGAAGAAAGGCCGGTATGGGAGAGAGGCTTGACGGGCGAAGGCCAAATAGTAGGTGTTGCAGATACTGGCGTAGATTACAGTCACTCTGCCTTTAGAGATCCAGAAGATAACCCGATAGGTCCTGAACATAGGAAGATCGTGAATTATGTGGAATATGCTGGAGATTATGATGGGCATGGTCATGGAACTCACGTATCTGGAAGCATAGCCGGTAATGATGAGATTGATGACAATCCACAGCCTTATAACGGCATAGCCAAAAATGCCCGTTTATCAGTATATGATATTGGAACAGATAGTGGCAGTCTAGAGTTGCCCTCTTCTTTATCTTACATATTCGAGGCGGCATATGAGGATGGAGCGAGAATACACTCAAACAGTTGGGGAAGTGACGAAAGTTTCTACACTTTCTCTGCTAAAGAGGTAGATCAATTTATGTGGGAGAATAAGGACATGCTTATATTGTTCGCTGCAGGGAACTTCGGTGATGAAGAGAACACGATGGCGAGCCCAGCGACCGCAAAGAACATACTTTCCGTGGGAGCTTCAGGCAATGGCCACAGAGACTCCTCTCAGAACGACATGGCAACTTTCAGCTCAAGAGGTCCTACGGACGATGGAAGATTAAAACCTGAAGTTGTAGCTCCTGGACAAGGTAGCCCGGGTTGGTATGGAGATGACGATATCATATCAGCAAAATCAGATGGAGATCCTGACAGCGATAATAACGAATATACGGACATGCAAGGAACCAGTATGGCAACCCCTATCGTAGCGGGTTCCGCAGCGTTGGTAAGAGAATATTTTGAGGAGGGCTATTACCACGGAGAAGACATAGAAAATCCATCGGCGGCTTTGATCAAGGCGATGTTAGTGAACAGTGCTGAGGAAATAACAGGCTCAGGGGCCTATACCAACGGAGATAGATATCCAAATTTTGATCAGGGGTTCGGAAAAGTAACTTTAGAGAATTCACTTGAATTCGCAGGAGATCAAAGAAATTTGAGAGTATTTGATGAAATCATTGGGCTGCAAACTGGTGAGTCAGACAGCTATACTATCCAGGTGGAAGATTCATCAGAACCTTTAGAAATTACCATGGCTTACACGGATTATCCTGGTTCGACTACCGCTGAAAAGGCGTTGGTCAATGATTTAAATCTTAGAGTTACAGCGCCTGACGGTTCAGTTTACAAGGGAAACGTCTTCGAAGGTACAGATCCTGGTCAATCTACTACAGGTGGAGAATTTGACAATGTTAATCCTCTAGAGAGCGTGTTGAGGATCGAACCGCAAGTAGGGGAATACGAAATCGAGGTTATAGGGGCAAATGTACCACAGGAAAGACAGCCTTATGCTTTAGCAATTACAGGGCGGATAGATTATGAGGAGGAAACGGGACCTATATCTGCCGACTTCGATCACGATCCTGTTTTCCCTACGGAAAAAGACACAGTACAATTCATTGATCAATCTACTTCTACTGAAGGAGATATAGTAGAGTGGTCATGGGAGTTTGGAGACGGAGCTACAAGTGAAGAGAAAGATCCTACTCATGTTTACGATAAATACGGGTATTATGACGTGACTTTGACTGTGGTCGATGATACCGGACTGGAAGATACTGAAGAAAGAACCCTGAAAATAGAAGAACGTGAATACTGCGAAATAAAAGGAGATTCTACATACGAGTATATAACTAACGTGATGTTCAACGGTATTGATAGAGATTCAGGAAATGATGGTGGATACGCTGATCATACAGACAGTGTATCAGATCCTGTAACTCCCGGAGAGACCTACGAATTGTCGATAACTATGAGTACAAGTGGATTTAGCAACTATGCGACTGTAGTGTTCGATTGGAGTCAGGATTATAAGCTGAGCAACGAGGAAGTGATCGAGGTCGGTTATGGAAACGATGATCCCCAGACTGTTTCTACCGATATAACTGTTCCCAAAGATGCTGAGTCTGGGGAAACTAGGATGAGAGTGATGCAGAAGTATAACGGCTATCACTATGATCCATGTGAAGATCAAAATTTTGGAGAAAATGAAGATTATACTGTAAAAGTAGAAGAAACTGAAACAGAACCTGAAGGGCCAGATGCTTACTTTACTTTCAATCCAGATAATCCGAAAGAGGATGAAGAGATAGAATTCACAGATCATTCTACTGATTCAGATGGAGAGATAGTCGAATGGTCATGGTCTTTTGGAGACGGAGCTACCAGCGAGGAACAAAATCCTACTCATGCTTATAATGAGGGGGGTAGTTATACGGTCGAATTGATGGTTATCGACGACAACGATCTTTCAGATTCAGTTGATAAGGAGATAACAGTTGAAGAATTAGAAGATCCGATAGCTAAGTTTGACTTTTATCCACAAGAACCTGTAGAAGATGAGATCGTAGAATTCACAGATCATTCTACTGAAACTGATGGAGAGATATTGGAGTGGTCATGGGACTTTGGAGATGGAACAACGAGTGAAGAACAAAATCCTATTCATGCTTATGCCGAATATGGAATTTACATTGTAGAACTTACAGTTACAGATGAGAATGACCTTTCAGATTCGATTGATAAAGAAGTTATAGTGGAAAAACTGGAAGAACCGATCGCAGAGTTCTGTTATTCTCCTGAAGTGCCGGTAGAAGATGAGATCGTGGAGTTCACAGATCAGTCTACTGAAACTGATGGAGAGATATTGGAGTGGTCATGGTCTTTTGGAGATGGATCTACTAGCGAGGAACAGAACCCAATTCATGCTTATACTGAGCCTGGTAGTTATACGGTTGAACTGACTGTTATCGACGACAACGATTTAACGGATTCAAAAGAAATGAAGATCACAGTAGAAGAACTAGAAGAACCTAGTGCTGAATTTGATTTTTCACCAAAAGAACCAGTAGAAGACGAAACAATAGAATTCATCGATAAATCTAATTCACCCGACGGAGATATTGTAGAGTGGTCATGGTCTTTTGGTGACGGAGCTACAAGTGATGAACAAAATCCTACTCATACTTATGCCGAACATGGTATTTACACGATAGAACTCACGGTAGTAGACGACAACGAACTTTCAGATTCAGTTGATAAGGAGATAATAGTTGAAGAACTGGAAGAACCGATCGCTGATTTCAGCTATTCACCTGAAGTGCCGGTAGAAGACGAGGTTGTAGAGTTCACAGATCAGTCTACTGAAACTGATGGAGAGATAATAAAGTGGTCATGGGACTTTGGCGATGGATCTATAAGTGAGGAACAGAATCCAAGTCATATTTATACTGAACCCGGTAATTATATGGTTGAACTGACTGTTATCGATGGAAACGATTTAACGGATTCAACGGAAAAGGAGATAATAGTTGAAGAACTGGAAGAACCGATCGCTGATTTCAGCTATTCACCTGAAGTGCCGGTAGAAGGTGAAGTTGTGGAGTTCACAGATCAGTCCACTGAAACTGATGGAGAAATTGTCAAGTGGTCATGGTCATTTGGAGAGGGAAGTACAAGTGAAGAAAAGAATCCGAGTCATACTTATGCTGAGACTGGCAGTTATACGGTTGAACTGACGGTAATAGATGACAATGACCTATCAGATTCAACGGAAGTGGAGATAACAGTTGAAGAGCTAGAAGAACCGATCGCTGATTTCTGTTATTCGCCAGAAAAGCCTGTAGAAGGTGAAGTTGTAGGATTCATAGATCAGTCCACTGAAACTGATGGAGAAATTGTCGACTGGTCATGGTACTTTGACGATGGAACTACGAGTGAAGAACAAAATCCTAGTCATGCTTACCAGGAAGAAGGAACTTATACAGTAGAGTTGATCGTAACGGACGAGAATGGTCTTTCAGATTCAATTTCGAGTGAGATTATAGTGGAACAGGAAGAGGACGAAGAAGAAGGCGAATACTGTATAATATCTGGTGATACAACGTTTGAACATATAACTAATGTGAAGTTCAACGGCATAGATAGGGATTCAGGAGATGATGGTGGTTACGCTGATCACACAGATAGCGTATCAGATCCCGTAACTCCCGGAGAGAGCTACGAATTATCGGTAACTATGAGTACAGGCGGATTCAGCAATTATGCGACCGTTGTTTTCGACTGGAGTCAAGATTACGATTTGAGCAATGAAGAAGTTATAGAGGTCGGTTATGGAAACGATGATCCGCAGACCGTTACCGTAGACATAACTGTCCCTGAAGATGCTGAGCCCGGGGAAACAAGGATGAGAGTGATGCAGAAGTATAACGGCTATCATTACGATCCTTGTGAAGACCAAAATTGGGGCGAAAATGAAGATTATACCGTTAAAGTAGAAGAAGATGATACAGAACCTGAAGGGCCAGATGCGTACTTTACCTTCAATCCAGATAATCCAAAAGAGGATGAAGAGATAGGATTTACAGATGAGTCCACTGCATCAGATGGAGAGATAGTCGAATGGTCATGGTCTTTTGGAGACGGAACTACGAGCGAGGAACAGAATCCAAGTCATGCTTACCAGGAAGAAGGAACTTATACAGTAGAATTGATCGTAAAGGACGAGAATGGACTTTCAGATGCTATCACAAGTAAGATAATAGTTGAACAGGAAGAGAATGAAGAAGAGGGCGAATACTGTATAATATCTGGCGATACTACATACGAGTATATAACTAATGTGAAGTTCAACGGCATAGATAGGGATTCAGGAGACGATGGTGGTTACGCTGATCACACAGATAGCGTATCAGATCCCGTAACTCCCGGAGAGAGCTACGAATTATCGGTAACTATGAGTACAAGTGGATTCAGCAATTACGTGACTGTGGTCATTGATTGGAGTCAGGACTACGATCTGAGCAATGAAGAAGTGATAGAGGTCGGTTATGGAAACGATGATCCGCAGACCGTTACCGTAGACATAACTGTCCCTGAAGATGCTGAGCCCGGGGAAACTAGGATGAGAGTGATGCAGAGATATAACGGCTATCATTACGATCCTTGTGAAGACCAAAATTTCGGAGAAAATGAAGATTATACTATAGAGATAGGTGAAGAAAACACTCAATCAAAGGAAAAACCTTTATTCTTTCCTTTTGAAATGTCATTTTTAGGGATATTTTTCCTTGGTCTTTTGTTGAGGATGCCGGGAATACAGAAAACGCAATGATAGAATAATTTCTTGATCTTCATCATCTAATTATCTCTGAATCAAGGAAAATCCAAAAGCGGACTTGAAAAACATCCATTATTTAAATGGCAGGTCTTTTATAACATTTATTGGACGAAATTATTTATAGTGTCGTTAAGAATGAATTTATAGGGAGATATAGGTGATCGATGTAACCTGCGAGAGGAAACATGAGGTTGTCTGTAAAAAATACTACCTCTATAATGGAATTTGGTACGCTAGCAGTAATATACGCAGAAGACTAAAGATGTCTCTAGATAATAGTGAAGATCTACCCGATTTTGAAGACCTACCAGAAGACTTTAAGAACTATGTAGAGGATATGATGGAGGAAAGCAAATCAGAGAGAGCTATTAGTAGAAAGCGCTTATCATATCAAAAAATAAAAGAGATAAATGAATTCGAAAAAGAACAAGTGGAATTAGAAACACCATGAAAAGATTTTACAGAGAATCATAAAGAAGGGATCAAATTACATCCACCAAAAGAAGAAGTGAGTTTGGAAAATAGAGTAATGACAGAAGAGTGTATATACCAAAATTATGATCAATCAAGAACAGATATGGTATTCTTTATTACTGATATCGAACCTATATACTAGAAAAATATTTACATTAATTCGTTTATTCGCTTTAAAAGAACATGGACAATATGAGTTGTTTGCTTTACATTGTATTCGCGATAGTATTTTTTGTTATAGTATTTGAGATTCTAAGGAGGGTAAATAGGAGGGATGGTTTAAAATTGATACAAGAATTATTTAGCGAGGACGAAAAGGATAAAGAAAAATGATAGTTAAAATCATGAGTTCATAATACTCGATACAGATATCACTTTCACCCATCCCCTCTCTATTCTTATAAATACTGTCATTTGAATGATAGGTCTACGATGGAAGTTGAACAGAATTTAGAAAAAGGAAGATTAAAGATGATCGAGGGTTCAGATCACAGACCTGTTTCTTCGCTGGCAGTTCAAATAGTTGCATCTAGGAAAAAGAAAGCTTTGATCTTGGATGGCAGCCAAACCGTAAATCCTTATTTCATCGTTAGAGAATGTAAGCGAGAAGGTCTTGACGAGAAAGAGATACTGAGAAAAATAATGATGGCAAGAGCGTTCACTGCCTATCAATATGAAGATCTTGTGGAAAAAGCTGAAAATAAATTGAGAGATACAGGTGTTATCTTTTTGGGCGCTGTGGCTCTATCGCCTCTCTTTGAAGACGAAGAGATGAGCCAAGAAGAGGGAAGATGGCTCAGATCTAGGTTGGTAAAAAGGATCAAGAATTTGGTAGATGAAGAAGAATTGTACGGTGTTATAGTTGACCTAGAAGTCGAAGTATTTCAGAAAAGGAGTAGAGAAAGAAAAGATTTGTTAAAAAAAGAATTTGAGGGGAAAAAATATATGAATAACTCTAGTGTCTCATTGTTTGGATGAATCATAGAAGGATCATCAATCTTCCCCTGGCGGCGATGTTTTTTCTTCTGTTCCTTTTGGTGCTAGTAATACTTCCTCTTATCATCAGCGGAGCCTTCAGGATGTTGGGTTTCAGTCCATGGCAAACCTTTTTCTTGTTCTTCTTTTCCCTGATAGGAAGCGTGGTGAATATACCAGTGTATTCGGTCAAAGTGAGACAACGAGTTCAGATGCCTCCATCTGGATACTTTATGGACTTTTTATATCCTCAAAATTCTTTCTCTTATCAGGAAATGAAGTCAACAATCGCGGTAAATCTCGGTGGAGCGATCATTCCAGCTTTGGTATCGGTCTATCTAATCATCAATAATCCTCATCTTGTGTGGCAGTACTTGGTTGGGACAGGCATAATGGCAACTATCTGTTATAAGTTGGCTCGCCCTATCCGCGGTGTAGGGATAAGTATGCCCCTGCTCATCCCCCCTTTAGCGGCTGCTCTGATCGCTTTCTTTTTACCTGGATCTCCCCAGCAGGCTATAGCTTACGTGTCTGGTGTGAATGGCGTTATAATAGGAGCAGATATATTGAATTTGAAAAAAACTATAGGTATGGGAAGTAGAACCTTGAGTGTAGGTGGAGCTGGGACCTTCGATGGGATCTTCTTGACAGGTATCGTAGCGGTTCTTTTGACAGCTTAGTGATGTCGAAGTTGTTCCTTTCTGTCTTTTTGTAGATCACTTCGTATTTTGTGGTTTACTAAATTACTTCCTGAATTTAGAGCATCTCTCATCCTTTTCAGGAACTCTTCATTTTCCAAGATTGAAAATCCTATAGATTCACCGTTTATTACAACACATAACGGCATCGAAAATGCACGGGCGAATTCTTCCGGTTCCTCGAAGGGAACGACCAGCTTGACTGGTATATCAGCATTCAACTTGCGCAGTTGCTTGAAGGTCTCCATCATCTCTTCTACACAGTATGGACAGTGTGAATTACAGAGGATGAGTGCTTTATCTTTGTCTAACTCATCGATAGGAAGATTGGGTTGCTCTAGAATAGACTCATATCCTGTATAGTCCTCTATTAGGGGGTAGTAGAGAAGATGTTTGTGATCATTAGAGAGTTGTTTGAATCCATTTGCTTTGTAAAAATCTGCGTTCTCTATGGGTTTAGGAGAAGGGTAAGGAAGGGTTACCAAAGCTTTTGCTTTTTCGTCATCAAAATAGGATTTAGGTTTTTCAAACTCTTTTATAATTTCTTTCAACAAAGCCTTTCTTATCCCCATATCTCTTTTGTCTTTTTCGACGAAAGTACACTTTATCTCGACAATCTTATGCTCAGGTTTAGGTAGATATTGGATCATCCCAACTATCTCTGAATCCAGATAAACCACTTTTCCGATAGATCCAAATTTACTCATGTTTTTTGTGGCCCATTTTTTCCAAAGGAAATTCCCCTCCATAAAAAATGGATCATCTAATTTTTCTTCGGGAACACACAGACCCTCTAAGTTCTCCAAAATATTTTCATCTATATCTTCAATTTTAATTTGCTTCGGAGTCATGATTTGCCTCCCTAAATAATTACTATCTAGGTCTTACTTTAAATACTTATCTCCCTAGATAGGTTTTGTAATATTTAGTTCAATATAGAAAAATGTTGCAGAGATTTGAAAATTAAAAAAGAGGAAAAGGGTTTAGTTTTGTTCTGGTTGTGTGTTTTCACTCGATCTTGACGTAGGTTGCTAGACCTGCGTCATTTCTTGGGGTATCATTGTTGTAGTCATAGTACTCGATTATGACATATGCGGTACAACATCTCAGTGTAACATGGAATGACTGTTCGTCTTCGGTCTCGATCACATAGTATCCTGGATCGTACTTGCCGAATATGTAGTAGCCGTGCTCACCAGTGACACCTTCAGCTATCGGTTCATCTCCAAGGGGTAGGCCGTATTCATCAGCTTCCCATAGATATAAAGCTAAACCAGCTACAGGTTCGTTCATCTCGTAGTCGTACGCTTTCACCGAAATGTCACTCTGTCTGTAGTTGCCGAAGTTAACCTCTTCATATTCCATACATCCTGTGATGTGTACATGTACTTCAGAATCGGTTGTATTCATCCATCCGCAAGGACCGAGTACTTCTTTCACTAAGTAATGGCCAGGTGCTAAATCCTCAAATCT
>SL_8KL_010_SEDDRAFT_10005395_pt1 | contig 10018 bp, 9 predicted proteins | sample SodLakKL_010_SED_4_FD_11160 | JGI IMG/M metagenome (IMG submission 11160) | reverse complement strand
AGCAGGGTGGTCCAAACGCAGAAGCAATATATAATGCCTTGATGAGTGATATTGAACAGGCTAAGTCCGAGTTGGGTATAGAGTAAGCTGTAAGTAACCTAAAGCAAGCCCTGCAGCTTTGTCTTAAGCTGCAGGGCTTTTTAAAAGAGAGGTTATGAGTATGAAAAAATTTTTTCAAATAGCAGGCACCATTGTTGACTGGTTTGAAGTGACAGTTCTCAGTGTCGGGGTATTCATGCTGGCAGCCCTGCTTATTGCTAATGTCATTGCCCGTAATTTTTTCCGCAGCATTCATTATGCAGAAGAAGTATCCATGATTTTAGTCCTTTTTATTACATTTGTTGGTGTAAGTTATGCTGTTCGTAAAGCGAGGCATATCAGGATGGGGGCAATCTTTGACTCACTGAACCCCAGGCTTCAGAAAATAATGCTTTACATTATTGCCGGTTATAGCGGAGCAGTGATGTTCCTGATGGCCTACTATTCATACCACTATGTTGCATCGGCATATAGCACCATGCAGGTGACTGCTTCCCTGAGGATTCCCTACTGGTTGGTTGTGGCTATTACAATTTTCGGGTTTGCCTCTGCCGGTATTCAGTACCTGCGGACAATTGTAAAAAATATTTTTGAAAAAGAAGTATGGTTATCGCCCGAACAGCAGAGTGAATACGAAGCAGAAGGATAAAAATAATTATGAAAGGTGGTGAGATATAGTTGCTATTTTTAGGTCTTAGTATGTTAACAAAGCTTTTACTTGGCTTTCCCTTCATGGTTGTTATCCTCGGCTCATTGATCCTTTATTTCTGGTTTTATATGCCGGGTTTCAATATGCACGTCCTGGTTCAGCAGGTGGTTAGCGGAATTAAACCGCCGGCCCTGGTTGCTGTACCTATGTTTATTTTGGGAGCTAGTATAATCACTTCCGGACAGGCTGCAGAAAAGTTGATAAACATGGTCAAATCATTTGTCGGGCATCTTCCCGGTGGTCTGCCGATCACTACCAACGCCAGCTGCACTATGTTTGGAGCAGTCTCCGGCTCAACCCAGGCCACTGTTGCGGCTATCGGGGGGACGATGCGCCCTATGCTATTGCAGGCGGGATATCCCAGTTCTTTTACCCTGGGTTTAATTATCAATTCCAGCGACATTGCTTTTCTAATTCCTCCCAGTATCGGTTTTATAGTGTATGGTGTTGTAACGGGCACTTCTATCGGTAAACTATTCCTGGCCGGGATTGGACCGGGGATACTGATTTTTTTACTTTTCTCTCTCTACTCTTTTTTATACTCCAAGTACAAAAAGGTCGGACAGCTGCCCAAGGCCAGCTGGAGCGAGAGAATTAAAGCAATCAAGGAAGGTTTACCGGTCATGGGCTTCCCGGCTATTATAGTCGGTGGTATTTATGCCGGCATTTTGAGCCCGACTGAAGCGGCAGCCGCTGCAGTGGCTTACGCAATCTTTTTGGAGCTCGTTGTTTACAGGTGTCTGACAGTCAGCAGCCTGGTCGATAGTTTTTTACAGACCGGCGTAATAACAGGGGTAGTTTTTATCCTGGTAGGTGCCGGTCAGGGCCTTTCCTGGATGCTCAGTTTTTTAAGGATTCCCCAGCAAGTTTTAGGGCCGCTTTTTGGGGCTGACCCCACTTATGTCACAGTAATTTTAATTATTGTTGTATCTTATTTTGTGGCCTGTATGTTTGTTGACCCCATTGTCGCTATTTATGTTTTGAGCCCCATTTTTGCACCTTATGTTATACAAGCTGGAGTTGATCCGATCCTGCTCGGGGTCCTGGTTACCCTGCAGGCAGCAATCGGTTCTGCCACACCGCCTTTTGGGTGTGATATTTTTACGGCCCAGCTAATTTTCAGGCGGCCATATCTTGAAGTGATTGGTCATACGCCGCCGTTTATTATCATCTTGATCCTGGTCACTATCATTCTTGTCGCATTCCCACAGATTGCCCTATTCCTGCCGGATACGGCTCTGCTGTAATTTTAAAGTGACGATATTTAAGGAGGATGCAGCTTGATTTATAAGGCCCAGCCCGGACAGGTCAGTTATGGAGAGGCAATCGGCATACTGCTTCTTGACAGCAGCGCTCCCTATATTCCCGGGGACGTAGCTAACGCAACCACCTATAATTTTCCCGTTCGTTTTAAAAAGGTGCCCGGACTGACGGTGGAAAGAATATTTAACCATGACCTATCCCTTTTGGGTGGGGTTATCGCTGCAGCTCATGACCTGAAGCAAAATGGAGTGCGGGCTGTCACCGGTGATTGCGGGTTTATGGCTATCTACCAGCAAAGCCTGGCTGAACAACTTGGTTTGCCGGTGTTTATGTCCAGCCTGCTGCAGGTTTCGTTTATCAGCTTGCTGCTTGGTGGTAAAGATAAGATTGGAATTCTTACGGCCAATGCGGCAGCTTTAAGCAGCGATGTACTGAAGTCCTGTGGAGCATACCTGCCCGAACGGACAGTAATTGCCGGCCTGGAGGACCAGCCCTGTTTCAGCTCTGCCTTTATAGAAGAAGCCGGCCAGCTGGATCAGGCTAAAGTTGAGGCGGAAGTTGTTAGCACGGCACTCCAGATGGTGCAATCAGATCCAGCATTAAAAGCACTTCTGCTGGAATGCTCTGTTTTACCTCCCTACGGGGCAGCAATTCAGCGGGCGGTAGGATTGCCCGTATTTGATTACGTCACAATGATTAATTACGTTTATTCAGCCGTGGTCAAGAAGCGATTTAACGGTTTTATGTAAAGTGAGCTGAATTTAAGAGTAACTAACCAGCCAAAAAACCTTCGAGAGCAGCTCTCTTTATAAGGCTGGGTAGTTAGATTAAATTTAGCAATTAGCTTTAATCAAGGAGGAGGAATGCAGATGGGGGCAGTTTTTTCAGCTGATGAATATCTTCAGCGGATAGGAAAAACAAAAGAGAGTATGAAAGAAAAGGGCATTGATTTACTGGTTATTTCCCAGCCTGCCAACATGAATTATTTGAGCGGCTATGATGGTTGGAGTTTTTACGTTCACCAGTGTTTGCTGCTGCACCTTGATCAGGAAGAACCGATCTGGCTGGGCCGGGGCATGGATGCCAACGTGGCCCGCCTGACCGCTTTTTTGTCAGAAGAGAATATCCTTGCATATGCTGATGATTATGTGCAGTCGACCGTAAAACACCCGATGCATTTTGTCGCAGATGTCATCAAGGAAAAAGGATGGGACAAAAGTGTAATCGGGGTGGAAATGGACCAGTTTTATTTTACTGCCCGTGCTTATGTTGAGCTGGAGCGTTCGCTCCCCGAGGCAAAAATTGCAGATGGCAATGCCCTGGTTAACTGGGTCCGGGTTGTTAAATCTGAAGCCGAGGTCGAGTTTATTAGAAGGGCCGGTAAAATTGCCGAGAAAGTAATGGATGCAGCCCGGAATGCTATAAAAGTCGGGGCCAGGGAATGCGATGCGGCGGCAGCGGTTGCTTATGCCCAGTACGCCGGAACTAAAGAATACGCCGGTGATTACCCGGCAATAGTTCCCCTGATGATGGCCGGTGAAGAAACCAAAGCTCCGCATATGACCTGGACTGAAAAAGTTTACCAGGACGAAGAAGCAATCCTGCTTGAGTTGTGTGGCGCTTACAGGCGTTACCATGCTCCTATTGCCAGGACAATTTACCTGGGTAAAAATCCTCCCCGGCTGCTGCTTGATACGGCAGAGGTGGTCCTGGAAGGATTAAGTAAAGCCATGGATACGATCAGGCCCGGTGTGACAGCCGAAGATGTAGAGTCTGCCTGGCGTAAGGGTATTGCCCACTCTAAGGTAGTTAAGGAATCAAGAATTGGCTATTCCATCGGGGTTAATTACCCCCCTGACTGGGGTGAACAAACAATCAGTTTTAGGCCGGGAGACAAAACAGTGCTCGAGCCAAACATGGTGCTGCACCTGATTCCGGGCATCTGGTATGACGAAGTCGGTTTCGAAATTGACACTACTTTCAGGGTTACCGAAAACGGTTATGAATCTATGTACGATTACCCGCTTGAGCTTTTTATTGAGGGATAATTTAAGATGCTGCTTAACGGGCTGACAAGGGCCCAATAATTACCATTTGAAGGGAGTAAGAGTATTGTCTAAGAAAAGTGTTTTGGATTTTATTCAGATGAAAAAAGATGGAGAGAAAACGGCCTGGGTCACGGCTTACGATTTTCCTACAGCCATGTTTGCCGAGCAGGCCGGGATGGACATGATCCTGGTAGGAGATTCAATGGGGATGGTCCTTTTAGGCTACAAGGATACCATGCCGGTGACAATGGAAGACTGCCTGGCCCACTGCAAAGCGGTGCGGAGGGGGGCTCCCAAGACCTGGATTATTGGCGATATGCCCTTCGGTTCCTACCAGACCAGCGACGAAGATGCTGTCCGGAATGCGGTGCGCTTTCTTAAAGAGGCCGATATGGATTGCATTAAGCTTGAGGGTGGCGTTCGGGTTGCCAGCAGGATTAAGGCTATCAACGATGCCGGGATCCTGGTTATGGGTCACCTGGGTCTGACACCGCAGAGCTCGGGTCAGCTGGGTGGTTTCAAAGCTACCGGCCGTGATGTGAAAACAGCCCGGGCTTTAATTGAAGATGCCCTGGCCGTACAGGAAGCGGGAGCTTTCTCAGTTTTGATTGAAGCGGTTGCGCCCGAACTGACTGCCTTCCTTACTAAAAAACTGGATATCCCGGTTTACTCCATTGGCGCCGGTGTGGATTGTGATGGTCAGCTGCTGATTTGCGGTGACATGCTCGGTCAGTTCCAGGCTTTTACGCCAAAGTTTGTTAAAGTTTATGCTAATATTGCAGAAACCAGTGTAAATGCCTTTAAACAATACGTTTCGGAAGTAAAAAACGGCGAGTTCCCAACGGAAGAACATGTTTACCCGCGTAAGGATAGCATGGAAGATTTCGAGAAGCTTTTCGATGAATACAAGTAAATATTCGTAGGCACCTTAAATGCGGCAGTTCCCTTAAAAGCTGGCGCATAATAAGTGAAGGTGCCTGCAAAGTAATAAAATATTTAAAAATAGATGGAGGTTGTTTAAAATGTCATTTGAAAAGATTGAGAAGTATATCAAGGAGAAAACTAACTTTCCGCTGCGTGATCGCTATGATCTGCCCAGCTCGGAAGTTACTTTCCCTGATGGCTCGCATTACCGCACCGAAATTGCCGGGATGGAAACCGTCGAGAATTTGGAGATCATGGTTAAAGAAGCAGAGAAAAGAAAAGTGCCCGTTCACCGGGTTATTTCCCTGGTCCGCGGTGCTGCGATGATGGACTTTGCCGAACTGAAAGAATTTGCCCAGGTTGCAGCCCAGAATAAACTCGAAGTTATCATCAACCCTCTGCCGAGCAGGGGCTGGGATAGCGGGCGGCAGTATGTAACAGCGGAAGGCTATGTTTCCGGGATGCGCCTCAGGGGAAGCGATAAGGTTTATGAATGGCTAAAAGAGCTTGATCGCTGCCTTGAAGCAGGGATTCGCGGATTCCTCATTCCTGACGAAGGCCTCCTTGACCTGGTCACCAAGATGCGGGCAGACGGTGTCTTTCCAGATGATGTTAAATTTAAGGTCTCTGTGTTTGCCGGGCACGGCAGCCCTTACGGGGCGAAACTATTGGAAGATATGGGTGCGGACAGCTTTAACCCGCTTGGGGACCTGACCCTGCCGATGCTTGCTTCAATCAGGAGCACTGTAAAGCTGCCTCTAGACATCTATGTAAGCCTGGTTGAATCCATGGGCGGCTTCCAGCGCTACCATGAGTGCGGCGATATTGCCCGTATTTGCGCTCCCGTATATTTTAAAATTGAACCGGGTCGTTCGGAAGCTGAAATGTACAATTCCTGGGTTGATAATGCCCTGCTTAACCACCTGGCTGCGCACAGGGTTAAAATTGCCCAGATTTGCATGGAATGGGTAGAACGCTCCGGGTATAACCTGGTGGTCAAAGAAGGCGGAGAGGATCTTTCCATTCCCAAACCTTAAAAAGACCTGAATTTAAACAGGGAGATATATCAGCAGAAAGGAATGATGNTATGAGTGCNAANCCCCTGGATACGGCCCTGCATTCACTACGGGAAGCGGCGGAACTGGCCGGGCTGGATCCTAAAGTTATAGAACTTTTAAGCGTGCCAAAGCGAACCATAGAGTTTACCTTTCCTATGCGAATGGATAGCGGTGAAGTCAGGATTTTTAAGGCATACCGGGTTCACTGGTGTGATGCTCTTGGCAATTTCAAGGATGGTACCAGGTTTACCGGAAACCTTACTCTGGATGAACTCAAAGCCCTGGCCCTGTGGATGACTATTAAGCATGGTGTCGGCGGGATTCCTGCCGGCGGAGGTAAAGGCGGGGTGGAGGTTGATCCGGGAGAACTGAGTACCTGGGAACTTGAGAGGCTTTCGCGTAGTTTTATGCGCCACCTGCCGATGAAAGGTGCCTGGGTAGATGTGCCGGGTGCTGATATCGGCACCAGTGAACAGACTCAGGCCTGGATGCTTGACGAGTATGAACAAATTGTCGGCTATCACAGTCCGGCTGCTGTGAACGATAAACCTGCTGCCGTAAGCGGAACGGTCGGCAGCGCAGAGGCAACCGGACAGGGTGTATACTATGTTTTCGAGCAGGCTGTTAAGGACTTTGGCTTTGCCGAAGACTGCAGCGTAGCTGTGCAGGGTTTCGGTAAAGTGGGAGCGGTACTGGCCGGGCTGCTTCATGAAGGTGGTTACAGGGTAGTGGCGGTCAGTGATATCTACGGTGGTATCTATACTCCCGAAGGAATTGATATTCCTAAGCTGCAAGAACATGTTCAAAAAACCGGCAAGGTCGTGGATTTTCCGGGGACAGATCCGGTTAGTAACGAGGAACTGCTGGAGCTTGATGCCGATATCCTGGTTCCTGCTGCCGTGCAAAGCGTGATCGGTGAGGAAAATGCCCCGCGGATTAAAGCAAAGCTAATTATAGAAGCTGCAAACGGTCCGGTGACTCCCAAAGCGGAGCAGTACCTGCTTGACAAGGGCATACCGGTTATACCGGATGTGCTGGCCAATGTTGGTGGAGCGACGGTTTGCCACTTTGAGCGGATCCAGGGACTTACCGATGAGTACTGGGACCTGGAAAGAGTAAACGGGCAGCTCAAAGAGTGGATCTTGAAGGCCTACGATAAGATGTTAAAAACGGCCAAAGAGAAGGATTCCTCTTACCGTATGGCGGTATGGGTTAACGCCCTCTTGAAAATTGAAGCCTCCGTTAAAAAAAGAGGCTGGGTTTAAGAAGAAACATCTCCGGCATATCTGCGCCTTGTTTTCAAAACAAAGCGTAGATATGCTGAGTTTTTTCTAAGAGGTGGTCTGATTTGCGCGAAAGCAATTTCCCCGGATCTTTTCTTACAGGAACAAGCGAGATCTGGAAAGCGAGGCAGAGGATTGCCGGCCTGGTAGAAAGAACACCCCTGGTTATGAATTCCGCCCTTAATGATTTATTCGGGGCGAAAATATATCTAAAGCTCGAGTATTTGCAGCCTACAGGCGCATTTAAATTACGTGGAGCGGCTAACAAAATCCTCAGTTTGAAGGAAGAAGAAAGGCAGCGTGGTGTTGCCACCTTTTCTACAGGCAACCATGGTCTTGCTGTAGCCTATGTGGCAAAACAGCTTGGCATTCCGGCAGCAGTTTTTATTTCCCGTCGTGTGCCCCAGGTAAAGGCAGATAATTTGCGCCGCATGGGTGCTAATCTTGTTGTGCATGGTGACAACCAGGATGATGCAGAAGAATTCTGCTTCAGGAAGGCAGGCGAAGAGGGCTGGAATGTTATTAACCCCTTTGATGATCCCATGGTTATTGCCGGACAGGGTACCATCGGCCTTGAGCTATTAGAGCAGGAGCCGGAACTCGATACAGTGGTTGTGCCATTGTCAGGGGGAGGACTGATATCTGGAATAGCACTGGCCCTTAAAATAAATCAACCAGATCTGCGTGTGATCGGCGTTTCTATGGAAGGCAGCCCGGTAATGTATCACTCTCTAAAAGCTGATAAGCCGGTTGTGCTAAAGGAGAAAGATACCCTGGCAGATAGCCTGCTGGGTGGGATCGGACTTGATAATAAATATACTTTTTCCATCGTAAAAGAATATGTTGACGATGTTGTCCTGGTTAGTGAAGAGGCAATCGCGAAGGCAATGGCTTTGTTTTTTAAAGTAAGTCGTGCCGCGGTTGAAGGTGCCGCGGCAACCCCGGTTGCCGCTCTGACGGAACATCAAGTGGCGTCCCGGGGCAGAAAAACGGCTTTGATCATTACCGGAAACAATATTGACAGCTTTAACTTTTTAAATGTTGTCGGGAAATATATAGAACCGGAAAAGGGGTATAATAATGATTAATAAAGAAACGATTCATCCGGAAAGTGCGCCCATACCGGCCGGTCCTTATTCACCGGCTTTGAAAGTTGGCAGTATGGTTTTTGTTAGCGGCCAAACCCCTGAAAAGCCTGGCAGCGATGAGCTGGTTGATGGTGGAATCAGGGAGCAAACAGTTCAGGTTATGGAAAACATTAAAAATATCCTGGCAGCCGCCGGCTGCACCATGGATAACGTGGTCAAGGTTAATGCCCACCTGCTTGATATAAATAACTTTGGTGAGTACAATGAAGTATACAAGACTTATTTTAATAAGCCATATCCAGCCCGGACTACGGTGCAGAGTATTATCCCCGGTGGAGGTCTGGTTGAAGTAGACGTAGTTGCCATGCTGCCGGAAGATTAGGATCTAGAATTAGTTGTTTTCCAGGTACTGGCTTACGGGCTGTCTGTATGGGCTTATCCTGCCTTGGATCCGGAGTGATTATTGAATGGTAGGGATTAATAAGCTAAGCTTGCTTAAGAGAAAGCAAGACCCGTGTACGGTTGATAAGATTAAAGCGAGCAGGTGGCTGAAATTACCTTCGCATATCCTGGGGGTTTTAATGCTTGGGGTTGTTTCCCAGGTATGTCAGGTTATTTTCTTTCGTGAATTTCTGATGGTTTTCCACGGTAATGAAATGACCTTTGGCTTAATCCTTTCCGCCTGGCTGTTCTGGGTTGGTTCCGGCAGTCGCCTGGCAGGCAGCCTTGCGAAAAGGCTGGACAAGCCGGTTGAACATTTCTTGCTGAGTACCACTGCTCTTTTCATCATGGCGCCCCTGAGTGTTTTAATGATCCGTAACCTGCGGGCATACTTCGATTTGCCTCCCGGCGCCTACCTTTCCCTGTTTGATCTTTTTATTGCTACCTTTATCATAACTGCCCCTGTTTGCCTGCTGCTGGGAGCACAATTTGTTTTTTTGGCCAGGATCTGGCGGGAATATGAACATTCGATAGATACTTCAGGAGCAGGGAAGACCTATATTGGTGAAGCAGCAGGTAACTTTACGGGTGGTCTTTTATTCACTTTTATACTCGTTCACATACTCAACTCTTACCAGTCTGCTGTATTGGTAACCTTCTTAATTTTTGTAGCAGCTTTGGTTGTGCGCATGGCAAAAGTTTACAGGAGAGATAAACTGTCTCTGCTACCTTTAATAATGATAATTTTGTTTGTAACGGTCCTTGCAGCTTTTCCCCTGCTGGATAGGCTTGATCGATGGTCTTACGATTTACAGTGGCATAATTTTTCTCCCCAACATGAACTGATTGGCACTTATAATTCAAAGCATGGCAATATTGCAGTATTGGAGCTTGACGAGCAATATACTTTTTTTCAAAGCGGCAACCTGGTCTTCAGCACCGCTGGTCGCGAGACGGCTTTAGCCGGATTAGAAGAACAGGATGCTGTGGAGTTTGCCCACATGGCTATGGTTCAGCACCAGTCGCCGGAAAAAGTTCTGCTGATTGGCGGAGGGATGCGCGGAACATTAGCTGAAATTATAAAGCATCCGGTAAGCCGGGTTGATTATGTTGAGCTTGACCCGGCCCTGATTGAAGCGGCGGAGCCATTTGTTTCTTTTGCGAC
>SL_8KL_010_SEDDRAFT_10005392_pt1 | contig 10022 bp, 8 predicted proteins | sample SodLakKL_010_SED_4_FD_11160 | JGI IMG/M metagenome (IMG submission 11160) | reverse complement strand
TCGGGCCGCTAGCCGCCCCAATCCGGTCGGGTGTGTTGTTCATTTACCGTTTTTCTACCCGTCCGAACATAACGGTTCCCGTTCCAATACTCGTTCCTGATAACTCAAATCCATACGCCGCCGATCCCTTCAGCGTGGGAGCTGAACTGATCGTCCGAATCGATCGAAGCGGAGTCATGCAGGCCTGCCGCACGCTTGCGTCCTTATCAACTTCCATTCGTCGCGTTGTCGTCCGCATCATCACCCGTGTCCGTCTCCGGATCGCTCCGCGTGTCTTCAGTTCCCTCGTCGGTTGATCCGTCGTCGTTCGTCTCGTCGCCGAGCAGGTCACGAAGTCCGGAGAGGGCCCCATCGCCGTCGGTAGCTTCCTCGCCGTCGGTAGCTTCCTCGCCGCCGGCCGCCTCATCGACCCCGTCACCGTTCGTCCCGGCGGCGGCCGTCGTTTCGGCCTCCAGACTCGGCGGATAGTACGCGTAGAGATACTCGTCCGCGACGACGTAGTACGCGTCCGTCGTCGGATCCTGTGTCACCCCGAGGTCGTTGTCGATGGCGAAATCGACCAAGTCGGTGAGGCTTTCGGCGGTCGCCTCCGGCCGATCATGTACCGACGGAGGGAGGCGGATCCGGGTGATCCACTCGGCGAACTCCGAGCGATCATCGCGGTATTCGAGGTATGCGTGCTCGGCTTCCGTTAACCCGAGCTCCCCCTCACGGCGCGCATACACGAGCCCGCCCGCGCCGGCGAGCCCGACGAGCAGGAGGAGTGGCCCGCCGATCGTTCGAAGGGGGCCATACGTTCGTTCCACCTCGACCGTCTCGGTCTGTTCTGCCGTCTCGGTGCTCGTTCCGGGGTCGTCAACGATGTAGGTGTCGCCACCATGATCGATGTCCAACTCGATGGACGTGCTGTAAACGACGTCCTCGTCGTTGAGCGTTCCCTCAAGGCTCACGGTCGTCTCGACGAAGGTCTCCGTCGTCCCCGGGGAAGCGCCGAGCTCGTTGTCTATCGCCTGCACCTCCTCGTCTATCGCCGTGCTGTTTACCACGAACGAGACGCGAGCCTCGTCGTCGTCCCCGAGATCGGTCGTCGTCTCCTCGATAAGGTCCTCGGTTTCCTCCCAGTAGACGACGCCGCCGTCGCTGTTCCGGAGGATGAGCGTCGACTCGGTGTCGACCGTAACGTCCGACGCGCGCTGTGCATCATACCTCGTCACCACGTCGACGTCGAGTTCGGGGGCGATCCGCGTGAAATACGTCTCCCGATCGGCGAGCACCGTGCCGGTCGCGAACACCGTGTTCGGTTCGGTCACCTCGGCTTCGTGTTCGTATTCGGTCTCTATCGTGTACGACGAGATCGGTTGTGTCTCCGTCTCGGTGCCCGGATCGATGTGGGTCGCATAGACCACGCCGGCACCGGCCGCCACGAACAGGAGGCAGACGACGAGGATCGCCGTATATCGCGTGCTCAACATCGCCCGAGTTCGAAGCCGTGAGTCGTTTGTTTCTGAATCCATCGTGTCGATTGGTCCCGTCTCGTCTGTCGCCCGTTTACTCGCAGTCGTCCGCTGGGACATCCCTGCCCGTTCGCCCCGTCGACCGCGCCGCGTGTCGTCCCCCTCTATCCACTCGTCTTACATGACTGTATCCCATCTCACCGATAGAGCCTCCGGAGGTATCCTCGGAGCGAGCGTGGTCGCTCACGGGTGGCCCGCGAGCGCATCCGTCCCGGCTCCCCGCCGACCAGCGCCAACCCGAGGAGGATGATCCCGCCCCCGAGTAGCCCGTTGATCGCGACGATCGGAGCCCACGGATGGAACCCATACAGCTCGTCGATGACGCCGGCGGGAAGCACGGCGAGATAGCGATGTTCCTGCACGAACAGCCGATAATACCCGGTCTCCGGCGGCGCTTCGAGGGTCACGTTGACGGTCGTTTCGTCCCGTGGTCCGAGATCGACCCGTTCGGAGTCGACGGAAACGCCCTGACTGGCCGGCGTGACGTAGGTCTGCACCGGAACGAGGCCCGCGTTCGGGACGAAGTACTCGATCTCTTCGCTCGTCCCCCGTTCGATCACTGTCGGGTTGTCCGACTCGAAATCCGCACTCACGATCCCGTACTCCTCGGTTCCGGCGGGGACGACCATCGCCGCGGTCGCCGTCGCCATCAGCACGAGCGCCAAAATGACGAGCACGAACATGACCGACGTTCCATCCTCGCGTGAGGTGTCCCGCTCGGCGTTGCGCCGGTTCGAGCCCGTCAGATACCAGTCGACGGCATACGCGATCACCGAGAGCCCGAACAGGAGATAAGCCAACCCCTGTGTGCCCTGCAGCGACGGGGCACCGAGGGTTATCGCGAGCCACGTCTGTAGGGAGTCGAGCCCCGACTGGAAGGCCATCGCGCCGGTCCCGAGGTGGGGGATCACGATCACGTCGCCGCCGAAGGTCGCGGCGACCGCGACAATGTCGGCGTCCTGGACGATCGGTTCGCCGCCGTCCTGATCGGTGAACGGGTTGTTATCACCCTGTGTGACGTATCCCTGCTCGGTCTCCTCCGTCACTCGATGGGTGGTGAGCCCGCCGCCTTCTATCTCCTGTGCGTCGAACGTGACGATGTCACCCGGTCCGACGGCTCCGGCCAGCGGTGCGGGGATCGCAATGAAGCCATCCCCCGGATCCATCGTCGGCTGCATACTCCCCGTCTCGACGAAACTCAACAGGATAGGCTGCCCGAGGAACTGGCCAAGCACGAGCGCGACCACGAGCGTGACCGCGAGAGCCTGCAGCGAGAGGGAGATGTATCGTCGAGCGGACATTTTCTGACGGCTGGCTGACCTCTGCACCTACAAATCGGGCCCCGGTAATAAGTTCGACGCTCCTGTCACTCATCGAACAGTCCGGTCGAGACCGCGGCGTATGAGACGATGAACGCCAAACAGAAGCCGAGCAGGTGGACGTAGAGGTTCACGATTCCCCCGTCGCCGGTCGGCTCCGCGGGAAACCCGATGATCGGGTAGCCGATGAGGAAGACGACACCGACGACGAAACAGTCCCCATACCCGCGTGCGGCGATGATCTCCCGGCCCCACGACCGAAAGGATCGGTTCTGGGGGGTGGAACTGAGCAGGTACACCACCGCGATGACCCCGGCCGCGATGGAGACNGCCAANCCGGCGATGCCGAACCCCTCTAGCGACGGGGGAAACGCGAGAAAGGCCATCCAGCCGATCAGCACGAAAAAGACCGCCGGGAGGGGTCGAAGTGAGCCNCCCGTGAAGAGTCGTTCCCGAGCCATGACGGCGAGCAGCAGCGGCAACATCCCNAAGATGGCCATGTTTACCCCCGAGAACCCGAACGCCAGCGCGTGGCGGGGCACGGCCAAGTTGAGCGCCGAGAGCGCCCAAGGAAATGCGAGACAGAACGTCGCAAGCGCGACGAAAAAGAACACTCTGTAGCCCGAGACGGCCGCGACGATGTAGCCGAACCCCGCCAACAGCACGTAGCTCAGGAGGTTGCCGAGGAGGTGGTCGGCGCTGAGGTGGACGTAATGGGAGGTGAACGCCGTCACTATCGTTGGGTCGGTGTAGAGGAACGCCAAGGACCGACGGGCCTCCTCGGGGAGCTGAAAGACGGCGACGAGTACGACCGGTACGACCGAGAGCAGTACGAGATCAAGCGGCTGGCTGCCATCGCGAAGCGCCGTTAGAAACGCCGGGTTCCGCGGACGCGAGGCTGCAGGTGTGCCGGTATCGTGGTCGACCCCGACCTCCCGGTCGGTGGGCTCGACACCGTCGAGGTGATCGCCGCGGTCCGCGGCCCTCTTCTCGGCGTCCATCAACGACCGCACCGATGGCTGACCGATACAAAGCCCTGTCGCCGTCGATATCGTCCGAGAGAACGTGCGGCCCCGCCCATGTGGTTCACTCACCTCAGCGCTCGCCCGTGGGCGCCCGTCTCACGAGGACGAGGAGGAAAACGATCACCAGCAACAACGCCGAGAGCCCACCGAACTCCGCCACTCCGAACCCAGCTGGCTCCTCGACCGGCTCATCGGGGGCTGCCGCCTCGGCCGGGTCTTCACCGTCGCCGAGATCCAGATCGACCTCTGGAAGGCTTGCTTCCCCGTCCACGGGCGGCTCCTCGACGGTAACCGTCCCCGCTGCGGTTCCGTTCACGCTGAGGTCGTACACGCCGGGTTCATCGAAGGCGACCGGCAGGCGCACTTCGGTCGGCTCGTCCGTCGAGAGGGTGACGGCGGTCGTGTCGATCACGGTCCCGTTGGCTTCGAGCGCGAGGGTATCGTTCCCGGCCGCACCACCGTTGTTCTCGACGGTCGCGGTGACCGCCGTCTCCTGCTCGACGTCGATGGTCGTGTCCTCGACCGTCGCGTCGGTGACCGATGCCACCGGTACGTGGCTGGCGACGGCGAAGACCGACAGACCTTCCGCGGTCGCTTCGAGATGTGCGCGGTCATCGGGGAGGTCCCGTTCGCCCGCGTCGGCCGGTTCGATGAGGTCGCCGTCGAGCGCGTCCCATTCCCCATCATCGGTGAGCCGGAAGACGACGAGGTCGTTCGCGTCGACCTCACGCTCATCGAGGTATGCGTAATCGGCGCTTACGCCAAGGGTCAACTCCTCGACGGCCGTCGGGTCGAACTCGTAGTCCAGCGCGAGGTAGGCGTGTGGCTTGGCCCCGTCGGCCGTCTCAAGCGCGCCGGCCCCGTCGATCGGCTCCGGGGTGCCGTGGATATCGAGTTCGTAGCTTCCGCCGCCCGAACTTGTGAGGTCTAACCGGTCGAGACTGACGTTCGCGCCGTCGAGTTCCATCCCGCCGAGGTCGATGCCCGCCGTCTCCCCGTCGTCGAGATTATCAGCGTTCACGGTCCGCTCGTCGCCGGTCCCTTCGACGGTCGTGCTCGATCCGTCGTCGGAATCGTCCGAGCCACCCCCACCGCCGGTCCCCGCGTCACCTGAGCCCGCATCGTCATCCGCCTCGTCGTCATCAACCTCGGGCTCTTTCACGTTCGCGTGCACCGAGAAGTCCTCCTCGTGGATCGTTGCCGGTAGCGCCGCAGTGTCCCGGGTGTCGACGGTGAACCCGACGGCGACGGTGTCGTTCGGGCCGAGCGTCACGTTGTTCGACGCGTTTTCAAACGAAGCGCCGTTCGCGGTGAACGTGAGCGGTGAGTCGTTCCCGGTTTCGATCCAGACTTCGGCGAATTCGTCGGCCGTATAGGTTATTTCGAAGACCTCACTGAACCNGGTGACGGCGTTGGTGTTTATCCCCTCAGCATTGTCGAATGCCGCCCCGGTAACGTCGATGACGAGTTCGTCGTCGGCATCGAGGAACGCATACGGCGTGTCGTCGGCCGGCTGGATCGCGACGCGGTCGTCCGCGAGCGTATCGGCCGGCTCGGACAGAACCGTCGCCCCGGTCGCAACGGCGAGCGAGACGACGACGACACAGAGGAAGACGATCGAGAGCGCGTGGCGGAGAGAGGAACCCATGAGTGGTTGTTGAATCCGAATACACCCTTATGGGGCATAGTTATGCGATCCCTGAACGACCACATCCACACCCTGAAGCGACCACGGTCTTCCCTTGAACCGACCACGGTCTTCCCTTGAACCGACCACATCCAGCCCCTGAACGGCATCGAACTCTGAACGGCATCCAGCCCCTGAACGACATCCAACCCTGAACGGTCTATCCAGCGCCTCACCTGCAGCTGATCGCGTCTTCCCGCAAACGACTGATGCCGATAAGTAAATTCCATCGTTGGCTCTTGTCTCCCATCGATCTACGATGGTTCCCAATACTGCTGATCAGTGTGCTGGAATGAGTTCGCTGCCGCAAGCACGGGCGACGAACAGGTCGCGTAGTCGTCGTCATCCTGTTCCCTCCGATTCGGTACGTTACGTCCGCTTGTAGTCCTCTTTCGGCGGATCTCACGGGATTCAGGCACCCCCAGAAGTTATGATCTCGTGGTTCAAGCACCACTTGAATATTACAATGTGTGGATATGTTTGTGCTTTTCACAACAAATAGTTCCTGAATTATATATTGAATAAATGGCCATGAGTAGGTCCTGAAACGGGCACTAAGCACCCAAACATCGGGATTACGGACATTTGGGTTAATCTTGGACCAGACCAGCGATTGGGCGGTCAACCGCTTGTTTCAAATCGTCAGTCAAAGGGATTTATGTTGAATGACTCATATGTGTCAGACAAGACATGGCATCGGCGACACAAACGACCGGGCCCTCCGAGCCGAACCATGACGTCTCGGAGGACGAGTTGTTCCAGGTACTCGCGAACCAACGACGCCGGTTTGCGGTACATTTGTTGAAACGCGAGGAGGAATCGATACCCATCGGGGAGATGGCCGAACAGATCGCCGCGTGGGAGAACGGGGTCGAGCGGGCACAGATCACGGGCAACGAGCGCAAGCGGGTTTATACGGCGCTCCAGCAGTCGCACCTGCCGAAGATGGATCGCGCGGGGGTGATCCGGTTCAACAAGAGTCGCGGCGTTATCGAGCCGACCGCCGCATTGGAGAACGTCGACCTGTATCTCGACGTCGTCGAGGGCAAGGAGATCCCGTGGAGCGAGTACTATCTCGGGCTGTCGGGGGTCGCGGCCGCGTTGGTGGCGGCCGTCTGGTTCGGGGCGTGGCCGTTCGTCCTCCTCCCCGACATGGCGTGGACGCTGGCGGTCGTCGTCGCGTTCCTCTTCTCAGCGCTCGCACACAAGTACTACACCACGGAAATGAAGGTCGGGCACCACGAGAAGCCGCCGGAACTGCGGTGATCTCCGTGAGCCCGCGTCCGTTCACGATGTCGAGCGAACGCGATGTCGGCGCTTCCGGTGGGTCGGTCTCGTTCACCACGATCACGTGCATCGAGCGATCCAATCCGGAGACGGCGTCGAGGTCAGCGGTGGATTCAGGCACTCCCTACCGGCGCTTCAACCAGTGTATAACTACCCCGATGGGGCACGAGGGAACTGATAGAGACCCTCCAACGGCTCTCACATATCCATGAAACGACGACATTTCATCCTCATGCTCGGCGGCTCCAGTGCTGGGGCCCTGAGCGTCGGTACCGGCGCGTTCTCCAGCGCCGAAATGCAGCGTGGGGTGAACGTGAGCGTCGTCGATGACGATCGCGCATTTGTCGGTTATGAATCCGAAGATCGGGAATTACCGGACGATCTTGAAAACGATCAGGTGACGTTGGTGACCGTTAAGAACCAGTTTGCACAGGAGGTCACCGTTGTCAACGCGACTATCGATGAGGGAAGTGAGTATTTAAACGAAATAACCCTCCCCGATAACGGCGATACCAAGCTGGACCCAGGTGACTCGTTCTCAATAACTACGGAACCTGATCTCCCCCCTGGAGAGGAAGTCGAGGTCGCAGTGACGGTTGCTGTTGAAGGAACGGGGGTGAGAGCGGAGGTATTCGGTGATACGGAGACACGTCGATTTACTATTGCGTTTGAAAGAAAAGACCCGGAAGTGCCGGAGTTTACTGGGAACGGAAATGTATTCCTTGAACCGGATGGCATCACTGTTGAAGTACTCGCGCTCTATGGGAAACCGACCGGTGAAGAGGGCGATACACGGGTCGAGCCGAGTTCCGAAGAGCCGATTCAGTGGAATACAACTGAGCACGAGCAATTTAAAAACGCGAAGCCGGACGACTCAGATGACTTCGATCCCAGCAATAAACTGCTTGCCGTCTACTTTGTAGATCGTAACCTCGTCTATTTCAACCCAAACCACGACGAAGGGTATATCGCTTTCCCCGAGGATTGGCCCGACCCCAAAAAAGGCGACACCAGAGGAAACAATTAGTTTCTTGTCACTCTGAGCATGAGACTCGGACTAGACCGGTTGAACAAGAGTTGTATCGCTGCACTCGATCTACCACAGTAGATCCATAGCCGGTGATCGCCGGAGTTAGGTCCCGTTCCCGTTTTTATATCTGTAGATGTCCACCATCCTCGTTACGGGAGCCTGCGGCGGCGTCGGCAGCTGGACGGTCGAACACCTCGCTCGCGAGGGTCACGACGTCGTCGGCGTCGACCTCCGAACGCCCCGAGGGACCCGCGAGAACGTCGATTTTAAGGCCGCAGATCTGACCGACTACGGCGAGACGAAACAGCTGATCGAGGCCGCGGACCCGGATGCCGTGCTCCACCTCGCGGCCATCCCCGACCCCGAGGACCACGCTGGCTCGCGGGTCTTCGAGAACAACACGGTGAGCACGTACAACGTCCTTGACGCCGCGGGCGCGACGGGCGCGCGGATCGCGTGGACCTCCAGCGAGAGCGCCTACGGGATGGTCTTCTCCGAGGACGACTGGCTGCCGGAGGGCCTGCCGGTCGACGAGGAGACACCGATGCGGCCCGAGGACCCTTACGCGCTCTCGAAGGTCNTCGGCGAGGAGGTAGCCAAGGGAGTCGCGCGGCGCTACGGCGTCGAGGTCGTCTCGATCCGGCCGTCGTGGGTGAACTACCCCGGGGAGTATCGAACCCGGGCAGCGCGCGAGGGGTTCGATCCCGAGACGGCCGAGTTGAGCGGCAACCTGTGGTCCTACATCGACGTGCGGGACCTCGTCTCGGCGCTGACGGCGGCGATCGAGGTCGACGTCGACGGCCACGAGGCGGCGCTGATCGTCGCGGCGGAGAACTTCCTCGATCGCGACACGGCCGCGACGATCGAGGCGGTCCATGGCGAGTTGCCGGCGGCGTGTGATCTGTCGGGCGATGAGTCCGCGTTCGACTGCTCGAAGGCAGCGCGGCTGTTGGGCTGGGAGGCCGAACACTCCTGGCGGGAGGCGGAGGACGAATCGGTGGCGGGGCCGGCGTTCGTCTAACCGCCTAGTGCCGGTTCAGCGGTGTGTGATTTGGAACCGCACGACAGAATCGTGACGATACTTTGTGGGTGTGCCACTGCTAGTTATATTCCGGCTCGTAAGCAGGTAGGACGTCCATACCGCCGCTTCAGGATGACCGGGGAGGAGTTCAGGCTGCACATGTCGATATCGGTACCCCACCTCCGGGAAATTGAGCGCCGCGGGCGGCGCGGTGGCGAATCACATCATGAATCGACGAACCTACCTGATCGGTCTGGGCGCACTGACGACGACTGCGGCGGCGGCGACGGGGACGGGAGCGTTCTCCTCGACGCGTGCAGAACGGAGCGTCGCGATCGAAACCGCGGACGACGACGCGAGCGCGGCGCTTGGACTCACACCGAACCCCGAGTACGACGGCGAGGAGCGCGTGTACGCCGAGGTCGTCGATGGGACCCTCGAACTCTCCTTCGAGGACGTCAATCGCGACGCGACGGTCACCTTCGAAGACCTCGTCACTGTGACGAACGACGGAACGCGCCCGGTGTACGTCTACGTGAACAACGACTTCGGGACGCCGAACGAGGACCCTATCTGGGGAAGCAGCTACGGTAGCGACGGCCCGCTGGACGTGACGATCGACGAGGAACGCTCCGGAAGCATCGTCGGCGGGAACCTCCAGCAGACCGACGCCGACGTGACGAAGGGCCCGCGCATCGGTCCCGGGGACTCGTGGGACCTCACGTTCGTGATCGACACGCGCGGACGCGGCGAGGTCGACCTCGACGGGACGATCCTGATCGTCGCGGAGTGACCCTCTCGCGCGCATGATGGGCAGTCCAGCTCGTAGCGCGATACGTGCACGCTGAGACGAGCTACGCCACTTGATGCCGCCATCTGAGCTTGCTTCAGGGTGAGCCAGAAAGGTTTCAGACTACCCCAGAACGCTACAGGCGTGGCCAGAAATCCGTTCAGCCACTGCCGGAAGATTTTCTGCTGATTCATAACGATGTGGGGTAGGCCCCATGGGTGTAGTAGAGCGACCCAGGGTGACGCGGGATGTCCCGTGCTCCCGGATGCGGGTCGCATGCGGTAAACGAGGTCTACCAACCATGGAACGACGCAAGTTCATCATCGGCGCAGGGGCATTGGCAACGGGT
>SL_8KL_010_SEDDRAFT_10005390_pt1 | contig 10025 bp, 8 predicted proteins | sample SodLakKL_010_SED_4_FD_11160 | JGI IMG/M metagenome (IMG submission 11160) | reverse complement strand
CTCCATTGGATGGTAGGCTGGGGATTTTTGGATTGAGGAATTGGGGAATTGTTTATTATGGAGCAAGAGGAGATAGCTGTACGCCATGACAATGGTTTTGTCGGAGTCGGTGTCGGGGTCGGTATCGGTATCGAAAAAGGATTATGGATTCAGGAAGGGATTCTGGTATTGAGGTATTGAGGTATTATGGATTCTGGAAGTAGTCACTTGCTCAGGAGTACTGGCTATGAAAATTGTTTTTCACGAACAATTCCTGAAAAGTTACGCCACGGACCCGGCAGCCGAGGAAGGCAGGCTGGACCGGGCCAGGCAGGTACTGCAGGAAGAGTACGAATTTATTGAACCCCGTGAGGCCTCCCTGGAAGACATTCTGCTGGTGCACACCCAGGCCCATGTGGACAAAATCTCGCGGATGGAGCCCATTTACAGCGCAGCCATGCTCGCTGCAGGCGGCGCCTGCATGGCTGCCGATATTGCCATGCAGGGCGAGCCGGCCTTCGGCCTTATCCGCCCTCCCGGGCACCACGCCAGCCCGGATTTCTGCTGGGGGTTCTGCTGGTTCAATAACGTAGCCATAGCTGTAGAAAGACTGATTCACAGAGGTGAAATAAATTCAGCCTATATCCTGGATATAGACCTGCATTTCGGGGACGGCACACAGGGATTTTTCCTGGGCCGCGAAGACGTGATTTATCAGCACATGGGTGATATGGACGAATTGCCCCGGGAGCTGGAACAGGCCGGCAATCCTGACCTCATTGCCGTATCAGCCGGCTTTGACCGCCACCTCCTGGACTGGGGAGGATATCTGAGCACCCAGGACTATCAAGAAATAGGCCGGCAGGTGAAAGACCTTGCCCAAAACACCTGCCCGGGACGGGTATTTGCTGTCCTGGAAGGCGGATATAATCACCAAGTCCTGGGCGACAACATACTGGCGCTGCTACAGGGACTGCAGGAGTCCTGATGAGAGGCTTATGTGCGCCTGTGTTTTTGACGACACATTACCAGCAGCCTCTCCAGTGCCTGACAGGACCGTAATACCTGGGATACCAGCGGCCGGGCTCAGGCTTTTTGAACCTGAAATCAGCAGGCCTGGGGCTGCAGCGCAGGTCCCAGTGATGAACCTTATACGGAAGACTCCTGTATGCAGGCTGGTACCCAGGACAAACAGGGCGCTGAAAATCCTCATGCAGGACTTCGTTGCCAGACACTGCAGAATCTGCATATTGATGTGGACAATACCCTCGCGGAGCAGCACACCCTGCCAGGAAAATCAGCAGCAAACCCACCAGCCCAAAACAATAAAACCTGTTCATAATCTTCCCCCGAATTTTGATCGGAATTTAATTCTGCCTACTCTGTGCACCCATTAAATGCTTCAGCTTCAAACATTCTCCAGCAAGATTCAACTCAACTGACACTATTTTATAAATTCCTGATTTTCTGGCCTGACCTGCCCTGCTTTTTACTGTCCCGTACTCCTGAAAAGCCTGATCTGGGTCTGCGCATCCCACTTCTGGGGATCAGGCAGCTGGTTTTTGCTTTTAAACATTTCCAGGGCCCGTTTGGAATTTCTGCCCCATATGCCGTCTATTCTGTCCAGGTATAGACCAAGGTCCGCCAGGCGTTTCTGGATAAGCTTGGCATCTGTACTCCTGGATGGATTGAGTAGAATTGCTCCTTCTGACAGAGGCCCTTTGCCGTTGACCTTTTTCTCCTCCACCTCTTCTTCCGAGGGCACAGTTTCCGCTTCGGTCATGGCCTTGAGGTCCCCGTCCAGCCGGAATGAAAAATCATGGGAAGCGATAACAGCATTGTCTGTTGTTTTAACCAGCTTGGTGGTAACCATAGCTCTATCGCCCTGTACATGATAAGTCCCGGTAAGAATTGCCTGGGCCCCCCAGGAGTCCTTGAGGTGATCCATATCCCTGGACAGGGCGAATTCACCGCTTCCCCTGGCCATGCGCATGGAATCCTGTCTAAGCTTCATCTCCACCACATTGTACCCGTGCTGGGAAAGCCTGGACCCCATGAGTTCTCCCATCTGCCTGCCAAGAACCGAGGTCTGATCCAGGTCGCTTACATCCACAAAGCTGGTGGTCATAATGGGCAGTGTTCTGCTCAAATCACGGGTAATATTGTACTCCAGCATGTCCGCCGCCTGATATGCTATCCCCGGCAGCCCCTCTTTTGCGTGATATAATTGCGGCTGCCAGGCATAAACAGTATTTATGCCCGCCATGAAAAACAACATCGCCGCAATAAAGATTGCAAGTCTTTTCATAACTCCTCCGGTTTAATCATAATCGCGTCTCAATCAACAAGCCGGTAGTTTACCTTTGACGGATCCCTGTAGATTGAATGCTGTTTGTAATGATCCCAGTCAGCATCATTTATATAGTATATGGAGGAATCACGCATGATATAATTATCATTCATGGTCAGAGAGGTTGTGACCATCACTTCCACCGAAGGCAGTTCCGGGGTATATGCTCCGGATTCTACGTTTACCATGGCTCCTCCCACCTGACGTTCCTGCGGGGCTATGGTGCCTGGTGATGCCTGCCCCGGCGGCTGTCTCTTTACGTACATTCCAGGAGCAAGGGACCTGTACACTCCCTTTTGCGTTCTGACCATGCGCTCACTGTGTCTGACCATCTCCAGGTCAAAAGACAGCACCATCGACTGACTCTCACTCCTGGAAACTCGCATGCCCTGCTGCACCATTTTGGTTAAGACAAGATCGTAAAAGGCCTTTTCAAATGGAGTGCTGCCTGGAGGAGCCACATAAATGGAATAACTGCCCATGGGAATGGAACGCGCTTCCAGAGAATTTTCTATTCTTCTGGCCACATCCCCTGCCAGCAGCTCCCAGTGCTGTACGGCCTGCATCTTTTTCTGGGTGGTCAGGGAATACCCCGTGGGCACAGGCACCTGTGAGGACACAGGCTGGGCCGCCCTGGGCTGGTACGGCTTTTCATAGTAGGTACATCCGCCTATGAACATAAATAAAAGTAAAATGACAAACAACCTGTAATAGCAGGACATATTACCTCCACAGGAAAAGTATTGGCTGCGGTAACAGAAGATTCGCTATATTATTCGGACAGGGTCACAAAAAGTTTAGGCACAAACATCTCAAAATAATCCTGAATGACTGCTCATGTCGATGTGAATATACCGTAACCATTCAGTGGGTTCCGCGGTGATGATTACTGGCACCAGGCCCTGGGGACTGTCCCCCGCTAAGTACTAAATGTGCAGATTCACGAAACTTCGCGTCTGTACTTTTTGTATTTGTGCAGAAAAGGTGTCGCGGGGACTGTCCCCAGGCCGATTGAGGCATCCCCTGAATGGTTACAATATACCCAGGCCTTTTATCTAAAATGGCACGGCAAGTGCATAACATTTTTTCAGGAGGAAATTATGACCAGGTACTGCACAGCAATTCTAGTTTGTCTGATTTTGTCTATTGCGGCAGGTTGCGCTTGGCAGGGTCAGAATAACGACGTCCGGAAAATCCCGGAAAAGCAGGCGGAAATCATTCATGATAATCACCGTGCAGGATATGAGCTGCATAACATGCTTGTTGCCACTTTACCGCAGGAAACCACCATCCTCCTGACCACTTTCGTCAACCTGGACAACTTGGAAGAAACCAGCTCCCTGGGGCGTATCGTGCCGCACCATATCGGCACCGCCCTGACCAGATGCGGTCACGAAATTGTTGATATCCGCCTTCGCCGGGACTCCCTGCTGGTCAGGCAAAAGCAGGGAGAGTTCGGACTTTCACGTGAAATAAAAGAAATCGCCCGGGACAACCAGGCCAATTATGTCCTGGCAGGCACCTATTCAGTTCTTTACAACCGCATCCTGGTCAACGCCAAGGTCCTGCGCAGCTCAGACGGCCTGACTGTTGCCGCCACAGACTATTACCTTCCCTACGATTCCACGGTCCTCGATCCTGCAGGCTTCTCAGGAGAGCAGGCCGCGGAAACTATTTTTACTCCAAACGTCCTTACCGGATTTTGACAGTCAAGGGATAAAGCTTGGCAGTCAATACCGGAATCGGCGTCAGTCCTCAATAATTTCCCGAACTCAAATCTCACTCAGACAAACGCACTCTCCAGGTCCTGGGCAGCCTGCCTTGCTTCCTGCTCCCTGCCGGCAGGAACGGGCACGCGCACCAGGATATCCCCGCCCCCGTGGCCCAGCTGGAAATAATGGATGACCAGGCAGGGGTTGGCCCCGGTTTCCACCGCGGCTGACTGAAACCTGTGAAAGAAGCCGGTCCAGGTGTGGGTCTGCCCCCCGAGGTACAGGCCCTTGAGTCCTATGTGGGCCTCAAAAGGGCCACGCAGGAGACGCCGCCGGGAAAACACCGGAACTGATACGGCGGTGAAGACAAGCGCAAAAAACACCCCGCTTATGATCATCACTGCCAGCACCCCGGCCAGCCAGGAGACCACCAGGGCTGCGGCCAGGAGTACAAGGCCTATAAAAGCCAGCTTCTGCAGCATATCCCCGCGCTCTATATCGTACTGCGAATGGACAAAGTTCTGCCATTCCGCAGGGGTGTAGTTCCACTTAATCAGGCGCTTTTCTCCCTGCAAAAGAGCCTGGATATACTTATAGGGTCCAAGAAAAACCAGGGCGCTGAGCGCTCCGCTCAAACACAGGAAAAGGCCCACGAAAAAGGCGGCAAAACCCAGATCACCCCTGCCCCATATTCCGTACAGATGAGGCATGCAGATCATGGCCGCACCCACAAGAATAAGACCCAGGCAGCAGGCCAGAGTTGTCCCGATCCTGCTGTCTGATGCGCTGGGCATAAGATCCGTGTTGCTTCTGCTCCAGGCCAGACCGGCAGTTGCAAGCATGACCAACCCCGCAAGCGTGGCAAACAGACGCAGGGGATGCCTGTCCTGCCAGCCCAGATCGGCCCCGAAGACATCCTGTGGTCCCAGCCAGGCCAGCTGCAGGAGTTGTATGTCTTCTTCCTTTTCCAGAACAGCCGTCCGGGGTCCCCGGTATTCTGCCGGCCAGGGCAGGGGCCATTGCTCAGGCCCCAGGTATACCTGACCCTGACTGCTTAATTTGTCCGCCAGAGNACTCCATGACTTAGAATCAGCTGCAAGGATCACATCAGCTGCTTGCATAAAAGCGGACCGGAACTGTTCAAAAGATACATCCTGCCTGTTGCCGCCGGTCATTTCCAGTGGAAGGCCGAAAGTTGGGGTGATGCCCATCCACGTAGGGTTCTGAAAACGCTCAAAGCGACTCTCCAGGTCCACCGGCTCAATGCGCACCAGGTGCTGGGCCGGATACCACCAGGCCAGAAGCAGGACCAGGCCCATGAGACACATAACTAATTTTTTCAGCATACTTTTTTCCACAAGGTAAAAGGTGTACCCGCTCCTTGGAGGTAACCAGCTGAATTACATATAGTGCGCAGCTGGCATAAAGAGAACTCCATGCCTGCTTGAAATGAACTGAACTCCCTGCATCACTATTCTTGAGGCAAGGCGGTCACATAAAGGTCATATCCGCCTTTTCCACCCGGCCGGTCTGAGGAAAAAAGCAGCAGCTTGAGCTGTTGATAACCCTTCAGAGACATGGTCATAATGGATGGTCTGAACTCATTGGCCTTTGTATTGAGTTCCACACCCGGGGGCATGATTTTTTGCATGTTGAAGGGCTTTTGCCATTTGCCGTCTTCATAGCGGGTGGCGTAAAGATCGTACCCTCCGTAGCCGCCGGGCCGGTCAGAGGCGAAAACCAGCAGATTACCCTCAATATATGGAGCCAAAGTATTGCCCTGGGCAGTGAACTCCGTTGCCGGTTCGATTTTTTCTGCCAGAGAAACGTCCCCGAGCCACCGACTGAAGTCCGTATCATGCGAAGGATTCTGGAAGCGATAAATCTGAAAACGTCCGCTGCGGTTGGAACTGAAGTAGAGCACGTGGCGCTTGAAATCATATGTTGCATAAGCATCATCTGCCCCTGGCTCATTGCCAAAAAAAGGCCTTGGCTCATTGTTGTCATCCAGAAAATATAAGTTGCGTTTGCCGTCCTTGTCCGAATCAAACATCCAGACCCCGCCGGGTGACAACTCACCCTTTTCGTTCCAGGGCAAGGATTCTTTATCCAGGGTCAGTCTCAAGGGCCAGGGCTTAGGTTCCCTGCCCGGGTTCAGTCCCAGGGAAAGATAATAGTTGTAAGCCTCGTCATAAGGACGCTCAGGTACAAAACTGGAAACCAGCGGGGTGGGGCCGAGATGGTTGCCGGCTGACTCAGAGGCAGGGGCAAAAGGTCCTGCTCTTTCGCCGGCAATGATCAAAGGCGGCGGCAGCTCTTTTTTTCGACTGGAATATGGTTTCTGGGTGATTTGCACCCGGCCTGTTTCCAGGGAAAAAGCCTGCCCTTTGGAAGCGGCATTGCTGGCAAATACTATAAAGGAATCCATTTTCAGGGGAGGAGGGACAGCCACCGCGTTAAAATCGTCATAAGGAGAATTCAGCCCTTCCAAGGCATAAACCCCGGGAGCACTTTCCAGTGTGTCGGGCATATCACCGTAAAGCATCTGCATGATGCAGCCGCTCAAATAAAGCAGGAAAAGAGCGCAGGCCAGCATCATCCCGGCAGTTTTCAAGTATTTTACATGCAGCGATCGCACCGGTCTGCCTTACTCCTGGTAACTCACTGCATATACGTGTCCGTCATAACTTCCAAAGTAGACAATGTCATTAAGTATCAGAGGCGAGGAGATAATCGTTGCCAGGGCTGAGAATCTCCATTTCTCCCGGCCTGATTCGCTGTCCAGTGCATAAAGGATGCCTTTTGAATCACCAAAATAGAGGGTGTTTCCCGCCATTGCAGGGCTTGACTGAATCCCCCCTCCCGAATCAAATTTCCAGATCTCTTTACCGGTATGCAGGTCCAGAGCATACATATACCCTTCAAGGCTTCCCACATAAATCCTGTCCCGTGCAATCACAGGAACTGTCAAAAGATCCCTGCCGGCCTGGGTACTCCAGAGTTCCTGGCCGGATTCAGCATCCAGTGCATAAACGTTTCCCTGCCAGTCTCCGACAACGACCATATCTTCCGTCAAAGCCGGAGAAGATAAAATCTCTGCTTCAGTTTCAAAGCTCCAGAGCTTCTCACCGTTTTTGCCGTCCAGGGCAATCAGTTCTCCATCTCCGCTGCCGAAATAGACAACACCATCCAGTATCACTGCAGAAGATATGCTTCTGCTGCCGGACTCAAATTTCCAGATCTTGTGGCCGGTTCCAGCGTCTACAGCAAAGACATCCCCCTGAAGATTGCTGATAAAGGCTGATCCTTCCCAGTGGTAAGGGGAAGAAACTATGTCTTTATCGGCATTAAACCTCCATTTTTCTTCACCGGTCTCCTGGTGGACAGCGTACAAGAATCCGTCCAGGCTCCCTGTATAGACCACACCCTCGACTACTGCAGGGGAGGAAAAGATTGTATCTGCGGTTTTAAAGCTCCAGATTTTGCTGCCCGTGGCCTGGTCCAGGGAATAAAGGTAATTGTCCTGGCCTGCTATGAAGATATGTCCATTGGAATATCTTGCTGAAGAGTCAACTGGACCGCCGGTTCCGAACTTCCAGACCAGATCCGCTGTTGGAAGCAGTGCAGCAAGCAGATCCAGCAGTTCAGACCTGTTGGATATCCAGGTATTTTCTTCCACAACCTGCAAAGGAGTCAGGCCCTCATCATTGGTGACGTCCGCAGAAGCACCGTTTTCCAGCAGAAGGGCGGCCATGGCCACATTTCCTTCATTTACAGCACTATGCAGGGGAGTATTACCATCATGGTCCTGCAGGTCAGGATCAGCACCATATTGAAGCAAAAGCCCGGTCAATTCGGATTTTTTATCTGCAACAGCCACATGCAGCCGGGTCTCTCCATGCAGGTTACGCACATTTACGTCTGCTCCCAGGTCAAGAAGGTGCTGCATCATTTCCTGGTCCCGGGCCTGAAACAAAGGCGGGTCCCAGGAATCAGATCCAGCATCAAGATCCACTCCGGCCTCTGCAAACTTAGTCAAGATTTCCATATCCCGGTTATGACCGATGGCACTCAATAAAATCCTCTGCAGAGGATCAGGATCCGCTCCTTTTTGCAGCAGAACCTGCACAGCATCCCGCTTGCCCTCCATAGCAGCTGAGACAAGGGGTGTATAATGCGCGCCCCAACCTATACTGTATTCAAGGTCCGCGCCGCTTTCTATGAGTATTTCCAGCACATCTGCACGCCCTGCCCTGGCAGCTGAATGAAGGATGGGCCAGGCCCAGTCCTCATCCTCGGTCAACTGCTCCGGGCTGTCTGCAAGCACCTGCCTGACCTGGTCAACCTCACCTCGAACAGCTGCAATACGAAGCTCCGGCCAGCCCATGACCCGGGGATCTGCTTTTGCACCGTGAGCAATCAACATCTCGGCTATGTTCAGATATATCTCATGGGAAATAATTTCACCTACAAGGTCCAAAGGCGTATGGCCCTGGGCATCCTCAAGGTCAATATCAGCACCGCGGTTTATCAGATACTCCACTGTTTCTGGATTGCCAACCTCGTAAGCAGCTACATGCAGAACAGACCAGCCATCCTCATCCTGGGCGTTTATGCTTACGCCGTGCTCCAGCAGATATTCCAGGCCAGGAATCTGTCCCTGGTATACTGCTTCAAACATCAATTCCAGACCGATCTGCTGAGCTTGCAGTTCTGCTCCCAGTTCCAGCAGTTTATCAGCTATGCCTGTATTCCCAAAGACAACAGCCACGTGCAATGCAGTAAAACCATGTCTGTCAGGCACTTCAATCTCCGCACCATTTTCCAGTAAAATTTCCAGCAGATCTTCTTCACCAGTCATGGCTGCCTTGTGCAATGGAGTTTCATGTCTTTTATTCAGGGCGTTAACGTTGGCACCTGCCTTGAGCAGTGTTTCTGCTGCATCTTTGTGTCCTGCAGCAATAGCCAGGTGTAAAGCTGTATTCTGGTCATCATCAACAGCATTGACATCCGCCCCGGAGTCAATATGCCGCTTAATATCCTGTGCATCGCCCTGGGCGGCTGCCTGTAACAAATCGCCGTGCAAACTTGCCCCGCTTTTCTCCAGCATGAGCACCACTTCTGAATGCCCGTTGGAATGGGCCAGTTCCATGGCGGTATTGCCTCTGCGGTTCTGGACCTGAATATCTGCCCCGCTTTGAACAAGCAGCTCCACTATGTCCAGGTGCCCGCCCTGGGCCGCCAGGTGCAGGGGAGTAAGTTCACCTGGTCCGGGTTCGTCCACTTTCAGGCCTTTTTCCAGCAACTGCTTTACCATCTGAGTGTTGCCTTTTCCTGCCGCCAAGTGCAGGGGGGTGTTGCCTCGGCCGTCTTTGACATTGGTGTCTGCACCCGCAGCCAGAAGAACCTCAGTTATTGTCTTAACCTCATCAGCTTCTGCATAATAGTGGTTCAGGATCTGAAGAAGGGCAGTCAGGTTCTCATGGTGCGAATATTCCGGGTCTGCTCCATTTTCCAGAAGCAGAGATACTACCGGGGCTTCTCTGTAGCCTATGGCAAGCTGGAGAGCCGTTCTATGCTGCCCGTCGACAAGCGAGATATCCGCATCATATTTCAGCAGAACTGCAGCTGACTCTTTACTTCCATGTTGTGCTGCCAGCATAAGAGGGGTCATCTGGAGATAATTTACAGCATCTGCGTTTGCTCCCAGTTGCAGCAGTTTCTCAGCCACCGCATACCTGTTCTGCAGGACTGCTGAGTGCAGATAGGTCATCTGCTGGACAAACTCCTGATCAAGGTCTATGCCTTCTACAAACAGGCTTTCCATAACAAAGGGCTGACTGTAGCGGACTGCATAGTCGAAAGGATGAGCACCATCATTATTTGTTGCCAGGACATCAGCTCCCTCTTCAAGCAGCATTTCCACCCAAGGGCGGGCATTATCTTCCAGAGTTGCAGCCATATGAAGGGCTGTATCACCGCTT
>SL_8KL_010_SEDDRAFT_10005389_pt1 | contig 10027 bp, 10 predicted proteins | sample SodLakKL_010_SED_4_FD_11160 | JGI IMG/M metagenome (IMG submission 11160) | reverse complement strand
CGGCGATCAGTGTCTCGACGGCGTCGGGGCCGTTGCCTGCACACTCCAAGAGTGGCGCGCGGTAGAGCCGGTTTTTGAGCCGACGGCCGCCGATATCGAGCGGGGTTTCTAGCGACGGAGCCATACAGTGGGTTGGCCGTCGACGGACTTAGCGGTCGCGTCCGTTGCGATAGGCTCAACAGTCCTCGGCAGCACTGACTAAACGAGAGAATCACACGCCGCTATGGATATGACTGCTCTGTGTGAGACTGCCGTGCTGGATCGCCCGCCCAAGAGAGCCGCGCTGCCGGAGGGTCGATGAACCGTCGACTCGTTTTTGCGGTGTTAGCGGTCGCGCTGCTCGCGACGACTGCGGGCTGTCTGGCTTGGGTGACTGGTGGCGGCGAGATCGACGACGAAGTACTCGACCGCGAGCCAGCCGAACCCTACGAGTGGGAGACCGACCGCGATGGCCACCTGAGCCTTCACACCGCTGATGAGGTCCAAGCCGTCTATCGCGTCGAGGAGGGCCAGACGCTTCGACTGTACCAGTCGACCGGCCTCGGCACTGAGGGGCCGCTCGACATCTCTGCGGTCCGCTTCCAGTATGAGGACGGCACCGAAATCAACGGCACCGAACTCCGCGATAGTGAGAATGGTGATGTCGACCAGACGCCCGACGAAGTGTATGTAACCGCGCCAGCTGACGGCCAAGTGGCCTTCTCGGCCGGTGCAACACCACGGCGGTTCGCACTGCCCGTCTTCGTCGAGGGCTCCTATGAGGTCGTTTTGCCCGAAGAGTATCGGATGGATTTCTTCCTATTTAGTAACACCAACCCACGCGGTGCCCAGACCGAAGTGATCGACAACCGGGTTCACATCACATGGGATGAGGTCACCGGCGGCACGATTGTCGCCCAGTACTATCTGGAGCGTGATCTGTACATCTTCGGTGGCGCGGTCGTTCTCCTCTCGATGATCGGTGCCGGTGGGCTCTATTATTACCGTCGACAGATTGACCGCCTGCACGAAGTTCGGCTCTCGATGGGCCTCGGCGGCGACCGAGACGATGAGGACGAACAATGAACGTCGCCATCGTCACCGTCGGCGACGAACTGCTGGTCGGCCAGACGGTCGATACTAACGCCACGTGGCTCGCCGAGCGACTGACCGACCGCGGCTGTCGAATCGAACGCATCACGACGCTACCGGATCGGATCGCGGTGATCGCCCAAGTCATCAACGAGTATCGTGCGGCGTACGACGCCGTGGTCGTCACCGGTGGGCTGGGACCGACTCCTGACGATGTGACGATGGCGGGTGTGGCTGCCGCAGTTGGCCGCGAGTTAACCCACCACGAACCAGCCCACGAGTGGCTCACCGAACAGGGTGGTTATGCAGCCGCAGCGTTAGACGAAGGAACCACGGATCTACCGGCTGGCGCGCGAATGCTCCCCAACAAGGTGGGCGTCGCGCCGGGTGCGGTCATCGAGGGAATCTACGTCTTGCCGGGTGTGCCCAGCGAGAAGCGAGATGAAAGAAATGTTCGAGTTGGTTGCCGAGGAGTTCAACGGCGAGCCGACGTACACACAGACACTGATCGTCGACGAACCCGAAAGCGCGCTGCTCGACCGTCTTTCGAGTGTCGGCGAGCAGTTCGATGTGCACGTCGGCAGCTACCCTGGTGAGTACGTTCGCGTGAAGTTCAGTGGCGTCGACGAAGAGACTGTCGCGGCCGCCGCCGACTGGTTTGCAGCGCGTGCGGAACTCCGGACGGAGTGAGGCGACCTGACGGCAGTAGGCAGCGACTACCGACAGTAAACAGTGACTACTGATAATAAGCAGTGACTACCGGAAGAGCGAGGCGACCCAGAGAATCGATACTACGATACTGACGACGAGCACCGCCGCCGCGGTCGCTTCAATTGGAATGGGTGCGGATTCGAGTGGAATCATACACCACGTTGGACAACCAGCCGTTTTAATGGTTCGTGTTTGGATGAGTTGCGTTCACGGTCGACGCCCGAGCAAATCGACAGCTTCCGCAACAGCTATTGGCTGCCGAGATAACATCGGGATACATTCATGAGTGAACCCGAGACCGATGCTGACGGCACAGAGACGATCGCCTCGCCCACACCGGGCTCGAATCTGTCTGCTGGAACCACTCACTCGGGCTCACTCATCGACGAACCGATTATCGAATCACGGAACATCAACGTTTTTTATAACGACCAACGGGCGCTCCAAGACATTTCGATGGAGATTCCTGAAAAACAGGTCACTGCGCTCATCGGCCCATCGGGCTGTGGGAAATCTACCTTTTTGCGATGTATCAACCGAATGAACGACCTCATTCCCGCAGCCCGCATCGAAGGTGAACTCCTGTTCAGCGAGAAAAACGTCTACGACGACGATGTCGACCCCGTTGCCCTGCGCCGTAAAATCGGGATGGTGTTCCAACAGCCCAATCCGTTTCCCAAATCGATCTACGACAACGTCGCCTACGGCCTCGAAATCCAGGGCTACGACGGCGATTTCGACCAGCGCGTCGAGGAGGCGCTTAAGGGAGCCGCGCTGTGGGACGAAGTCAAAGACCAGCTTGATGAATCCGGCCTCGAACTCTCGGGTGGCCAACAGCAGCGACTCTGTATTGCGCGGGCGATCGCACCCGACCCCGAGGTCGTGTTGATGGACGAACCCGCGAGCGCGCTCGATCCCGTCGCTACCTCACAGATTGAGGATCTGATCGCCGACATCTCCGAGGAGTATACGGTTGTGATCGTCACTCACAACATGCAGCAAGCCGCCCGAATTTCGGATAAAACGGCCGTCTTTCTGACTGGCGGCGAGCTCGTCGAGTTCGACGACACCCAGAAAATCTTCGAGAACCCCGACAACCAGCGGGTCGAAGACTACATCACCGGCAAGTTTGGATAGTCCGGCCAGCGGTCGACCCCCAGCCGGCGAGTAGGTGGTCAACGTTCATTACATACTGTTAGTGGGTAATTCTTTTCTATCGGCTTGCCTCATAGAGGGGTATGCCTCGAAACGAGTATCAATCACAGCTTGCGGAGCTTCGCGTCGACGTCCTTGAGATGAGCGAGACGGTCGACGAGCGACTCAGAATGGCACTTGAGGCGCTCGAAACCAATGACCACGAGCTCGCCCAACAGGTGATCGACGGCGACAGCGAGATCAACCAGCAGTATCTCGATCTCGAAAAACAGTGTACCGACCTGATTGCGCTCCAACAGCCGGTCGCTGGTGATCTCCGGTTTATTGCAGCCTCTTTCAAAATCATCACCGATCTCGAACGCATCGCCGATCTGGCGACGAATCTCAGCAGCTACGTCACCGACGGTGAGACCAACATCTTCCCTGAAATCGATCTTCAAGAGCTTGGAACGGTCACGCTCGAAATGCTGGACGAAGCGATGACGGCCTACGCTGAGGATGACGTCGAGTTGTGTTATGCGGTCGACGACCGGGATGACGATTTGGATTTTCTCTGCGAGCAGGCCAGCGACACCGTTGTGCGAGAGTTGATCGAAAGCGAGCAGATGAACTCAGACGAGGATATCGAGCAGTTCATGGAAGACGTCTCGCGGTTTCTGCTGACGATCCGGGATATCGAACGGATCGGTGACCACTCGGTCAACATCGCAGCCCGCGCGCTGTATATGATCGAGAACAACGACGAGTTGATTTACTAATTTTTAAAAGGAAGTCGACGGCCTACTGGAAGCCGATTCTGCCATCTCGTCGCTCGCCAAGCTGATCGCGGCCGCCGCCGCGGAACTGATCTTCGATCTCGTTGTAGTAGTTCATGATGTCCTCAGTCACCGTTGGCCGGACTGACTCCATGGCGCGTCGGAAGTGCTGCATTTCGACTTCCGTGGCGTCGTCGTCGTCCCGCAGCGCCTCGATGGCCGACTCCCGAGCGATGGATTCGAGATCCGAGCCGACGTAGCCGTCGGTGATTTCGGCGATCTCTCGGAGGCTCACATCCGGCGCAAGCGGCGTCTCGCCGGTGTGGATCTTGAGGATCTGTTCTCGTCCCTCTTCGTCGGGCTGGCCGATCATCACGAGTCGATCGAATCGACCGGACCGAATCAGCGCGGGGTCGATCATATCCGGCCGGTTGGTCGCACCGATCACCATCACATTGCCCATCTCTTCGAGCCCGTCGAGTTCGGTCAGGAGTTGGTTGACAACCCGCTCAGAGACGTTGTTGCCCATATCCTGCCCACGGGCGGGCGCGAGGCTGTCGAGCTCGTCGAAGAAGATAATCGTTGGGCTGACCTGCCGAGCTTTTCTGAATGTTTGGCGGATCGCTTTTTCGCTTTCGCCGACCCACTTGCTCAGGAGCTGCGGACCACGCACCGAGATGAAGTTGGCGTTCGTCTCGCTGGCGACCGCTTTGGCCATCAGCGTCTTGCCAGTGCCAGGCGGGCCGTACAAGAGGACACCTTTCGGTGCTTCGACGCCCATCCGCTCGAACTTTTCAGGCGAAGTGAGGGGCCACTCGACGCTCTCTTTGACCTGCTGTTTCGGCGAATCAAGCCCGCCAACATCATCCCACGTGATTTTCGGCAACTCGACAAGGACTTCGCGCATCGCCGAGGGTTCGACCTCGTTGAGCGCGCCGCTGAAGTCGTTGCGTTTGACGATCATCCGGTCGATGAGACTTGGTGGAATGTCCTCCTCGTCGAGATCGATTTCGGGGAGGTAGCGCCGGAGAGCCTTCATCGCGGCCTCTTTCGTGAGGCTCTCGATGTCTGCACCGACGAAGCCGTGAGTCTCGTCGGCCAAATGGCTCAGCGAGACGTCATCCGACAGCGGCATACCGCGGGTGTGAATCTGAAGAATCTCCTTCCGGCCGACCTCGTCCGGCACACCGATCTCGATCTCGCGGTCGAAGCGGCCGGGTCGACGGAGTGCGGGATCAACTGAGTCGACGCGGTTGGTCGCTGCGATAACGATCACTTGCCCCCGTGCTTCGAGGCCGTCCATCATTGTCAACAGCTGGGCGACGACACGGCGTTCGACCTCGCCGGTGACGTCTTCGCGTTTGGGCGCAATCGAGTCCAACTCGTCGATGAAGATGATCGCTGGCGATTCCTCTTTGGCGTCTTCGAAAATTTCTCTGAGTTGTTGTTCGGATTCCCCGTAGTATTTCGAGATAATCTCGGGGCCTGCAATAGAGAAGAAACTCGCGGAGGTTTCGTTGGCGACCGCCTTGGCGAGCAGGGTTTTACCAGTACCCGGCGGGCCGTGCAAGAGCACACCTTGCGGTGGCTCGATCCCCAGTTTCTTGAAGATCTGGGGGTGTTTCATCGGCAGCTCGACCATCTCGCGGACGCGCTGGATCTCGTTTTGGAGCCCACCGATATCCTCGTAGGTGATACCGCCACCGGTCTTTTCAAAGCCGGAGATGGGTTCTTCGCGGAGTTCGACCTCTGTGTCCTCAGTGATGAGACAGACGCCATCCGGCTCGGTCTCGACGGCGATCAGGGGGATCGCCTGACCGGGCGAGCGCATGAACGGATGGTTCGTGCTGCTCATCACGGGGACGATATCGCGTTCGACCACTGGTCGTTTGAGGATCTGGCGTTTGACCATACCCGCCGCATCGGAGCCGAACTGGACGCTGGCTTCTTCCGGTGGGGCCAACACGAGTGTGTCAGCTTTTTCGGCCTCGGCTTTCCGGATCGTCACGCGTTCGCCGATGCCGACATCCGCGTTCTGGCGCGTGAAGCCGTCGATGCGGACGGTGTCGGTGTTCCAGTCTTGTCGGTCGGCTCGCCAGACTTTCGCGGCCGTTGTTTCGCCACCCTCGATCTCAATAATGTCTCCCGGAGAGAGTTTGAGATGCAGCAGTGTATCAGGGTCGAGGCGAGCGATACCACGTCCCGAATCGTTGGGGTACGCCTTCGCCACTTCGAGTTGGACTTCGTTCATAGTTGGCTCGCCACTAGTGGGCGTAGGTCGGGCTGGTTCGGGGAAAAGTGTGTTGCTCCCGGCGGTTTCTCGCCGTCTCGCAGGTCGACAGTCGGCGGAACTCGGCTGTCGCGGAGTAGTTGTGTCATCATGTACCATACTAACTGGCGGCAGGTACAAATCCCTACCGGGCGCGGTGGCACTTTTCGGGCCAGTCCTGACAACAACGGGCGACTCAGTAGTGACTTCGGCGTTCCGTCGACGGCTGTCGGTGGGGGCATGGAGGGTGGGGGCTGCCAGCGGGGAAACGGAATCCGGTTGACTACTGAGTCTATTCGCTGGTTGTGACACTAGGTAATAAAGTTGCAGGTTCTTGATCGACTGGTCTCTTATGCTGTCTGATCACTCGCCGTTTGTATCTTATCAGCGAACTGTTTTGTGGATACTCAACAACCAGTTGTCATGAAACAGACCGGTGTCTGGGGCTTTCGGACACGGACGGGCGTCGCTCGCGTCGTCAACGGTCGACTCCGTGTTCGCCACACGCCCCGCGGACTCCTTGCTGGTGTCCGACGCACAGGCCGCGAGTCGTGGCTCCAGCTGCTGGTTGTCGGCGGCGGGTTCGTCGGTGTGGCCGGCCCACTTCACCAGGCTGGTCAGGCGATAATCGCCGAGCAGTCACTTATGGCCGCGCTGAGTGCTGCCGGCGTCGGTTCGCTGTTTCTTTTCACCTCGATGCTCATTATGATCGCGTCCGTGCTCTGGGCAATCCCCGAGCGAACGACCGTTGCGGTCTACGACATGACGACCGTCACCGTCGACGACACCGAGCTCACCGTCACCTACGAGGCCGACGACGGCGAACACGAAACCACCGTCGAAGTCCGTGACGATGAGGCACTCGATGAGGCCGTTGAGGTACTGCAGTTAAAAGGCGCGCCGGTCGAACGCAACTGACTCTACTGGACGCGGGTACCGATCTCAGCGTCGCCGTGGGTCGTCAGAATGTCGGCTTCGTCGCCGGCGGCCAGCAGCATCCCGTTGGATTCGACGCCGAACAGCTCGGCCTTTTCCATGTTGGCGACGATGATCACGCGTTTGCCAGGGAGTTCGTCGAGATCGTGGAGCTGCTTGATGCCCGCAACCAGCTGGCGGACTTCGTGGCCGATGTCGACTTCCAGTTTGGCGAGTTTGTCCGCGCCGTCGACTCCTTCTGCCGAGACGATTTCGCCGACTCGAAGGTCGAGATCTTGGAAGTCGCCGAAACTGATTCGGTCGTCAACGAGTGGTTCGAGATCGGTGCTGTCGGTGTCGTCTGTGTCTTCGGTCATAGATTCGTCTTTCTCGTCGTCTGCTTCGTCTGCGGTCGCTGCTGCAACGCGTTCGTCGAGTTTCTCGTTGAGCTCCTCGACGCGTTCGTCCTCGATCTTTTCGAACAGTTCGTCGGGTTCGCCGAACGTGCCCTGTGTGGCTTCACGGGCCGCCTCGATGGACTGCTCGCTCAGGTCGCCGTCTTCGCCGAGCTGCTCCCAGAGCCGACCACAGGTGTCGGGTGCGATTGGCTGAAAGATGACCGCAAGTGCCTTGGCGAGTTGGACACAGTCGTAGATGACCTGTTCGGCCTGCTCGGGTTCGTCGTCAGTGAGCTTCCACGGCTCGTTGCGCTGGATGTACTCGTTGCCGAACTGCGCGAGCCGAATCGCAGCGTTGCCGGCTTTGCGGATCGAGTAGTCGTTGATCGCGGCCTCGAACTCTTCGATTGCCTCGGCAATTCGGTCGTCGACCTCCTCTGAGACGTCGGCGTCGGGCGCGCCCTCGTAGTTCCGGGCTGCAAAGAGAAGCGAGCGGTAGACGAAGTTGCCGAGCGTCCCGACGAGCTCGGTGTTCACGCGGTCGCGGAACTTCTCCCACGAGAAGTCGACGTCCTGCTGGAAGCCGCCGTTGGTGGCCAGATAGTAGCGCAGCAGATCGGGATGGAAGCCTTCATCAAGGTATTCGTCGGCCCAAACGGCCCGATCACGGCTCGTCGAAAAGCCCTTGCCGCCGAGCGTGACAAAGCCGGAGGCCATGATCGCTCGCGGTTCGTTGTAGTCGGCTCCGTGGAGCATGGCGGGCCAGAAAATCGAGTGGTGCTGGATGATGTCTCGACCGATGACGTGGACGATTTCGCCCTCTTTTTTCCAAGGTTCTTCCCAGTCGTACACATCGGGACCGACGCGCTCGGTGTACTGCTTGGTCGAGGCGATGTACTCGATTGGGGCGTCGACCCAGACGTAGAGCACCAGATCTTTCGTACTCTCGTCGTCGCTTGGGTAGTCGATTCCCCAATCCATATCGCGGGTGATACACCAGTCCTGGAGGCCGGATTCGATCCACTCGCGGGGCTGGTTTTGGGCGTTTGAGGTGCCTTCAAGGCGGTCGAGGAACTCGGAAAGATAGTCGGTGAACTCCGAGACCTCGAAGAACTTGTGCGTGCGCGTGCGGTATTCGGCGGGGTTGCCGGTGATAGAGGAGACGGGATCTTCGATCTCGCCGGGTTCGAGATGGCGCTGACAGCCCTCGTCGCACTCGTCGCCGCGGGCTTTTTCGCCGCAGTACGGACAGGTGCCCTCGACGTAGCGGTCGGGGAGATGCTGGTCCTGGGCAGGGTCGTAGGCGACCATGATCTCTTTTTCGTAGATGTGGCCCGCTGCCTCCAGCTCGCCGACGATCTCTTTTGTCAACTCGGTGTTGGTCTCGTCGTGGGTGTGGCCGTAGTTGTCGAACTCGACGTCGAAGCGGGGGAACGTCTCTTTATAAGTCTCGTGCCAGTCGAGGGCAAATTCCTCGGGGGAGACACCCTCTTTTTCGGCGTTGACCGCGACGGGCGTGCCGTGCATATCCGAGCCGCAGACGAAGGCGGTCTGCTGGCCGAGGCGTTTCAGCGCGCGCGAGTAGACATCGCCGCCGACATACGTCCGCAGATGGCCGACGTGCAGGTCGCCGTTGGCGTACGGCAGCCCGCAGGTCACCACTGCAGGCGCGTCTGTTGGAAATGCGTCGTGACTCATTACCTACGAGTTGGCCAAGACGGCCTAAAAGCCGCTGATTTGTGGCCGGCCTTGCTGCTACAGTGAATCACCGCCGATGCCGGCGTCGCTGCCGGTTGGGTCGTCGTCTGCGAGTTCGGAGTGGTCGGGAATCGTGATCTCTCGACGTTCACAAAGGTCGACCGCGTGCTGTTTGATGGCGGTCGATCCGGGTCGTTCGGACGCTGCTCGAATATCTTGGATCACTCGCTCGGCGAGTGCCTCGACGAGTGCGGGGCCACCGATCTCCTCGGCTTCGCTGAGCACTCGCTCGTAGGTTGCTCTGTCGACCTCGAACGTCTCAGGATCGTCGGCGTGGCGGTCGTTGGCCTGTTTGATTGCACGGAGGGCGGTCTCGGGGTCCATGCCACAGTGTGTCGAGACGGGAGGCGAAAAGCAGGGTGGCCGACCGGGACTCGGGACGATTAGCGAATCACGGTCACGCCGACCGGCGCGCGCCGGACGACGCGCTCGGCGACGCTGCCCAACAGCACCCGCGAGGGGCCGCTGCGGCCGTGGCTCCCGATGACGATATGCTCGACGTCGTGATCTTCGGCAAAGGCGACGATTTCGCGGGCGGGCTTGCCAGCGACGGCCTCGACGTCATACTCGACGGTGGCCAATCGATCAAGCAGGTCGTCGGGCAACTTGGCGGCTCCCTCCTGGCGGGAATCCTTGAGGCGTTCTTTTATCAGGTCGACGCCGGCTTCCAGCGAGCCATCAGCGGCTTCGATTACCCGCAGGAGGATGAGTTCATGGTCGCTCCAGTGCTCAAGGGCGTAGTCGACTGCCTGCTGGGCGGGTTCGGAGCCATCGTAGGGAATGAGGATTGTCATGTCTCACAGTCGACTGGCGAGTTATATAAACGACCGTCCTATGACCGAATCAGATCCAGATCAGCGACAAACGATTTCAAGCCTTCTCGTGTTACGTGCGGCATACAGACGATCCGCAGTTCGCCGCTCGCGGTTCGTGAAATCCGCCATCCTTCGTCTCTGAGTGCCTCGAACGTCGATGGAGCCAGTTCTGCGGCCACT
>SL_8KL_010_SEDDRAFT_10005388_pt1 | contig 10030 bp, 10 predicted proteins | sample SodLakKL_010_SED_4_FD_11160 | JGI IMG/M metagenome (IMG submission 11160) | reverse complement strand
CCTGCTTCGGCGTTGTCAGTCGCTTCCTCGGACTCGAAAAACTGGTCGACAAACCGGCGAATGAGGGTTGTGGGCATAGCTGCTATGTGGGCCGTTTGATCAATAAGTCTTCAGGTGAGCCGGTGGGCCAGCTGATATATCCGGGTAACAGTCACTGAATCAGGGCTGTACTGAGTTCTTTAGGCACTCACACGGTCCACTCAGTCGTGCGCCTCGTTCAGGTTCGGATTCCGACCGGGACACTTGAGGACGTGACCTCGCGGTTGGATTCAGCAGATGTCGACTACGTCGTCACCGAGGAGACGAGCAGCCGCGAGTTCAGTGCCGTCGTCACCTTTCCGCTGCCGACCAACGCCGTCGAGTCCGTGCTGGCAGAGTTGCGCGAGGCGGGCATCGACGAGAACGCGTATACGGTTATTGTCCAAGCAGAGACAGTCATCTCAAAGCGGTTCGACGAACTCACCGAGGAGTACAAACAGACCGAAGAAAGCGAGAACAAGATCGCCCGCGAGGAGCTCCAGACCAACGCCAAGAGCATGGTTTCTGGACCGCGAATCTATCTGGCGATGACGTTTATCAGCTCTGTGGTCGCCACTGCCGGCCTTCTGCTTGATTCGGCGGCCACGGTCGTCGGCTCGATGGTGATCGCCCCGCTGATCGGCCCCGCGTTGGCCGCCAGTGTCGGGACGGTCGTCGACGACCACGAGCTGTTCGTCCGCGGCATCAAACTCCAGGTCAGTGGCATCGCCGTCGCAATCGGTAGTGCGGCCCTGTTTGCGGCCACGCTTCGGTTCGGTAACCTCGTCCCGCCCGGACTCGATCCGCTCGCAATCGGTGAGATCCGCGAACGGCTGGCTCCGAACATTCTCGTGTTAGCCATCGCGCTCGGCTCCGGCGTGGCCGGGATCATCAGCCTGATGACCGGCGTCTCGGTCGCGCTCGTCGGGGTGATGATCGCCGTGGCGTTGATCCCGCCGGCGGCCGCAATGGGGATCGGGATCGCCTACGGCATTCCCTCGCTGACGATTGGCTCGGGCGTGTTCGTGCTCGTCAACGTGTTGTCGATCAACCTCGCTGCGCTGACCGTCTTATGGTACGCCGGCTACCGGCCCAAAGCCTGGTTTCGGGTTTCTGACGTGCGGAGTGCAGTTGTCAAACGGATCGTGGTGTTGATCCTCGTAATCTTGTTGTTGTCATCGTTTCTGGGCGCAATTACGTACGATACACACATCAGTTCGCTCGAAGAAGAGACCGTCGAGACGGCGGTGAGCGATGTGCTCGACGCCGCCGAAAACGAACAGATCCGACTCGACGAGGTGACCGTCAGCCGGACCGATGACATCGTGTTCAGTGAGGTCGACGAAGTGGTCGTCTCACTTTCGGTCCCACCTGATGAGGCCACTCCGCGGCTCGCCGAGCAGATCCACGAGGCGATTGTCAACGAACTCGGCTATGATGTGTCGGTCGAACTNCAGTATCTGGAGGTCCAGCGAGTCGGATAGCCTCGTTAGTCGTCGTCTTCCAGCGTGTCGCCGGACTGCTGGCTCTCGATTGGTGCGGCTTCGCGGGCGTTGCCCATCCAACGGTCGATGTTGTCGTCGACGTAGCCCCGGCTACCGAGGCCGAAGCTGATGCCGAGAGCGATAGCGACGGCGGCAGCAATCCCCCAAGCGAGCGCCTGGGCGAACACGTAGAGAATCTCGACGTTAATCCCCATCGTATCGAGGCCGATAACGATGGCCATGAAGTAGAGGAAAAGCTTGGTTCCGGCGGCAAACGCCCCAGCGTACGCGCTCTGGGTGGCCGCCTGGGTTCGCTTGATTGCATCGCCAAGGAAGTCCGCGATGACGAAGCCGAAGACGATCACTAACAGACCAGCGATAAACGCCGGCAGGTACGAGACGGCGGTTGCGAGCCACTGCGAAAGCAACGGAATCGCCAGCGCGTTGGCAGCTGCCAGAATGGCGACAGCGTAAACGAACCACGCCGCAAGCGTCCCGAATGCGTTCGATACAGCGCTTTCAGTGCCGCCCAGCATATCGCCGATTGGCGTCTGGAGGACTGCCCGGTCCAGTTCGACGGTATCCGAGAGCCGACCAACGATTTTGGCGACCGCGCGGCCAATAATCCAGCCGACAAGCAGGATGATGATTGCGCCGACCAACCGCGGTACGAACGCCAGCGTCGAGGCGACTGTGTCTTGGAGCCACGTCGGAACCGCCTGGGCGACAGCCACTGTTTCGACCATTAGCTACCGCCTCCGGAAGGTCGGCTGTACTGGGTGGGGCGAACAGTTTGGGATAGCGATGTCTGTGTCTCAAACATGCGGAATCACGCGTTCGACCTTGTGCTTGCATGTATTTTGTTAGCTAGTCGCTTGAGCCGTCGGCGACAGCGACAGTTAGAGAATGGTTACCCTGTACGCTCAGGCCGTAGTGGGTGTCTACTGTAACGTAGAATCACCATTGTGTGAGAGAATTCATAGAATACTCGTTTCTGCCGACCGGTACGGGTTGATTCGGTCGCTGCTGGCCCAACCGGGAGGGGAGTAAGCACAGCTTGGCTGTCTAATCAGTCCCACTGACAGCGTGGGCTACTCCTTGCGCGATGGGAGGTTGGGCTCGAAGCCGACTGCTTCGATGGCCAGTTGCAAGACTTCCTCGACGCCTTCCTCGTTGGTGATGCTCATATACGCATCTGCCTCGACGTCAGTCGACCGGTCGCTTTTGTTGCAGATCGTCAACACGGGGATATCCCGATCCGAAAAGCGGTCGACGACCGAATCACGGAGTTCGAGTTGGACATCCAATGGGTACCCACAGTCACCCGAGGCGTCGACGAAGAACAGAATGGTGTCGGCCAGATGCTCAATCGCGCCGACAGCCTGTTTTTCGATATCGTTTCTGTCTTCTTCGGGTCGATCCAACAGCCCCGGGGTGTCGATCAGCTGGTAGCGAATGTGATCGCGCTCGACGTGGCCGATTTGGACGCCACGGGTGGTAAATGGGTACTCGGCGATTTCATTGGAGGCGCGGGTGACGTAGTTGACGAACGAGGATTTGCCGACGTTCGGATAGCCAGCGATGACGATGGCGGGCTCGTCGGGTCGGATGTCGGGGAGGGTTTTCAGCGCATCACGGGCGTCACCCACTGCGCGCAAGTCGTCTTCGATCTCGTCCATAATGTCTGCGATCCGCGCGAACGCCTGCTTTCGGTGTTTCCGGGCGAGTTCGGGATCCGTCTTGCGGAGTTTGGGCTGGTACTCCCGGCCGAGTTCTTCGATCTGTCGACTCGCCCACATCACCTCAGAGAGGGACTGTCGCAGTTCGTCGACGTCGACGATGGCATCGGCTAGCTCGTAATAAAACGGGTCGACGTAATCGAAATCCGGCCACGCGGTGACGACGTTCTCGAGGTTATCGGAGGTAATGTTGACCGCAATCGTCAGCATCGACTGTTGGGCCTCCATCGTGGATTTGGCTCGCCCAGCGCGCGCGGCCCGTGAAAAGGCCTTGTCGATGAGTTCCTCCGACCGAGGGGCCGTCGGAAGGCTCTCGAAAATCATATCCGGTCAGTAGACGCCGACTACGTAAAAGGTCGTTCGTTTGGTATTGGCGTCGCTCACCGGTGTAAACGGCAGAGAGGAGTAAGCCCCCTTCTGTTTCAACCCGATATTCGGCTAAGCGTCCACGTCGTGTTCGGACTACCTCGGTAGCTGGCCGTCCCGTCGACGACTGACTACCAGACGTGGACTTGCACCGGTGAGGATTCACCGTTCCATCCATTCCTACCCGTCGGCGATGAGTGACTCATCGCGTGCTTGCGGTGTCGCCGCTTGCATGGTGGTGATTCAATCACCACCCTCCCCTCTGCGGGTTAGCTTCCGTCCCTTACGGGTTGGGTCGCACGCATCATCGGTCGGGGCAGGTGGTCTCGTTTCTGTTTCAGCGCCAGTCGTTTCCGACTCCGGGCTTGCGCCCGGTCACCTGTCCAAACGGTGGGGGGACTTTCCTCATAGCCAAGGATGTCGGCCACGGGAATCGGGCTCTCTCTACCCAGTTAGCCTACGACTACGGCTGAAATAAGACGTTCGGTCACCCAGTAGTCGCTGACTAACTCTGTGCTAAACAAATGGGAAGAATTCAAGTCAGTGCCGTTCATGTGTACTGTTATGTCCGAGGCCCAGACCGTCGAGCTGAGTTATGATGATGGGGCACGAGCAGTCGAACTCGCCCGAGAGGCTGTAGAATCGTATGTCCTCCACGGACAACGGGAACATCCCGGCAGTATGCGAGATGCCTTCTATGCACGAACCGGTGCGTTCGTTCGCATCCAGTCGACGCGCGGTCGCGGCCGACTTCGTGGCTGTGCAGGGGCGTATCATGGCTCAGACCAGCTCGGCCACGCCATCGTCGATGCCGCAATTCAGGCGGCCTCGGCCGATTCGGCTGGCTCGGAGATCGGTTCCAAAGAGTTAGACGATCTCTCGATTTCTGTCTGTATTGTTAGTAATACCCTGTTAACAAACAACCCGCTCGAAGATCTCGAACTCGGCACCCACGGGGTCGCCATCGACACCGGTAACAGACACGCGTGGCTGTACCCCACACTGCCGGTCGAACAGAACTGGAGCAAAGAAAAGTATCTCTCGTTGGTCTGTCGAAAAGCCGGCGTCTCGCCGATTGCGTGGCAGGACGAAGATACCATGCTTACGCTGTTCGAGGGCCAAGTCTACCGCGAGCGTCCTGACGGCGGCAGCGTCGAAGAGCTTTAAAACTCGACGAGTTCTGCGTCTACTTTTGTGCGTTCGATTGCACTGTCCAGCGAATAGTCAAACGACTCAACGAGGCTGCCGTCTCGGACCACTGGCTCCAACAACGCCTCGGCGCCATCCGGTCCTGCGGTGTCATGAAGTCCGACGTGGTGGCCGCCGTCGACGGTTCTGTACACCGATTTAACGCCTGAGAGCTTGCCGCGTTTGGCGATTGGCTCGCCATCGACAGCGACAATATCCAGCGCGAAGTCGACGGGATCAGCGTTCGAGATGTAGCTACCCACTCCGAAGCCGTCGGCTACATCCCGCAACTGCCGGAGATCGTCGGGTCCGAGCCCACCGCTGAGGAAGATGTCGACATCCTCGTGGCCGCGGGCGGCGAGTTCCCACCGCAGCTCTTGGACGATATGCCGGAAATCCCCGCGGCGCGAACCGGTGGTGTCGATCCGGACGCCGTCAAGGCTGTCGCCGAGTGTTTCGACCGCTCGAAGCACTTCGTCTTTCTCATCGCTGAACGTATCACAAAGTGCGATCCGGGGGACAGATTCGTCGACTGTTTCGTCGAACGCCCGCCAGGCGGCTTCCTGGTTGCCGGAGCCAAAACAGAGCAGCAGCGCATGCGGCATTGTGCCACTGGGATTGCGACCGATCACGTCGCCCGCCGCAACGTGCGAAAAGCCGTCCAGCCCGGCGAGCAGCGCGCTGCGTTCGACCACGGCCGTCATCGAGGGATGGACGTGGCGCGCGCCAAACGAAAACACCGCTGAGTCGGGGGCCGCACGTCGTGCTTCGAGCGCGGCGGTCGCAATGCCAGAGGCGTGGGATACCAAGCCGAGCAGCGATGTTTCCAGTCGGGCGAATTCGAGATATGGTCCCGTAATTCGGAGCACGGGTCCGCCGTCGAACAGTCGACCCGGCGGAATGGCGTCGACATCGACATCGTAGCCAGCGAGAAGGGCGACGGCGTCTTTGATCCCCGCGAGGAGTTCGAACTCCCCGTCTGGAAACTGATCTGCAGTCACTTCGGCGACGACCTGTGGGTTACGGTCGACAGCCTGTAGTGTGGCTTCGGTGCGTTCGAAGTAGGCGTCGGTCGCCCGCCCGCTGTGGATCGCTTCGGGCGAAACGATATCGAAATCCAGCTCAGTCATACGCTCTGGTTGGGGTGGCGGTCTCAAAAAGGAGGTGTTCGGTCGCGGAGTTGGGTCGGCCCGTTGTGGGTGGTACTCGAAGACTAGTTGTGTCGACGAGCGGCCAGCGCCAGTACGACGAGGGCGGCGACCGTGGCGGCCACACCGAAGCCGGGCATATCGTCTTCCAGCGGCGAAGATTGCTCGACTGCGGTCGGATCGAGCGATGGATCGAGTTCGAACAGTTCGGCCTCGGTTTGCGCGTGAACGATTCGGACTTGTGTGTCATCGGTCTCGACGGCGTAGGCCCCACTGAACGAGCCGTTTTCGACTACATACACGCCATCGGTTTCGGTCGCATCGTGGGCATCCAAGATTGCGCCATAGGCTCGTGTGAACTCGTCGACGTCGTCGCGACTCTCCCACTCGATGGTCCAGACGTAGCCGTCATCGTCGCCGCGCTTGTAGGGGACCAACTCATCGCCAGCCCAGCCATCCGAGGGCTCTGAGACGTAGTTGTACTGTTCGTACTCGTGGCTCGTCTCATGGATGAGATCTGGGTCGATCGTCTCGGCACCGTACTCGCTGGCCTGATGCCAGAACATCACGAAGATTGAGGCCTCGCCGACGGTTTCAGCACCATCGAGGCCTTGGTCTGGATACCGCTCCCATCCCTCGGTCGGCTCGGGCGCTGGCTCGACCGCGGCTGGCTCGATGGGCTGGCGATGGATGAGTTCGCGTGTCGTTTTGGGTGGTTCTTCCATTCGGTCGTCGACGCCACTCCAGCCCTCGTCCTCGATAATCTCGTGGACGTAGGCCGGCCCATCGGAGTACGGCTGGAGCATGGTGAACAGAATACCACGGTTGATATCGCCGCCCGAGCCACCGACGCCGCCGGGATCATCGAAACAGGACCACTCGCCGGATGCACAGCGTTCTTCGTACTGGTATTCGAGGTAGACGGCTTCGCCCTCGACGATTCCGGTGACAGCCAGATCGCTGTCCTGGGTCTCACCACGGAACTGCGAGCCCCTCAGGTCGTGGCGCTGATCTTGGAGTGCGTGGGCGAACTCGTGCAACAGCGTCTGTTCGTTAACGGTCGGTTCGTTCGTTGAGTCGGAGATCAGGACGATCCGATCCTCGCTTGGTACATAAAAGCCGTTGACGGCCTCACCGACGGTGCCGTCGATCGCATCGCCCGAGCGCTCATCATCGCCGACGACGAACAGCCCGTTCCAGACCTGATCGTTCCATCGCTCGAAATCATCGTCACTTCGGGTTGGTGTGGCGACATCGCTCTCGCGGAACTCCTCGCGACTCTGGATTTCGACCGGCACCTCGTCGGTGAACTGTTCGCCACGAAGGTACTCGACGCGTGCCATCGTCCGAGCGACCAGTGCGTCGAGTTCAGCTTCCGAGAGGGCTGTCGGCTCCTCGAAATCGAGGGTGTCGTCGTGACAGATCCCATCGACACAGCCGAGTTCGTCGGCCTCCGCAGAGGCGGTCGACTGAAGGATCGGTTGTGTCGCTGTCTGGGCGGGTTCGGCAGCCGACACCCCAACACCGGTGCCAGCACCCACACCGACGCCGGTGGTACACAACAGCACAACGAGGAAACAGGCGAGGCGTCGGTTCATGACGGGAAGGTCTGGGAGAACCGTGGGCGTCAACGGCTTTATCGATTGCTGTTATATCGTGGACCGACAGCTGCGCTACTGTTTGGCAGCCCACTCGCGGGCGGCCGTCTGGAGTTCGGCGTCCCGGTCTGAGTCGACGGTGAGTTCCGGAACCTGCGTGGGCGTGCCATCTTCGCCAAGCGCGACAAAGACGAAGATGCTCTCGGTGGTCAGCGTCCGTTCGCCGGAGCGAGGCTCCTCACGGAACGCCCGGAGCCGGACGTTAATTGACGTCTCGCCGTGGTCGAAGACGTAGGCTTGAATAAACGCGGTGTCTCCCTGCGGGATGGGTCGACGGAAATCCATCTGGTCGATGCTGGCGGTGACACAAGTTTTGCCCGCAAACCGCATGGCAGCCATCGCGCCAACCTCGTCCATCCACTTCATGACGATTCCTCCGTGGGCGGTCTCGTAGTTGTTGGTGTGGTTGGGCTGGACGCGATGGCGGTTCTCGATGAAGGTGTCTTCGACAGTCGGCATGGTTTTAGTAGGTACAGGCTACTTAAAAATGAGGACGGAACGATGGAAACGGTCTTTTGGGCCTCGGAAGTAGGGTCGACTGGCCGATGACGAACCCACCGTGCTGAGACGGGGTGGCACCCGTTGATGATGATCCCTATGAGTTCAGAGGTCGTTATTCGAGTTCCGGCTCGTTTTTCGGCGTGCCGTCGAGATGGAAATCCGCGGAGTTGTCCTGAGGGTCGTAGCCCAGAATCTCACGCGCAGGCTCAATATCGTAGTATTTCCGGTCGTTGTCCGAGATGCCGTAAACAATCTCGTAGTCGTAGTCCGCAGTGACACAGCAGTCGAACAGATGTGCACAGTCAGTATACGAAAGCCACATCGCTTGGCCACGCTCGTAATTCCGTGGCGGGTGTGACTCGGTCAGGTTTCCGATTCGGACGCAAACGACTGACAGGTCGTGTTCGTCGTGATAGTAGCGAGCAAGAGATTCGCCAGCAACTTTCGAGACACCATACAGGTTGGTCGGCCGTGGGAGTTCGGTGCCATCGAGTCGATAATCGTCGTGATCACGATAGATGTCGGGTTTGCGCTCGTGTTCATAGAAGCCGACTGTGTGGTTCGACGAGGCGAAGGCGACTTTGTCGACGCCCTCTTCGACAGCTACCTCAAGGACGGTTTGGGTGCCGTCGATGTTGTTCCGCAGGACGCTGTTCCACGGCGCGTTCGTCCGGGGGTCACCCGCGAGGTGGATAATGACCTCACAGCCGCGAACAGCCTCCCTGACTGCCTGTTTGTCAGTGATGTCAGCGACGTACACGTCGCTGTTGTCCATGCCGTCCGGCAACTTCCCTCGGGGCAACGGCTCACGATCAAGCAGTCGCCAGTCGTGTGCCTCGCCCAGATCCCGAAGGATGGCTTGCCCGACACGTCCGCCAGCCCCGGTCAAGAGGACAGATCTCGCCATTCATTCGGCAAAGCGTGTAGGATGCCTAAGTATCGCGCGGTTCTGTTCTGTCGTCCCGAGGAGCCGAAAGCAAACGCCCTTAGGCCGTCCGGCTGAAGTCTATTTATGGTTACTGACGCCCAGCAAGTCGCCTTCGAGGCCGGCATTAAGTTCGGCTCGCTGTATCATCAGTTTGCAGGCACGCCTGTCAGCCCCGATAGCACGCGAAGCCTCGAAACGGCAATGGCCGAATCGATCGAAAACCAGCCGTTCTGTGAGTCGGTGGTCGTCCAGATCGACGACGACGCGGTCGACGACGCCATCGGCCACAAAAACGGGTATACGGAACTCACAGGTAGTTTGATGACTGTCGAGATGCGGATTGAATACGAGGGCGTCACCGCCCACACGCGCATGGAAATGGAAGACGGCTATCCGCTGATGAAACTGGTTTCAGTCGACGACTAACCACCAGTTTGGGTTCCCAAACCCGCCGATTTTACTTTCGCTTTCACTTTCACTTTCGGGCTCGTTTTTATACCAACGGAAATCAATCATTATATATGAGCCAGTCGACCCTCGATGACGACGAGCTGTTCGGTGAGGCCGCCGACGAGATACGCGACGATGTCGAAACACACCTTGCGGAGGCCCGCGCGGAACTACCCGACCCGGAGTCGATCTGGGATGCCCCCGCCGATAACGTCCTTGGGGTGCTCAACAGCCTCAAATCTGCCCTCAACGTGGGTGAGGCCGCCGACCACCTCCGGCAGGCTAAAAAGTGGTTCACGCTCGGCTCTCGCGCCGATGCCTTCGAGAACCCCGAGGAGCTACACGAAGAGATCGAAGCCGTCGAGGAGCTAATCGAAACCGTCGACAGCGCGGGCCAAGACGTCAGCGGGCTCACCTCGACGATTCCTGCCCTGCGCGGCGAGTTGCAGGACGCCCACGAGGCCGTCGAAGAGGCCGCCAGTGCGGAGTCCGAAGAGGCTGCCGAAGCCGAAACAGCCGAGTAGGCACTCCCTACTCCGAGCAGTTTCGT
>SL_8KL_010_SEDDRAFT_10005387_pt1 | contig 10030 bp, 9 predicted proteins | sample SodLakKL_010_SED_4_FD_11160 | JGI IMG/M metagenome (IMG submission 11160) | reverse complement strand
ACGACGAAAACTTCAGCAAGCTGTTTGATGCCCTGGAGCAAAAGAAGTTAACCCCCAACCAGGGCATCTTCTTCAACGGCCAGGTGTTTGACGCCTTCGTGTTCATCTCGAAACTCATCAAATCAGCCCGGTCGCGTATTGTGCTGATTGACAACTACGTGGATGAAACTACCCTGCAGCTGTTTTCCGACAAAAACAGCGAAGTGTCAGTGAAAATTTATACCAAACATCTCACAAAAAAACTCTTAATGGCAGCAGAAAAGTTCAACCGGCAGCATGGCGGGATCGTCATCAACAGGTTCGAAGACAGCCACGACCGGTTTATCATCATTGATGATGAGGTGTATCACATCGGGGCCAGCCTGAAGGATTTGGGAAAGAAATGGTTTGCGTTTTCCAGGCTGGGTCTGGCACCGGAGGTCTTTTTATCGAAGATACCGGACGAATCATGGAGGAATTAATAATCGTGAATATCAACCAAATATCATCTTTGCGTGCTTCGCGTGCAAATCTTTACGTGGGATTTTTTGCTCCTCGCAAAGAGCGCAAAGATAAAAACACGCAAAAAACGCAAAGAAGAAAGCATACTGAATCCTTTTGCGGCCTTCGCGTGGAATCTTTTTCCCACCAGGAAATCCTGTAATAAACGAGTAATCTGTTTTTTTTCGGGGACATAAATCATATGCCGCCGTTTTTCTAATGCTTTTCTAATGCTTTTCTAATCTATTTTTAATAATGGTCTGAGTCGGCCAAAGTACATTTGTTTATAAATAATCCTTTACAGAAGTTTCGCACACATTGTAATGTTTTTATTATCAACAACATAACAAACCATTCTTTTGTTACAGGTTGAATTACAAAAGGTTAACATTTCCATTCCATAAAAACCAATCATGAAGTTATAGATCCATAAAAACATGCGAAACTTCTGATTTCTATTACACATCATTTGAACGCTATATTATATGAACACTGATCAATCTTTTTCGGAAGAGATCAAACGCAAAATCAAGAGCAAGGAGAACCTGGATGAGGTTATTGCTGCTCTCAACAAACTTCCGGATGCTGAAATCGCAGAAAGCCTGAAAGCGCTTTCGAATGAGGACCTGATCACCGTGCTTTCGTTGTTCCCGGTGGAAAAGCAGGGACGGGTCTTTGCAGAGTTTGACATGCCCCTGCGGCTGCATTTTTTCCAGCATGTGAGCAAGAAGTGGTTTGCCCGGATGTTTGAAAAAATGCCTTCCGACGACAGGGCCGACACCTTCCAGCAGCTGAATACCCAGGAAAGAGTCACCTTATTGCCCTATCTCCAAAAAGTCATCCGCGAGGACGTCCTCCGCCTGAGTGCCTACGCGCACGACACCGCAGGTGGGGTCATGAGCACCGATTTTGCCATGATCAAAGCCGATCAAAGCTGTGCCGAGGCATTGAAGCAGATCAGGCAGGATGATCCCGAGGAAAAAATGCTTTTTCACCTTTATGTGGTTGACGACCAGACGGTGCTGCATGGCTACATGACGTTGAAAGATCTGGTTATTGCCGATCCAAATGAGATAGTTAGGGGCCGGATGCGCAAAGAACCTGTGTCGGCAGACCTTGACGAGGACAGGGAGACTGTAGCGGCAAAGATTGAAAAATATGAGTTGCTGGCTTTGCCCGTATTGAACGAAAAAGGCCAACTGATGGGCATTGTGCACCAGGACGATGCCATTGAGGTGATACGCCAGGAACAGACCGAAGACATGGAAAAGTTTATGGGCATCATTCCGGGCAGTGAGATCCTGAATTACAATCAAACTACGGCAGCCGGTCACTTTCGCAAAAGGGTCACCTGGCTGGCTATCCTGACGGTGGTCGGTTTTGTTTCCGGGATGATCATCCAACGTTATGAGGCTGCCCTGTCGGCGCTGATGATCCTGGCGCTGTTCATTCCCATGGTGGCTGACACCGGCGGAAACAGCGGCAGCCAGGCTGCGACCGTGGTCATCAGGGCCATGGCCCTTGGGCAGGTAAGTATCAGAAACTGGTTTGGGATCCTGGCAAAGGAAGCACGCATTTCCCTTATGCTGGCTGGCGTGCTTGGTGTGATATCTTTTTTTATGATACTTATCTTGACGCGGCAATCGGATTTTGCCCTGCCTCACAGTCCTGGATTCACTGCTTTTGGGATATCCCTTGCCCTGTCAGTGCAGGTCATCACGGCTACCATGCTTGGTGCAGGCCTGCCCCTTTTGGTAAAAAGGTTTGATGGTGACCCGGCCATCGCCGCCAGTCCTGCTATCACCACCGTGGTAGACATTACCGGACTGCTTATATATTTTGGCATGGCCACATTGTTGTTCTTTTAAACCGGTTATTTTACAAATGCCCACAAACGAGTACCACATAAATCATCAATTCAACATGGATTAAATGCAATGGGGCTAATTTGCTTTAACAAGGGTTAAATGCAAAGGGGCTAATCTGCCTGTCTATAAATCAGTTTTTAACACAGGTGGCTTTCCTGTTCCATAATTTATGGTTATTTTTGCAGGAGGGAAAACCCCGTTTTGAAAGCAATAGACCATGGCACTCACATTTTTTAAAACACCGCGTAACAAGCAGTTTAATTACAAGCCGGTGTATTATGACAAGAAGAAGGAGGAGCGTGAGAAGCGACAGAAGGCTGCCCTGGAGGAAGATCATGAGAATTATGAGAAGGCCCTCAGGGACAGACTCCAGATGCGCTGGAAGCGCACTGCCGGGGCCCGGAGTCGCCGTGCTTCCAACCAGCGCCTGGTGGTGATCTTCGTGGTCATGTTCGTTTTGCTCTACCTGATTTTCTTTATTTAATTTCAAAAACAGACATTTATTACATGGCAGATGTGATTAAGCTTTTGCCGGATGCTGTGGCGAACCAGATTGCCGCCGGAGAAGTGATCCAGCGTCCGGCATCAGCCGTAAAGGAGTTGCTGGAAAACGCCATAGACGCAGGAGCAGACAATATTCAGCTTATCATTAAGGATGCCGGTAAAACGCTTATCCAGGTAGTGGATAACGGGTCTGGCATGACAGAGACTGATGCCAGGCTTTGTTTTGAGCGTCATGCCACATCAAAAATCAAACAGGCAAGCGACCTCTTTAACATTAAGACCATGGGGTTCCGCGGTGAAGCGCTGGCCAGCATGGCTGCCATTGCCAGGGCAGAGCTCAAAACAAGAACCAGCGAAGATCAGATAGGCACGGAAGTCATCGTGGAAGCAGCCAAAACCCTTTCACAAGATCCATGTACCTGCGCCAAAGGAACCAGTATCTCCATCAAAAACTTGTTTTTTAATACACCTGCAAGACGAAATTTCCTGAAGTCTGACAATGCAGAGAAAAGACATATTCTTTCAGAACTGCAACGCGTAGCCATCGCTCATCCCGAGATCTCATTTCAATACTATCAGAACAACCAGCTAACCCATCAGCTTAATAAAGCTAATCTAAAACAACGCATCGCAAACCTGTTTGGCAGCAACTATAACCAGCGGCTCGTTCCCGTGGAGGAGAAAACACAGATAGTTAATATTAGTGGATTTATTGGTAAGCCGGAGTTTGCAAAAAAAACCCGCGGAGAACAATTTTTCTTTGTCAACAAACGCTATATTCGCTCCCCATACCTTAATCATGCAGTAGAAAAAGCTTTTGATGAACTTATTCCTGAAGGTGCTCATCCCACCTTTTTTATCTTTCTTGAAACAGACCCGGAGCAGCTGGATGTAAACGTGCATCCCACAAAAACTGAAATAAAATTTCAGGAGGATAATTATATATATCAGATTGTAAGAACGGCAGTAAAACGTACGTTGGGAAGCTATAACCTCTCCCCCAGCCTGGATTTTGAACACGAGCCTGCATTTGACACCGGACCTCGGGATAAAGGTAAGCCCATTACACCTCCAGGAATAACCATCAATCCAGACTATAATCCTTTTGATGAGGATAAGCGTGGGAGGACATCATCACACCAGAACCTGAAGAGCAGAGCCAACCCCAGTCAGTGGGAAAGCCTTTTCCCGGGCGAGGCCGACATCCCTGAACACAAAGAAGGCGAAGAAAAGAAACAGTTTATCATCAGCCCTGACTGGAAAGAGGGAAAAAAGGAGGTGAACGGACAAAGGTTCTATCAACTGCATAACCGGTATATCATCACTCCTGTTAAGTCAGGCATGATGGTTATTGATCAGCAACGTGCCCATGAACGTGTGTTGTTTGAAAAATTCAGCCGCACATTACACGATCATAAAACCGTCTCGCAACAGCTACTTTTTCCTGAAAACATTTCTCTTAATGAACACGATACGGAAATTTTAAAAGAGATTCTTGACCCCATACGTTCTTTGGGCTTTGGCATAAACCCGCTGGGAAAACATACTTTTGTGGTGGATGCTATTCCGGCAGACCTTGAAGAAGAACATGCACTGCAGGATGTTGTTGAAGGCATCATTGAAAACTTTCAGAAAAACCAGCTTACGCTAAAGCACGACGTCAGAAGCAATGTACTGCGGGCCATGGCAAAAAGGCTTTCCGAGGATGAGATGGCCTCCATAACCAACAGCCTGTTTGCGTGTGAACTGCCTCAGCACACCCCGGCGGGAAAGCCTGTACTTCAGATTATCACCAATGAAGAACTCTCGGAGCGCTTTAAATAACAGAGAAATCGTATTTTTGCATTTTAAATTACGCCAAATGTCAGATAAACTTTTGGCAATGAATGATGTTAGTTGAATGGATGCCTTTCGGTAACCAGTGTTATGACCTGGTTTTCCGGGATAACTTAAACTCCCATGAAGCCTGTGTGACACCAGGAAGAGTGTATTAAACGATATTGACTTATGATGCAATACAGAACCGGCGGATTTAACTTTATGCCTGTGGTGGTGAAAAACCTGCTGATTATTAACGGCTTATTTTTTCTGGCAACCATATCACTGGAAACGGCATACCGGGTAGACCTGTTTGAGAAGCTGGGCCTGTTTATGCCCGGATCGCCTTATTTTCAGCCCTACCAGTTTGTAAGCCACATGTTCATGCATGCGAACTTCAATCACATCTTTTTTAACATGTTTGCCTTGTGGATGTTTGGCACCGCGATTGAAAATCTCATGGGCTCCCGCCGCTTTCTGATCTACTACATGATCACCGGTTTAGGGGCAGCATTTCTTCATCTGGGTGTCAACTACATAGAACTTATAAGCTTACGCAATGAGCTCCTGAATGCAGGCCTTTCACCAGCTGAATTAAGGAATTATGTAGAATCCCCGCCCGAAAGGGTACCTTCTGATATCGCAGGCGCCTTGTCGGGCTATATCCGAAAGTTCATCATTCCCACGGTAGGAGCATCTGGCGCGGTATTTGGTTTATTGCTGGCATTTGGAATGTTTTTTCCCAACAGCTACATATACCTCTTTTTTGCCATTCCTATAAAGGCAAAATATTTCGTGATGGCCTATGGAGCGCTTGAACTGTATTTTGGTATAGCTGGACGCCCGGGTGACAACATTGCACATTTCGCACATCTTGGCGGGATGTTGTTTGGCTTCCTGCTGATTCGCTATTGGCGACGTAAAAGACATATCTACTATTAAAGCTCATATGAGATAACCATATGCAACAGTCTATATTTCAGGAAATAAAGAATTTCTTCGTTAGGGGGTCCGTATTGGCCCGCCTTATCGGGGTTAACGTAGCTGTGTTTGTCCTGATAAACCTTATCAGGGTTTTCTTTTTCCTTTGGAACATGGATGGCGCCGGTGATGCCCTGACCCATTGGCTTGGTATTTCATCCAATGTGCATGTTGTACTGCATCGCCCCTGGACCCTGATTACCTATATGTTTCTGCACCTCGACTTCTTCCATATCTTGTTTAACATGGTGGTATTATATGTAGGCGGGCGGCTGTTCAGTGACTTCATTGGCCCTGACAGGCTCACGGCTACTTACCTGATTGGTGGCGTAACAGGGGCCCTGTTTTACATTGCATCCTTTAATATATTTCCCGTTTTTCAGGAGGTTGCCGCTTTTTCGGTCGCCATAGGTGCCTCAGCATCCGTTTTAGCCATCTTTGTTGCCATAGCGGTATACATGCCTAACTACCAGCTACCCCTTCTGCTTCTGGGGCGCATCAGGTTAAAATACATCGCCATCTTTTTTGTAGTGCTTGATGTGATCAGCATTGATCAGGGAAATCCAGGCGGACATCTGGCTCACCTGGGAGGCGCTGCCTGGGGTGCTTTGTATGCCAGCTTGCTCAAAGCCGGTAAGGATCCCGCCCTGGTCATAGGCTTCTATCTTGGAAAAATGGGGGGCCTTTTCAGGAAAAAACCGCGCATGAGAGTAGAATATACCACCAAGCGGCCTGTTTCCGATGATGAATACAATAGGCAAAGAGCTGAGAACAGACAAAAAATGGATAAAATCCTGGACAAAATATCTCAGAGCGGATATGACAGCCTTACCAGGGAAGAAAAGGAGTTATTGTTTAAGATGGGTGATAAGTAACTGTTTCTCTCCCGGAAAGCCATCTCTTACATGGAATTCAAAATCATATCAGACTTTACACCCACGGGAGATCAGCCGGAAGCCATTTCGCAGCTTTCTGAGGGCATCAAAGAGGGTGTGCCTTTCCAGACCTTACTGGGAGTCACCGGATCCGGAAAAACGTTTACCATCGCCAATGTGCTCCAGGAGGTGCAAAGGCCAACATTGGTGCTGAGCCACAACAAAACCCTTGCTGCCCAGCTGTACGGCGAGTTTAAGCATTTTTTCCCGGACAATGCCGTCGAGTATTTTGTTTCCTATTACGATTACTACCAGCCGGAGGCGTACATTCCCACCACGAATACCTACATAGAAAAGGATCTTTCCATTAATGATGAGATTGAGAAGCTCAGGCTGAGTACGACCAGTGCCCTGCTTTCTGGNAGAAGAGATGTGATCGTGGTGAGNTCTGTTTCCTGCATCTACGGTATTGGAAATCCCGATGACTTCAATAAAAACACNATACTGCTTAACGTGGGAGACGTTATGAGNCGNAACCGNCTTCTGCACCGCCTTGTCGGGAGTCTTTACAGCAGGACCACGGCTGAGTTTAAACGGGGTAACTTCAGGGTGCAGGGTGACACTGTAGATGTGTTTCCCGCCTATGCTGACAAGGCAGCGCGTATAGTATTCTGGGGCGACGAAATTGAATCGCTGGAGTTCTTTGATCCCGAGACAGGCCGTGCCATGGAGCCCCTGGAGCATCTTACCATTTACCCTGCCAATATTTTTGTGACTTCACCCGACCGGATGAAGGATGCGATAAGAAACATCCAGGACGACCTGGTGGATCAGGCTGCTTTCCTTCGTAACACGGGCAGGCAACAGGAGGCTGAACGCCTGGAAGACAGGGTCAACTACGATCTGGAGATGATCAGAGAGCTGGGTTACTGCTCAGGCATTGAAAACTACTCAAGGTATTTTGACGGCAGGAAGCCGGGCTCGAGGCCTTTCTGCTTGCTGGACTACTTCCCGGATGATTTTTTAATGGTTATTGACGAAAGCCATGTAACGGTATCACAGATCCACGCCATGTATGGAGGCGATTTTTCACGAAAAAAGAACCTGGTGGAATATGGTTTTCGTTTACCGGCAGCGCTGGATAACCGCCCTTTAAAGTTTGAGGAGTTTGAGCAGCTCCTCCACCAGGCCATTTTTGTGAGCGCCACTCCGGCCGACTATGAGCTGAATAAAAGTGAGGGAGTTGTGGTAGAGCAAGTGATCAGACCTACCGGCCTGCTGGAACCTCCCATCGAGGTGCGTCCCAGCCTTAACCAGATCGACGACCTGCTTGAAGAGGTTAACAAACGGGAAGACCTGGGTGAGCGTGTGCTCGTTACCACCCTGACAAAGCGCATGGCAGAAGAGTTGACAAAGTATCTGACGGGCGCGGGGGTTAAATGCCGTTACATCCANTCAGATGTNGATACCCTGGAGCGCGTGGAGATCCTTCGCGACCTGCGCCTGGGCAATTTTGATGTCCTGATCGGCGTGAACCTGCTGCGCGAGGGCCTGGACCTTCCGGAAGTGTCGCTGGTGGCCATTCTGGATGCTGATAACGAAGGCTTTCTGCGTTCTGAAAGGTCACTTATCCAGACAGCTGGCCGGGCTGCGAGAAATATCAACAGCCAGGTAATCATGTACGCCGACAGAATCACCCGCTCCATGCAGGCAGCTATCGATGAAACCAACCGCAAACGGGAGAAACAACTGAAATACAACGAAGAAAACAACATCACACCTGCCCAGATCAAAAAATCCGTGGAAGCCATACATGGACAAACGGTGGTTGTGGACGCACAGGGCAAAACAAAAGCCTATGCCGGAAAAGAGACTCTTGATGTGGCTGCAGATCCCGTAGTGCAGTACATGAGCAAAGAACAACTGCAAAAAGCCATCCGGGATAGCAAAAGGCAGATGGATAAAGCGGCCAAAGAGCTTGACTTTATTGAAGCAGCCAGGCACAGGGATGACATGTACGCATTGGAAAAACTGTTTAAGGAAAAATACCTCTGATGATCACTGAAAAAAAACTTGCAGCCCACCAGGCGGAATTCCACCCCCTGTTTTTGCCTGACCTGGATCAGGATAATACCTTTTTCCTGGATCTTACCTCAGGGAATCCGGACCTGGAAAATCTGGATTATTCACATACGCACAGCCTTGGTGCTTATGTATTTAACAACCTCAGGGAAAAGAACCTTCTTTATGCCTACGGCGGATACATGGAAGACAGGGAGGTATACCGGCGCAGCCCGTTATTTGTTGGGCAGGCAGAGGAGGCCCGCAGCATTCATCTGGGTACCGACATTTGGGCACCAGCAGGAACGCCTGTTTATCTCCCGCTGAATGGCGTGGTACACAGCTTCCAGGATAACAGCAGGTATGGTGATTATGGTCCAACCATCATCATGGAACATGATCTTGATGGACATGCTTTCTATACCCTTTATGGGCATCTTGATCAGGAATCCCTTACAAAGATGAAAGAAGGCATGATGATGCATCAGGGCAGCATGCTCTGCAGCCTTGGTGATGCACCGGATAATGGTGACTGGCCACCACACCTGCATTTTCAGGTTATTGCCGACATGCAGGGAATGAAAGGGGATTTTCCGGGCGTGGCCTTTGCAAAAGACAAAGAACACTACAGGAAGATCTGTCCGGATCCTGCAGCGTTTTTTAAAAAACTCCAGAGAACGGTCAACATTATTTAAGCATTGACCTTTGGAAAAGGGCGGATGCTTGTTTTGCACGGGATATTCTGTTATTTTTGTTGCACATATTGACAATACTAAGGTTTATTCGCATGGATATATTTACAAAAGCAACTAATAAAATGGGGCCTTTGGGGCAATATGCCAGTCAGGTCCATGGATATTTTACTTTTCCTAAGCTCGAAGGAGAGATTTCCAATCGCATGATGTTTCAGGGCAAGGAAAAGCTGGTCTGGAGCCTGAACAATTATCTTGGCCTGGCCAATCATCCCGAGGTCAGGGAGGTTGACGCCAGGGCAGCGAAAGAATACGGCATGGCTTTGCCCATGGGTGCCCGCATGATGTCAGGCCAGACTGAGCAGCACGAACAGCTGGAGCAGGAGCTGGCAGATTATGTAGGCAAGGAGTCGGCATACCTCCTGAATTACGGTTACCAGGGCATGGTGTCCATTATTGATTCGCTTCTTGACCGCCAGGATGTGGTAGTATATGACTCTGAGTCACATGCCTGCATCATCGACGGGCTTCGCATGCACCTGGGTAAGCGCTATGTCTTTCCGCACAATGACATGAATAGTCTGAGAAAGCAATTGGAAAGAGCAACCAATCTGGCGGAAAAGACCTGTGGCGGTGTGCTTGTAATCACTGAAGGGGTATTTGGCATGTCGGGTGACCTGGGCAAGCTGGATGAAATTGTAGCCATGAAGAAAGATTTTAACTTCAGGCTGCTTGTGGATGATGCCCATGG
>SL_8KL_010_SEDDRAFT_10005386_pt1 | contig 10032 bp, 5 predicted proteins | sample SodLakKL_010_SED_4_FD_11160 | JGI IMG/M metagenome (IMG submission 11160) | reverse complement strand
CCTGAAGAGCCTGAAGAGCCTGAAGAACCTGAAGAGCCTGAAGAACCTGAAGAGCCTGAAGAACCTGAAGATCCTGAAGAGGAAGTAGAGGAAGAGGAACCGGAGGAGGAAGAGCCGGAGGAAGTAGAACCGGAGGAAGAAGAGGAAGAGGCTGAGGAAGAAGAGGAGCCGGAAATATCTAAGCTCAAAATATAATGTCGCTAAACTTAATAGAATGGCACACATGGGTGTCATTCTATTAGGTTCAAGTTAATAACGAAGGAGGAAGCAGTAAACATTGAATGCCTTGCTTTCAAGCCTGGCGAAAGCCTGCCGGGAAAATAAATTTAACCATAAGCTTTTGATTGTAAACTCTTACCGGTTGGGTAATCAGCTCATGGCAGCCCTTGCCCGGGAAGGGTTTTTCTGGCTTAACCTGGCACCGGTCACGCCCCTGGACCTGGCCTGGGGGATTAGGGAAAAGGACTTTACAGGGCAAGAGTCGGAAATGATCAGCGATGGCCAGGCTCTTTTACTGGTAAGTGAAATACTGGAGGAGATGAATAATAGCGGTCGGCTGAAATACTTTTCCAAACTGGAAGGCGCCGATTGCCTGGTTAACCTGTTAAAGGGCACCGTTGTGGAACTCAGGATGGCCGGCATCTCATCTGAGGATATAGACCCCGGGAACTTTGTGGATAAAGAAAAAGGCCGGGAACTAAGGACAGTGTTAAAGGGATACGAAAAAAGACTGCAGGAAGAAAAACTTCTTGATTCAGCTGCTCTTTATACCCAAGTCCTTGAATCCCTGAGGCAGGGGGGCGCAGTTAAAAGGAAAGAAGTTCTATATCTGTTGCCCCAGGAGCAGGAGTTGGATTTCCTTTCCTTTAACTTCCTGGATGTGCTTACAGAAGGGCAGCGCATAATTCTCCCTGATGAAAATGTGGGCAGTCTCTCCAGTCCCAATGGTTTTTATTTCCAGACAGCCGGCAAGCCGGAAAAAGAATCTCCTTTTTCCTGGCTCTTTGAGGTGGAAAATGCACCCCCCTTTGCCGGGGAAGAACCGGAGGTGGAGATCTTCCAGGCATATGGTGCGGCTTGCGAGATAAAAGAGGTGTTTCGCCGTTTGAAAAGAGAAAGCATACCGGCAGATAAGGCTGTGGTTTGCTACACCAGTGCCGAAGCATATCTCCCCCTCCTTCTAACCCTGTCTTCAACCTACAATATACCCCTTACCTTTGCCGATGGTATCCCNGTGGTTTTTACCCGACCGGGGAAGCTGCTTTTGGGTCTTCTTTCCTGGATAGAAGATAACTACGCAGCTTCNACCCTNTACAGGCTTTTNACAGAAGGTGCCCTGAAAGTTTCATCGGGGATAAATCTGGCCCGANTGCTTCGTCGGGCGGGGATTGGATGGGGCCGGGAAAGGTATCTGNCCTGCCTGGAGGCCTTGGAACAGGGNTTGCAGGCCGATGCCCAAAGNGTAGAAACAGAAGAAAGGGAGGGTCNCAGGGCTTACCTGGCCAGCCAGCAGGAGCAGGTCCGGGAACTGAAAAAAATTATTTCCTTTATACTGGATAGTTTGCCCCTGCCGGAGAGGTTGGAGAACCAGGACAATCCGAGGAATCNGGAGAATCTGGAAAGCCCGGAGAAAAGGGGAGAAGTTAACTTCCAACAGTTTTGCANAGGTTTGGCCGAAATACTGGAGGCCTACGCCCATGAAAGGGGCAGCTGGGACAGGGATGCCGGGGAGGCCCTCCNGGNAGAGCTTGCCGAGACTTCCCGGAGCATTGAGGGAAAAANCCCTATGGGAAGGGGGGTAAAAAAGCTAAAAGAGCGTCTTNCAAATNTCCGGATTGGGGCTTCCGGCTTTGAGCCGGGTCACCTTCATGTGACTTCCCTTGGGCAGGGGGAGTGGTCCTACCGCTCCTACACCTTTCTGGTGGGCCTGGACGACGGGCATTTTCCCGGCAGCGGTCTACAGGACCCCGTCCTTCTGGAGAGGGAAAGGGCTGCCTTAAGTCCAAACCTTATGAGCAGGTCTGCTTTTCCCCAAGAAAACATATACCGCTTAAACCGTTTCCTGGCTTCCCGTCGTAAGGGCAAGATAACCTTTAGCTTTTCCTCCTTTGATCCCGTAGAGGGGAGGGCTTCTTTCCCTGCGGCTGTTCTTCTGCAGGTTTATCGGCTGAAGACGGGAAATCCCCAGGCTGATTACAGCGCCTTTATGAATTCTCTGGCCAGACCGGCGTCCTATTTTCCCGAAGAACATATTTACTCTTTTTCTGAAGACGAGTGGTGGGGTTCCCTGGTCCTGAAAGGAAAGAAGGCCGGAAGCCTGCAAGAAGTCAGGGACTGTTACCGGGGCCTTCATAAAGGGCTGCTGGCGGAAGAAGCCCGCAGCGGGGAGCGGTTTACTANCTTTGATGGCAAAGTCTGTNCAAATCTTGACCAGGTNGATCCCCGTCAAAACCAGCGGCCCCTATCAGCTACGGGTATTGAACGGCTGGCNACCTGTCCCTTTTCCTACTTTTTACGCTATATTTTAAAGGTGGAGTCCCCCGAGGAGCAAATATTTGACCCGGGTGCGTGGCTGGACCCTCTTTCCCGAGGTCTTTTAATGCACCGCATCTATGCAGAATATTTGAGAAAAATATGTTCCCAAACACCCGTCTCCACCTCTGAGTCGTCTGCAGACCGGGATTTTCTTACGGAAATTGCTGAAGAGCTCATTGAAGAAACAAAAGAAGAAATTCCTCCCCCCAGCCCCGTTGTTTATGAGCAGGAAAAAGGCGGAGCTCTTACAGGGACTGGAAGTGTTTTTGCGGGCGGAAGAGGAACTCTGGCAGGAGGGGAGTATTCCTGTCTACCTGGAAGTGCCCTTCGGCCTGGGCTCCCAAGATATAGAGGAGGCCGGGCAGGGCCTGGAGACTCCGCTGCAGGTGGAGCTCCCTGACGGAGGGATTGTTGGCCTTAGGGGCAGAATAGACCGTATTGATTGCATATCCTCCAAAGGAGTGTACCGGGTCTGGGACTTCAAAACAGGCAGCACCTATGGATTCGACGAGGGAAAACATTTCCAAAAGGGCCGGCAGATCCAGCATGCGCTTTACGGTCTGGCTGCGGAAGTGATCCTGCAGCAGGAAGATCCGAAAGCCCGGGTAGAAGAGGCGGGCTACATATTCCCTACGGAAAAGGGGGAAGGTCAGCGCTTCCTGCGCAGCCAGGGAAGGCGCCAGGAGGCTCTGGAAGCCCTGCAAAAAATGTTAGACCTTCTATCTGCAGGTGGTTTTTGCGCTACGGATGACAAGGACCGCTGTAAATACTGTGATTACCAGCCTGTTTGCCGTTTTCCCCACTCGGTGGAGCGTATGAAAGAAAAGCTTTCCTGCCGGGATAATGCAGAGCTGGAACCCTGGAAGGAGCTGCAGGAATATGAGTAGTAAAAAACTAAAAGATTCTGTCGCCCGGGAAGCCATCCACACCCGGCTGGAAGAGAACTTCCTGGTGGAGGCGGGGGCCGGCTCCGGCAAAACCACTTGCCTGGTGGATAGAATGACCGTTCTTTTGGCTGCCGGGGTTTGTCGCCCCGAAAGGCTGGCCGCGGTGACCTTTACCCGCAAAGCCGCCGGTGAACTCAAGGAGAAGTTCCAGGTCCGTTTAGAAGACATGTTCAGGCAGGAAGAAGATTCCCTGGTTAAAGAGCGCCTGGGAGAAGCCCTGGAAAAGATAGAGCAGGTTTTTGTGGGCACCATCCATTCCTTCTGCACCCGGCTTTTAAGGGAAAGGCCTGTAGAAGCGGGAATAGCTCCGGACTTTGCGGAGATGGAGGGGCTGGAGGAGAAGCTCCTGGAGGAAATGGCCTGGGAAGAATATTTGCTGGAAGTACGCTTTGAGCGGAGGGAATTCCTGGAGCAGTTGGGGGGCCTGGACCTGTCTCCGGATGATATTAAGGATGCTTTCCAACAGCTTAACCGCTACCCCGATGTGGAGATGTTCTCAGCAGAGGCTTCCTACCCGGAGCTTTCCGGCGTCAGAAAAAAGCTTGAGGATTTCTGCGTTCAAGCTAGAAAACTGCTTCCCTCCCGGCAGCCCTCCAAGGGATGGGATGATTTGCAGAAGACAGCAAGGATGACACTTCGTTGGCAGAGGATGTTTGACCTGCAGCAGGATCGCTATCTGCTGCGCCTGCTGGAAAAGATGGACAAAAATGCCCGCCCCATTTATAACCGCTGGCCTTCTAAAGATGAGGCCCAAGAACTGGAGGCGGCCTTTGAGGATTTTCGGGAAAGTAAAATTAAACCCGCCATAAAAACCTGGTTGGAATACCGGCATGCTTATCTTCTCAAATTTTTGCTTCCTGCCACTGAGGGCTACCGGGAACTGCGCCGGCGGGAAAACAAGCTCAATTTTCAGGATCTTCTCATGATTACGGCAGAGCTTTTAAAAAATAACCCCGAAGTGAGAAGCTATTTTCAGGAAAATTATACCCACCTGTTGGTGGATGAGTTTCAGGATACCGATCCCATCCAGGCGGAGATTATGTTCTACCTGACAGGTAAGGATCTCTGGGAAAGGGACTGGACAAAGTTGAGCCCTCGTTCCGGGTCCCTCTTTGTGGTGGGGGATCCCAAACAGTCCATTTACCGTTTTCGCCGTGCCGACATAGACATCTATAACCGGGTAAAGGATATGATCAGAGATTCCGGGGGAGAGGTCCTCTACCTGACCTCCAACTTTCGCTCTTTATCCCAGCTGATCGGCTGGACAAATCGCGTTTTTGAGGAGCTGTTTTCTTCCCTTTCTTCTCCCTACCAGGCGGGCTTTGTCCCTATGGACCAGGTGCGGGAAAAGGATCAGGGTGCCGGATGCGGGGTGTTTAAGCTGGATCTAAAGGATGTAAAAGGGAATAGCCCGGAAAAGATCGCCTGGCAGGATGCCTGCCATGTCGCCCACTGGATTCACTGTTCCCTTAAGGGGGAAATTGCCCTCAGCCGTACAGGGGGAGAAAAGGAAAAGGGCCTGGGAGCGCGGCCCCTTCCCGGTGATTTTCTTATACTGGTATATTACAAGAAGCACATGACTTTTTACGCCAGGGCCCTGGAAGCNCTGGGTATTCCCTTTACCCTCTCTGGCGGTGGGGACATTTCCGATTCTCAGGAATTGCAAGAGCTAATTTGTCTTCTGCAGTCCCTGGCAGATCCCGATAATCCCGTGCCCCTGGTGGCAACCTTGCGGGGACTCTTTTTTGGGATAAGCGATGATCACCTTTACCGCTTTAAAAAGGGAGGAGGCAGCTTTTCATTTTTCAGTACACTTTCCCAGGACCTGGAGGAGGAAGTCCAGGAGACTTTTGAACTTGCCTGGGAAACCCTGCGTCGGTTTTGGAAGTGGAGCAGGGAGCTGCCCCCTAGCAGTGCGGTGGAAAGGATTGTCTCGGAGCTGGGGTTTTTACCTTTGGCCCTGGCCGGAGAGCTAGGCAAGGGCCGTGCTGGATACCTTTTACAGGCCCTGGAGCTGCTACGCCAGCAAGAAAGCCAGGGAGAATGGGGTTTCCCCCAGGCGGTGGACTTCCTGCAGCGCCTGCTGGAAGAAGGGCTGGAGGAGGAACTAGATATCGAAGGCGGGGGAACTTCCGCGGTCAGGATTATGAACCTTCACAAAGCCAAGGGATTGGAAGCGCCTGTGGTTATCCTGGCCAACCCCGGCCGAGATCCTTCCCACGATCCGGATTTACATGTCATCAGGGAAGCAGAAAAGGCCCGGGGGCACATGGTTATCCAGAAGGGTTTAAATTATGGCAGTAAAACCCTGGCACTCCCCCCTCAGTGGGATCATTACCAGGAAGAAGAAAGGAGGTACCAGGAGGCTGAGGCGGTGCGCCTCCTCTATGTAGCTGCCACCCGGGCTAAGGACCTGCTGGTTATAAGCACCTACCCCAAGAAGCCGGGAAAAAGTCCCTGGAATCCCCTGGAGAAGTTTCTTAAGGATGCGGAATCACTCCCCTTTCCTGTGCCGGCTGCCCTTCAAAAGGAGGAGGAGGAAAAAGAGCCTATCACTTTATCCATGCTGGAGGAAGCCAGAAATGAGATGGAGGCAGCCGTAGAGGAAATGGTTTCTCCCACCTATGCCCACCTGCGTGCTACCGAGGCTAGAGGAGAAAAGAAGGCGCCCATAAGCAGTGCCCGGGGACGCGGCGCCGGCTGGGGCAATATAATCCACGCCGCCCTGGAAACCCTGGTAAAGAATTTGCCGGTGGGGAGCGAAGAAGAAAAAGCTTTTAGCGAAGAAAAATTGCAGGATTTGGCGGAAAAAGAAGGACAAGCATCCGGGCAGGTAGCCGAAGTGCTCCAGGCCTTAAAAGAAATTATTTCCTCCCCCTTCTGGCAAAGGGTGTGTGCTGCCTCTGAAAGGCTCGCAGAGATTCCCTTTGGTGTCTGGGAAAAGGATACCTATACCACGGGGGCCGTAGACCTGGCTTTCCGGGAAGCAGAAGGCTGGGTGCTGGTGGACTACAAAACCGATGCCCTGGAGGATGAAAAACATCTTCAGGACCTTGTGGAGTACTATGCTCCCCAGGTGGAACTGTACCGGCGTTCCTGGGAGCAGATAACCGGCGAAAAGGTCGTCGAGTCAGGTTTGTTTTTTACCGATAAAATGTGTTATATAAAGTGGATGTAATGTGGCTTCGCGAGAGAGTATATTGCCAAAGTGCTCAACACATACCACACTTACAACTGGCTCTACGGCGCAGCGGACTCATGATAATAGCTTCACATAATAGCCCTTTTTTTGCCGAAATCTTGGAATCTCAGTAGAATTATGTGAAGTTTTTTATCTAAATGGCAGGGATAAAATGGTAGAGTGTTGAATATATGTAACAGGTACATTTTTTAAGTGTATTTAAAATTTTTTGGAGGTGAAATTAATTTATGTTTGAAGTTTTTGATCAAGCTGCTGCCTATAATATTATTAATGTGGTTACAGCTGTTATTATCTTGATTGTCGGTTGGGTCGTGGCACTATTTATTGCTTCTGCCGTAAGGGGAGGTATTCGCCGGACAAAACTGGGTGAACATCTGAAGAATTGGTCCGACGAGGAAGACGGAGGCAAACCACCGGAAGTTGAAAACTGGATTTCAAAGGCAGTTTTTTATATTATTATGATCTTTGTCCTAATTGCCTTTTTCCAGTATCTCAATCTTACCGTTGTTGCTGAACCGCTGAACCGTTTCCTTACCCAAATATTCTCGTATCTGCCCATGCTCTTTGGGGCATCCATCCTTCTGCTTATAGCCTGGGTGGTGGCTACCCTTTTGAAAAAAATTGTCCAGAAAGCGCTAATTACCGCAAAGATCGATGAGCGCCTGGATGAAAAGACCGGGGATGAGAAGGAAAAAGCGACTCCTTTAAGCCAAACCATAAGTATGGCGACATACTGGCTTGTCTTCCTGCTTTTTCTGCCGGCCATCCTTTCTGCACTGAAGTTAGAAGGGTTATTGCTTCCTGTGCAGAACATGACTGACAGGGTGCTTTCCTATCTTCCCAATCTCATTGCCGCCGCTCTTATTCTGGTTTTTGGTTGGTATCTGGCTCGTATACTGCAGAGGATTGTATCCGCGCTGTTAATTGCTGCCGGGTTAGACCGCTTGAGTGAGCGGATAGGATTGGCTCAGGTAATAGGTGAGCAGAAGATGTCTAACTTTTTAGGTCTTCTTATTAACGCTTTGGTACTCATTGTTACAATAATCGCTGCCCTTAATGCCCTTGCTCTGGAGGCTATTACACAGCCGGCCAGCAACATGCTAAACATGATCCTGGAAGCTTTACCGGCCATTTTTGCTGCTACCCTGGTAGTGCTGATTGCTTACCTGGTTGCCCGCGTGGTGAAGCAGCTGATTTCAAATGTGCTAACAGCTTCCGGCTTTAACTCTATTCTTATGCAGCTGGGAGTTACCGGTGAGCCTGCCGAAGGAAAATGGACTCCTGCCGAGGTGGTCGGGTATGTTGTCCTGGTTATTGTCATGCTTTTTGCTTCAATTGAGGCGGCAGGGCTTCTAGGTTTTGGTCTTTTGGCAGACCTGGTATCACAGTTGCTGGTCTTTATATCCCATGTAGCTTTGGGACTGGCCATCTTTGCCATTGGTCTTTACCTGGCGAACCTGGCTGCTAAGGTCATTAAAGTCAGCAATACCCCAGAAGCTAATATCCTGGCCAAGGTGGCCCGCTTTGCTATCTTGGTGCTGGCAGGAGCTATGGCTCTACAAAGAATGGGCTTGGCTAATGAGATCATTCTTATTGCCTTCGGCCTGCTCCTGGGCACGGTTGCCATAACAGTAATATTAGCTTTTGGTATAGGAGGAAAAGAAGTCGCTGCAAAACAGCTTGAAGAGTGGATAAACACTTATAAGTCCGACAAGTCCTAAGAAAGTTTTTGTAGGTTTCTTAAGTTCTGGATAGCCCCCTGGAGAATAACTCTCTTTGGGGGCTATTTTAATATATATTATTCCAAAAGCAGGAATTAATGGAGACCTTGCCGAAATAAAGTTGAAAATAGTCGAGGAATTTATAGAAAGGAAGACTCCTGCGGTAGGCAGGGTTTTTATGCCCAGAAAATAATTAAAGGGGTAGATTTTATGCGTAGAGTTTCCACGGATTCGGCACAACCTGGCATGTTTTTGGGTAAAACTATTATTGGCGGAGCAGGGCAGATCCTGTTAAAATCTGGTGTGGAAATTAAGCCCCAGTACCTTACTTATCTTGAAAGGTTAGGCATCAATTATATATATGTCCAGGATAGTAGGATGGAGGATGTAGAAATTAATGACATTATTCGGGAAGAAATCCGCCAAGAAGCCCGTAGCCTGGTCAGAGATGTCATAAAAAAGGTTCCATCCCCCAGCAATCAAAAAAAAGGCCTCAACATCAAAGACAAAAAGGTTTTAAAAACTGTCTCCAGCATAATTGAGGATTTGCTGGAAGATGATGACACGATTTCTCAACTGATGGATATCCGCTCACTGGATGACTACTTATTCTCACACAGTGTTAACAGTTGTATACTGGCTACCCTGGTGGGCAAAAAATTGAACTATAACATCAATACCCTGAAACAACTGGCCATGGGTACTTTGCTCCACGACATGGGAATGGTTGCTGTACCGGAAAAAATCTTAAAAAAGCCTGGTGAACTGACAGAGGATGAATATGCAACCGTTAAAAATCACCCCCATTACGGCTATGAAATCTTTAAATCCTCTAAACTGTTTTCCGCCCAGGCGGGCGCAGTCATTTTGCGGCACCATGAACGCTACCACGGGCAGGGCTACCCCCAGGGACTAAAAAGTAATGAAAACAGCGCCTTGGCGCAAATTGCCGGTATTGCAGACGTCTATGATGCACTGACATCGGAAAGGTCGTACCGGAAAGCCTTTCAGCCCTACCAGGCCATAGAAATGCTTATGGCCTGGGGGGAAGACTATTTCGACATGGAAATTTTAAATCATTTTCTGTCTATGACTGCTGCTTACCCCATTGGCTTTCATGTTTTCCTGAACAATGGGGAAAGTGGCCTGGTTATAGCGAACAACCAGGGACTTACGTTGCGTCCCGTAGTGCGAGTATTATACACAGGAGAAGATCTGGCACCTCATCCTTCTCCCTATGATCTAGACCTTTCACAAGTCCTGGACATTACCATCGTTAAGGTCCTGGATTAACAACTTATGTGCTTTGTATGGAGGATGATATTGTGGAAAAAGAACAGCACTTCTTTTCCGAGATTTGCGATTTTCTAGATTGCCTGGTTGTTATACTGGACCAGCAAGGGCAGATAGTGTACTACAACAATCTCTGTGAGCAGGTTACAGGACTTTCTTGCAGTGAAGCCCGGTCAAAGAACTACTGGGAAGTTTTTTGTCTCCCCGAAGAAAAAGAGCTTTACAAAGCTTTTTTTGCCGGGCTGGATCCCGGCCAATACCCCCTGGAGGTAGAAAACCAATTTATCTCTCACAACGGCTATGCTTCCACCATATATTGGAAATACAACGCCTT
>SL_8KL_010_SEDDRAFT_10005382_pt1 | contig 10042 bp, 9 predicted proteins | sample SodLakKL_010_SED_4_FD_11160 | JGI IMG/M metagenome (IMG submission 11160) | reverse complement strand
GCTCAGGCTCTGCAGAAAAGTTCCAGGCAGCGGGGCAACCCGCAGCTGCCATGAAAGTGAGTTGCAAATCCTTGTTTAAAAAATAAAAAAATTACGGGTTATTAGTTATGTTGCAGATACCTAGAATAAACTGGCGTCCTTATCTGGAGCTTGTTATCAGGCGGAAATGGTGGATTGTGTTTCCCGTTATTCTGTCTCTGGCAGCGGGGTGGGTGTATTTGCAGCAGACCCCCAGCAGCTACCGGGCTTCCACACTGATCCTGGTGGAGTCCCAGAGAGTGCCGCGGGATTTCGTCCCCACAACCGTTACTGATGATCTCTCCATCAGACTGCAGACCATTTCTCAGCAGGTAAACAGCAGGAGCAATCTGGAGGAGATCATCAAGAGGTTTGAGCTGCATTCCATTCCGGACGATTCCAGGAGCTTTTTTGCTGAGATAAAGGGAAAAATCCTGCCTGTCATAGGTTTTGAGGAGAACCCGGCGGAAAAGGATGAGCCGGAAAACATTTCCACTCAGCAGCTTGTACGTTACGTGCGAAGCAAAATCGATATAACTCTGCGGGCGCAAAACCGGGCCTTCGAGATATCTTTCGAGTGGGGAGATCCCCAGACAGCGGCCAGGGTGGCCAATGCCCTGGCTTCCCAGTTCATTGACCAGAACTTGAGGGCCAGGGAATCCATGGCCATGGGCACCACCAGATTCCTGGACGGGGAAGTGCAGCGTCTGCAGCAGGAGCTGCAGGAAAGGGAGATGGTCCTGGAGGATTTCAAGCGCAGAAACATGGGAAGTCTGCCGAATCAGCTGCAATCAAACCTGAACATCCTGACGCAGCTCAAGGATGAACAGGGCAGGTTGGAGGAGCAGGCCCAGAATGTTTTGCATGAAATGCAGGTGGTCAGGAGGCTTTATGCTGCAGCTCTGGCTGACAGGGAGCTGGGGATGCAACAGGGTCAGGGCGGCGGGTACAACCCATACAGGGAGGTAGAAGCCCTGGAGGAGAGACTCAATCAGCTCAGGGCAAGGTACACGGAGCAGCACCCTGAACTGGTTGTGCTCAAGCGCATCATTGAACAGAAAAGAATGGAACTGGACAGGATCGCTTCCATGGAGCCCATCCAGCTGGAGACTGCAAATCCGGCCGGAAACATTTTTCAGCATGAAGAGCATCGAGTGGAGCTGGAGCAGATGCAAAGGCGCCTCAATGTCCTGGAACGAAGAAAAAGGGACCTGGAATCCCAGATCAGGGTCTATGAATCCAGGGTGGAGCAGACCTCTGAGGTGGAGCTGGAGCTGATGAACCTGGAAAGGGACTACAATGCCGTGAATGAGCGGTATCAAAACCTGCTGCGCAGAAAACTGGACGCGGAGCTGGCCGAGCAGATGGAGCGCAGGCAGCAGGGTGAGCAGTTCCGGGTGGTGGATCAGGCCATTCCTCCCTCCGGTCCTTTCAGCCCCGACAGGAACCGGATAATGCTTTTGTCCCTGGCCCTGGGGATGGGTATGGGAGCCGGCCTGGCCTATCTGCGCGAAGGAATGGACCCGGCGCTTTATTCCGCGGAAGAGGCCAAGGATTTCCTGCAGCCAGCCATGTTGATATCCCTGCCCCTGGTAAAGGGGATCAAGAAAGATAAAAAGAGAGGCGGTGGCTTATGAGCAAGATATATGAGGCACTGCAGAAAGCGGAACAGAACAAGACCGCTGCCGGATCAGGGTCCGGGGGCAACGGTGCCCGAAAGCCGGATCCGGAAATGCAGGCACGTTTATCGGATAACCTTGTTGTCCTGGGAAGACCTGGATCAGTGGAAGCTGAGCAGTTCAGGTTCCTGCGTTCCCGGATTTTACGCCCCCAGGAGGGAGATCCCCCTAAAACAGTGCTTATAACCAGTTCCCTGCCAGGAGAGGGCAAGACCTTTACTGCATGCAATCTGGCGGTAACCATTGCCCAGGGCCTGGACGAACACGTGCTGCTGGTGGACGCAGATCTGCGCAATCCCATGATCCATAATATCTTTGGAATAAAACGTTCATCCAGGGGACTCAGCACTTACCTGGCCCACAATGAGCCCCTGTCCGGCCTTCTGCACAAGTCCTTGGTAGAGAAACTTACGGTTCTGCCCGCTGGGCAGGAGGCTGAGAACCCGGCGGAGCTTTTGTCCTCTAAAAGGATGCATTCCTTTATCGGAGAAGTAAGAGACCGCTATCCTGACCGGCTGGTAATACTGGACAGCTCACCTGTTACCCTGGCTCCGGAGACAATGTCCATTGCCAACGAGGTGGACGCGGCCTTTCTTGTGGTTTTGAGGGGGATCACCTCCAGGCACTTGGCCAAGGCCACCATGGAGCGCTTCAGACAGGAAAAGATGAAAGGAATAATATTCAACATGGATCGCAACGTAACCAAAGCCAGGTATTACGGCTACGGGTACAGCTATCGGATGCGGGAAGCTGCAAAGTAGCCATGCAGGTAAAAGATGTTAAGATTTTTTAACAAGTATTATCCTGTACGAGGGCTGCTTTTTTTTCTGGGAGAAAGCGGTCTGATCTATTTGAGCATATGGCTGGCCATCCATACGTTCTACTCCGCACAGCTGAACTTCGACCCGGAGATCAGACATATATTGGCCGGGATACTGCCTATAGTCTTTATAATTCAGTTAAGCCTTTATTATCACGACTTATATAATTTTCAGGTCAAGAAAAAGACTTTCGAGCTCAGCATTCGAATTATCCAGGCTATCGCAGTGGCTTTTATCGGCCTGGCCATAATTAATTTACTGTTTCCTTTCCTGATTCTGAAAAAAGACATTTTTTTCCTGGGCCTGTTCCTCCTTATCCTGTTCCTGGTTTCCTGGAGACTTATATATCAGTTCATATGCCAGCACGATTTATTTAACGAGAGGATCCTGCTGGTGGGGGACGGCAACCTGGCTTCCCTGATCGGGGAGGAGATCCGCTCCAACCTGGATTCCGGATATGTGGTAAAGGCTGTCTTTTCCAACCCGGGCAAAACCCAGTTGGCAGCAAAGCTGGGAGCGGAGCAATACAATAGCTACGAAGGGCTTTGCGAATACGCCATGGCCAACGGAATCAAAAAGATCGTGGTGGCCCTGGAGGAGCGTAGAGGGGGGTCACCGTGGAGGCCCCTGCTGGATTGCAGGATGCATGGAGTAAAGATCTTTGAGGGGTATTCCTTTTGCGAGGTCCTGAGCGGCAAGATACTGGCCAGAAACACCCCGCCCAGCTGGCTGATATTTTCCGACGGCTTCCGCAGATACAGGATGACTGTCTGGAGCAAGCGGGCAGCGGATATCTGCCTGGCTTCCCTGGGAATTATCATCAGCGCTCCATTGCAGCTGGGGGTAGGGATTCTGGTCAAAATCACCTCTCCGGGACCGGTTTTTTATAAGCAGTCCAGGGTGGGGCAGAGGGAAAAGACTTTCCAGGTGATCAAGTTCAGGACCATGTGCTGTGATGCCGAAGAGCAGAGCGGAGCGGTCTGGGCGGAGAACAAGGATCCCAGAATTACTTCCGCAGGCCGGTTGCTCCGGAAGCTGCGGCTGGACGAGCTGCCCCAGTTCTGGAACGTGCTCAAGGGGGAAATGAGCTTTGTGGGCCCCAGGCCGGAGAGGCCGGAGTTCGTGGAGCAGCTGAAGCAGAGACTGCCCTATTACGGGGAGAGACACACTGTCAAGCCGGGTATTACCGGGTGGGCCCAGATCAATTACGGCTATGGCGCCTCGGAAGAGGATGCTCTACGCAAGCTGGAGTACGACCTTTTTTATATAAAAAACTTATCTCTGATATTAGATATTTTTATAGTACTCAAAACGGTTAAGACCGTGCTGGGAAGGGTCGGGGCCAGGTAGCGAATGCACTGATTTCAAACCGTTAAAGGAGGAGGGGATGTTAACGTCAGCAGGAGGGAAGGCATACCTTTTTTTTCTGGGCATTCTTTTTCTGGCTTTGGCTGTACCGCATGCCCAGGCCGAGACGATTCGGAACATTCAGGCCGATTCCGAAAGTTACGTCATAGGAAAGGGCGATGTCCTGGAAATAGTTATCTGGCAGGAGCCGGACCTGAGCAGGGAGGTCAAGGTGCGGGTGGACGGCAGGATCAGCATGCCTCTCGTGGATGACGTGATGGCCGCTGGTAAAACCCCCATGGATCTGAAGCAGACAGTGACCGGGAGACTGTCCAGGTTCATACAGGAACCTGAGGTCACGGTGATTGTCCGGAACCAGATCAGCAAATCCTATTATGTCCTGGGAGAAGTGCGACAGGTGGGTGAGTTCGCACTGGAGAAGGATCTGACACTGATGCAGGCCATAACCCGGGCCCAGGGCTTTACCGAGTGGGCCAACAAGAGAAATCTGGTTCTTTTTAGGCAAAGCGGGGACAGTGAGGAGAGAATAGACATTAATTACCGGGACATTGTTTCCGGCTCAGCCCCGGAGCAGAATCTGCGGATTCAGCCCGGCGATACGCTGGTTGTTCCCCACTGAGCTTATACCTTGCGTTTGACGCGCTGTGCAAAGAAAACAAGCCAAACAGAAAGGGCCTGCTATGCGATACTTTTTTATTCTTTTAGGGCTGGTTTGTCTTTTGTCTGGAACCGTAAGGACTGCTTCGGCGGATCTGGTCTGGACCATAACCCCGGAAGTCCGGGTGCAGCAGGAATACACGGACAACCTGTTTCTGGACAGGGACGACAGGAAATCGGACTGGATAACTGTGGTGGGAGTGGGAGCAGAGCTGGAAGCCCGGGGCAGAACAGGGGGGATGACTCTGGGCTATCGCCCCAGCTATTCCATGTATTACGACAATGATGAATTCGATACATTGCGGCACAATGCCGATCTGGAGCTGTGGAAGGATCTCAGGAAGGATCTCAGGTGGTCCCTCAGCAACTCCTTTGAGCGCAGGGAGTACACCCAGGACCTTTCCAGATATATTGAGATTGAGGAGGAAGTGTTGATTGATCCTGAAGAGATTCTGAGACGGGGACTGGAGCCGCGCTCAGTTAATTACGCCAGGACCAGGCTGGACTACCAGTTCGGCCCCAGGGACAGGGCTTACNCCCAGTACGGTCTGCGGCACGAGTGGAACGACAACCCCGGTGANGAAGACAGCGTGATCCACATGCCCAGGGCCGGTATGACCTACTGGTTCAGCAGGCTCTACGGCCTGGAGGTCGCAGCAGGGTACACCCACGGCAGGTACGACGAATCCGAGAACGTGAACAACTGGGACGGCAGGACAAGGCTCATGCGCAACTTTACCAGACACCTGGACGGCTATTTGCAGTACAGACACAGCCATGTCCGCTACAGCGGAGACAGGTCCGGCTATACCCTGTACGAGCCATCAACCGGCATCTCCTACCGCTTTGCCCGGGACGGCCGTCTGGATGTGGGGCTGGGATACTATTACCGGGATGAAGAGGATAATGGAAGCGATGACGGAGTGGTATTCAACACGGATATATACAAGACCTGGGATCAGAGGCGCTCCAGCTTGACCCTGCGCGGCGGAAGCGGCGCGACCCAGACCTTTCTGGGTACGGACGCCCAGGGCTTTACCATTTATTACCGCGGCGGAGCGGTTTACAGCTATGCTTTGCGCAGGGACCTGGACTGGGATATATCCGCGGACTATCGCCGCTCCATTTACAAGGACCGGGCCCCGGAGCGCAGGGACAGCTTTTACAGGGCAGGCACCGGCCTGAGCTACATGTGGACCAGAAGTGTCAGCGTGGGGGTAAACTATGATCACCGCAGGGTTGATTCCAATATCCGGGCCCAGGAATACTACGAGAACCGGGGCACCCTGAGTATTACCTGGAGACCCCGGCCCAAGAGGCTGAATTAAATTATGTATGAAACATTTTCTGCTTACCATAGACGTGGAGGACTGGTTCCAGGTGGAGAACCTGCGGCCGTGGTTTCCTATGGAAAACTGGTCCTCCCAGGAATCCCGCATCGAGGCCAGCACCCGCAGCATCCTGGACATGCTGGGGTCCAAGAGGGATGAGCAGGGCAATACATTACAGGCCACCTTCTTTGTCCTGGGCTGGCTTGCCCACAGGATGCCCTCCCTGGTGCGCGAGATAAGTGCGGCAGGACACGAAGTTGCCTCCCACGGCTACAGCCACCAGCTCTGCCTCGGGCAGCCGGCGTCTGAGCTGCGCAGGGATCTGGAGCGCAGCAAGAAGGTCCTGGAGGACATCCTGGGCTCGGCAGTGCATGGATACAGAGCCCCCAGCTTTTCCATCTCCCGGGAGGTCCTGGCCCTGATCCGGGAGGCCGGGTACAGCTACGATGCCAGCTACAACTCATTCGCCCTGAACAGCCGCTACGGCCGCCTGAGTGCTGATGTGTACCGCAGGAAAGGTATTGCCATGGACCTGGGCGAAGGATTCTACGAACTGCCCCTTTCCAACCTGCGCATCTGGGGCAGGTCTCTTCCGTGCAGCGGGGGCGGATATTTCCGCCTGCTGCCGGAGATGGTCTTCAAAAGGGCTGTTCAGAGGATTCTTGCAACTCAGAACGCATATCATTTCTATATTCACCCATGGGAGGTTGATCCCGGCCAGCCCATGCAGAACCAGATACCTGTGCTCTCCAGGTTCAGGCATTATGTGAACCTGAAAGAAACCCTGCCCAGGCTGGGTAATCTGCTGGATTCCTTCCTTTATTGCCGCTTCTGTTCCTGCAGAGATTACCTGGAAAGTATCGGAAACAGCGGGAACTCATAAACTGTGCATGGTTTTCATTATATGCAGAACAGTTATAAAATGTTGCAGTTTACCTGACTTGCCTGTTGGACTTCTGAAGGGACAGTTTTGCAGCTTTCTTGGTAAAAGCCCGGCCAATGTTTATTTTCCGGGGGTTAGCCATGCAAAAGAGGCATGAAAGCTGGCATGCTACTTGCTTTAAATATTTTCCTGCCGGAAAGTCTTTCTTTCCGGATGCGGAACCTGTTGGTTTTCTTTCGGGAAACGAGTTGCGGATGTAAACTAATAGTAAAGGAAAATATTGCAGTTTGGACAAGTAGTTAACCCCAATTAATGCAGGTCAGAACGGACTGAAATGACTGTTAGATACCAACATATTCTGGAGCAGTTAAGGCAAAATCCCGGCACCTGGCTGGTGACCGGCGCTTCCGGCTTTATCGGCTCCAACCTGGCCGAGACTTTGCTTCGCCTTGAGCAAAGGGTGTTGGGACTGGATAATTTCAGCACAGGCTACAGGCACAATCTGGAGGACGTGCTGGCTTCGGTCACTCCGGAGCAGTGGTCCAGGTTCAAATTCATGGATGGAGATATCCGGGACCTGGATACGTGCAGGCAGGCCTGTCAGGGGGCTGATTATGTCCTGCATCAGGCAGCCATAGGCTCGGTGCCGCGCTCCATTGAAGATCCCTTATATATCAATTCCAACAACCTGGACGGATTCCTGAACATGATGATCGCTTCCAGGGACGCAGGAGTGCAGCGTTTTGTATACGCGGCATCCAGCGCGGCTTACGGCGATCATCCGGGTTTGCCCAATGTGGAGGATGATATGGGCAGACTTTTGTCCCCGTATGCAGTCACCAAGTACGCAAATGAGCTGTATGCGGAAGTCTTTGCCAGGTGCTACGATTTCCAGAGCATCGGGCTAAGATACTTCAATATATTCGGTAAGCGCCAGGATCCGCAGGGGGCTTACGCTGCCGTGATTCCCAGGTGGTTTATAAACCTTCTGAAGAATAAAGCGGTGCATATTTACGGAGACGGAGGGACCAGCAGGGACTTCTGCTTCATAGACAACTGCGTCCAGGCCAATATCCTGGCCGCGGTGACCCAAAACCCCGAAGCCACGGGCAAGGTGTACAACGTGGCTTTTGGGCAGCAGACCACTTTGAATGAGCTGTTTGAGCTCATAAAAGAGATGGCGGCCAGGTTCGGATCTGAAGTGCGGGAATCTCTGCCTGTCTACACCGGGTTTCGCCCNGGGGACATACGCCACTCCTTGGCGGATATCAGCAGGGCCAGGGATATCCTTGGCTACGAGCCGCTTTATTCCGTCCGGGAAGGGCTGGAAATTACTGGCAGATGGTTTTGCAGTCTGGGAGTTCAAGAAAAAACTCAAGAGGCCATCAGATGAGCATCTCCCTGGACAAGAATCCTCCCCAGCTCCATCCGGAGAATATATTGAGCAACGCATCCCTTCCGGGGCAGTGGAGGATCGCCAGGACCAAGAGCAGACGGGAGAAGATCCTGGCCGAATTTCTGGTGCACAGCGATATCGGATACTATCTGCCCATGATCAAGAAGCGCCAGCCCGGACAGAAGAGGGTCCGCTACTCCCTGGCCCCGATCTTTTCCGGGTACTTGTTTTTCAAGGCCAGCGATCTGCAGCGGCACCAGGCTTTCAAGTCCAACCATATCGCCGGAGTTATAGATATTGTTGACGAGATGCAGCTGCTTAAGGATCTGGAGCAGGTGCAGAGGGCAATCAGCCTGGATGCCCCGGTTTATCCCTACGATTTTGTGCGGAAGGGAGATGTGGTGTTGATCCGAAAAGGGCCATTCGCCGGGCTTCAGGGAGTAATCCAGAGAAAGAACAGCAGTTTTCGCCTGGTACTGAACGTAAAAAGCCTGTTCCAGGCGGTGGCCCTGGATATCGAGGCCCATTACGTGGAACCCCTTGGCCCGGTGCAGTTGGCGAGAAACTAGCAGGGGAGCAGGGTTAAAAGGCTGGAAGCTGTTAAAGCCTCTAGTCTTTTGTTTTCTGCTTTCCAGTTTTGGACCATCCTGCTTTTTGTTTTTAACTCTTGGGCTTTAGCCTTAGTATTTTTGACTTTTCCCTGTATGGGCCAACCCGGTTTGTCCCCGAAAGGGACGGAGTTCGTCCGGTTCCCTGTTTCCCTGCAGATGGCATCAGTGCAGGACATGCCTTTTGACCAGCATCAAAGTATATAAACCTGAAGACAGAGAGGCATGGGACCATTACATACTCTCCCATGCCCTGGCCGGGCCATACCTGACTTCATCCTGGAAGGAAGCCATAGAGCACAGCTACGGCCACAGAACAATGTATTTGATCTCCAGGGACGGGGACTTTATCCCCGGGGTCCTGCCTATGGTCCTTATCAAGCCTTTCCTGGGCAGGGCCGGGCTGATTTCCCTGCCTTACTGCGACTACGGCGGGTTGATCACGGACAGCTTGGACGGGGCTGGGTCCCTTCTGGAAAAAGCCCTGGAACTGGCCGCAGAAAATAAGGCGGCTCTGGAGATCAGGAATGCTCATGTCCTGCCCTGGGCAGAGAGGGAACTGGTCCAGATCACGGAAAAATGCAGAATGACGATGCAACTTCCGGATTCCTCAGAGCAGCTTTGGAAGTCTTTCAAATCCAAGCTGCGCAGTCAGATAAAAAGGCCGGTCAAAGAAGGGCTGGTTTCCAGACTGGGCAGCACTGAAATGATTCAGGATTTTTACCGGGTTTTCTGCCGCAATATGCGCGATCTGGGCTCGCCTGTTCACTCCTTGCAGTGGATAAACTGTCTGGTCAAGTCCTTCGGAGAAAATGCCCGGGTCTGCGTGGTATATAAAGACGGGTCTCCTGTAGCTGGGGGAATTCTTCTGCTGCATGCCCGGACCGCCACTGTTCCCTGGGCTTCCACCCTGCGCGGGTTCAACAGGCTCAGTCCCAACATGCTTCTGTACTGGACATTTCTGGAGTACGCCGCTGACAACGGCTTTGCATGCTTTGACTTCGGCCGTTCCAGTCCGGGGGAGGGCACTTATTTATTCAAAAAGCAGTGGGGGGCAAAGCCTGAACCCCTGGGCTGGTACAGGCTGGCCGGAGTGGGCAGTGCCAATGGAACTTCCGGCGTCAATGGCTCTTTGCGCTGCACAGGCGAGAGGATCTGGCGCAGTCTGCCTCTGCCCGCAGCCAACTTCCTGGGCCCCCGCATCCGGAAGTACATCGACCTTTAGACTTTTGTCAGTGTGAGTGTCAGTGACTGTAAACTGTGTGAGTGTCAGTGTCAGTG
>SL_8KL_010_SEDDRAFT_10005380_pt1 | contig 10043 bp, 10 predicted proteins | sample SodLakKL_010_SED_4_FD_11160 | JGI IMG/M metagenome (IMG submission 11160) | reverse complement strand
TAGCTGAAAAAGAAAGTGATAAAGTGGTCTATTTACCCTATGAGATGAGTTCTGTCTTGAGTTCAATCGGCGGAATCAAGGAGATGCTGGATAAATAGAAATAAGAATACCTGAAAAAATAAAATTAATCACATCAAACTAAGGCCCCTTAAAGAGGGGCTTTTTACTTTTTTGAATTGTGAAAAAAATCTTCATCATGATTATTGAAAAAATAGGCAGGAATAATCCAAGGCTTGAAGAATACAAGTTAATAGAAGTGTATACAGAAAAATAAAAAGGATACACTAAATGCCCTCTAATTGGAGTTGTAACCAGTGGAAATATATCCTGCCAAATTAAAAGAAGTCAGCAAAGATGAAGAGATTGGCAATATTTTTCAGCGAGCCCAGCAAGAAACAAACAAAATCATTGTTCAGGGTAATAAAGATATAGCTGGCAAAAAAGTTGGGATTACTGGAGGGAGCAGAGGATTAGCAGGGTATGTACCTATAGTCAAAGGAATTGCTTCTGCCATTAAACAGCATCAAGGCAAACCTATTTTAGTACCAGCCATGGGCTCCCATGGAGGGGCAAAGATTTCCGGTCAGCTAGATATTTTAAGAAGTTATGGTCTGGCGGAAGAAAAAATTGGTATTCCTATTTATGATGATATAACTACTAAGCTTTATCAGTCCTCTAGAGTTAACTTTCCTTTCTATCTAAATAATGCAATAGAAAAACTTGACCATCTACTAATTTTAAATAGAATAAAACCCCATACAGATTTTCAAGGAGACTTAGAGAGTGGTTTGGCCAAGATGATTGCTGTTGGTTTAGGAGGCCCAGAGGGAGCGGAACAAGTTCACCGGCAATCCCTCACTAGAAGCTTTTCTCAGGTGATTGAACAGATTGCCCGGGCAGCATTAGACCGATTTGCAATAATGGGAGGGATTGCTCTATTAGAAAATAGCTCTGGTCACTGCAGCAAAATTGAAGGAATACCGGCCAGAAACTTACTTGTTAGAGAAAAGGAATTGTTAAAAATAGCTAAAGAAAAAGATTTGCAATTACCTTTTACTGATATCGATATTTTAGTTATCAAAGAGATTGGCAAAGATATTTCAGGAACTGGAATGGATACCAGAGTTATTGGTCGGAGAGGGGTAATAAATCAACAGGAGCCTAAAATACCAAATATAGAGATTATTGTGGCCCTGGATTTAACAGAGAAAAGCAAGGGAAATGCCACGGGGTTAGGTTTAGCTGATATTACTACTCAGGATGTTCTAGAAAAAATAGATATTACTAAAACGGCTAAAAACAGTTTGAGTTCTTATGCACCAGATCAGGGAAAGATCCCCTGTGCTGTCAAAAACGATGAAGAAGCGATAAAAAATGCTTACCAGCTATGTGGCAAAGATATTTCTGATATTAACCTGGTAATAATAAAAAATACCGCCAACTTGCCTAATATTTTAATTTCAAAACCACTAAAAGAGAAAATCTCCAACCCCAAAAACCCCTATAAAATCATGGGAGAAGGTCAGCAAATATCCTTTAATGAAAACAAAAAGCTCATTAACAATATTGAGGATTAAGAATAAAACGCCTGTCTGGTAATGACAGGATTAGGAGGGTAGCCAATGGATGATACGATAGTTAAAAAAATTGCAGAGATTGTGGGAGAAGATTGGGTAGCGTCTGATGAAGATATGATTGCAGGCTATTTAAAAGATGAAACGGTACCCAGTTTAGTACCGGAATGCAGCCAAAATTCTATAGTGGTAAAACCAGCTGATACCCAGGAAACAGCTGAGGTAATGAAGTATGCCAATAAGAATAAAATTCCGGTAGTTCCAAGAGGGAGTGGGACTGGTTTAGTAGCCGGCGCTGTTCCTACTAAAGAAAGTATAATTTTATCGACTGAGCGTTTGAATAACATTAAGGAAGTGGATACCGAGAACTTTACAGCAACCTGTGGATCTGGAGTAACTTTAGAACAACTTTTAGAGAGGCTTAATGAAGAGGATAATATTTTCTTTCCCATCCATCCGGGAGATGAAGGTGCTACACTGGGCGGAATGGTAATAAATAATGCCGGAGGAGCACGGGCAGTAAAACATGGTGTGATGAGAAATCATGTTAGAGGGGTGGAATTTGTAACTCCCACTGGAGAGGTAATTCAAGCCGGGGGAAAAACTTTAAAAAATGTTGCCGGTTATGACCTGCTTCACTTGATAATTGGCAGTGAGGGCACTTTAGGAATAATCACCGAAGTGATAGTTAGTGTAGAACCTGAGCCAAAACATCAGGCCACTTTATTAGTGTCGTTTGAGAATCGTCAGGATGCTATTTCAGCTGTTCCAGAAATAATGAAAATAGGCTCTAAACCTTTAGCAGTGGAATATATCGAAAGAGATATGGCAGAGATGGCTGCCGAGCATTTAGGAGAAAACTGGCCGGCAGAAAAGGGTAATGTAGATTTAATGATAGTACTGGCAGAAATTGAGCAAGATCTTCTCTATGATATTGCCATGAAGATTGAAACAATATGCCAGGAATTAGGTTCTGTTGATTCAGTGATAGCAGAACGGCAAGAAGAGCAGGATTCTATCTTAACTGTGAGAAGCAATATAGATACTGCCACCAATAAAGAAGATTTAGCCGATGATGTTGATGCAGCAGTACCTCCAGCTTATATAGATGACTTCTTATCAGACTTGCTGGAGGTCTATCAAGAATTTGGGGCAAAATTATCAGCCTATGGCCATGCGGCAGATGGCAATCTGCACATTTATATCTATAAAGAAGATGGAGAAGTTCCTGAGTATTATCAGGAATTAAAGAAACGCTTTTATGAGACCACTCTTAAATATGGTGGAACTATTGCCGCTGAACATGGAATAGGCAAGACTAAAAAAGAAGACATGCCAATGCAGATTTCAGAATATGAGATTAACTTGATGAAAAACATAAAAAAGGTTTTTGATCCCAATGATATCATGAATCCCGACACAATTTTTTGAGGGATTGAGGATTTGAAGAAAAAATTGAAAGGAGGGATAAAAAAGCCGCTAGCTTATAAGAATTAGAGAAGGAAAGTGAAAATCACCTATGATGTAAGAGTAGCTTAGCAGTAAAAAATTAAAAAGGAGTGAGTGATAGTGAGGAAAAAAGCTTATCTTTTAACAGCCGTCTTAGTAGCAGCCTTTTTGCTGGTTGGAACTACTTATGGAAGTGCGATGGAATTGACTGCAACTCATGTATTAGGCCCTGACCATCATTATCAACATGGTTTTGAAGTGATGAGAGATATAATTGAAGAAGAAACTGACGGCGAAATCACCATGGAAATTTTTGATAGTGCAGCTCTTTATGAAGAAGGAGAAGCTTTAGAAGCTCTTCAAGCAGGGGTAGTAGATCTGACAACTGTCTCAGCTGCTCCAGTAACAGGTTTTGTTTCTGAATTTATGGCAATCGACCTTCCTTTCCTGTTTGCTGACTCCCAGGAAGCCTATGACTTCTATGATGGAGAGATGGGAGATGCTCTCTTTGAAAAAACAGAAGAAGTTGGTCTGGTTGGTCTAGCCTGGTGGGAAAATGGCATGAGACATCTTACCAATAATGAAAGACCAATAACCGGACCGGAAGATTTAGAAGGTCTGGCAATTAGAACTATGGATAGCCCTCCTCATATGGAGACCATGGAGGTATTAGGGGCTTCAGCAACTCCCGTGGATTTTGGCGAATTGTATAGTGCTTTAGAAGCAGGTACAGTAGATGGACAGGAAAATCCAGTAGCCAATATTTATGATATGTCTTTCTACGAAGTGCAGGATTATTTAACCATTTCGGGTCATTTTTATGATCCTTCACCTACCTTTATTAGTCCTCATACCTGGGAAGATTTAACTTCAGAGCAACAGGATATAGTGGTTGAAGCTGCTGAAGTAGCCAGAGATGAAATGAGACAACTTGCTTTAGATAGAGAAGAAGATCAGTTAGAGGAGATGGAAGATGAGATAGAGATTTATGAGCTAAGTGAAGAGGAGATTGAAGAATTTCAAGATGCCACAGCTGAAGTAGCTTATGAATTTACAGATGAGATTGGAGAAGAATTTCTGGAAGAATTCTTAGAAGCAGCTGGATTGTAATATAAGAGATAAATGTTTATCTGGAGGCGGAATTTTTTCTTTCCGCCTCCCCTAAATTACTCCTGAGATTTTTCAGCAAGACTAAGGGGGATTATAAATGGCTAACAAGCATAATAATGGAGAACAGCAAGAGCCAAAAAGCAAAAATAAATTATTACTTATTTGGGAGACCTTCGAAAAATATTTTCCTATTGCCCTATTAATAATTATGTCTGTGATAATTTTTGTGCAAGTTTTTTTCCGCTACGTAATGGGGTTTTCCCTGCGCTGGGGTGCAGAAGTCGGAAGATTTCTGGTTATAGCAATCACTTTTATAGGTTCGGCCCATGCGTTTAAAGAGGGAACTCATGTTAGTGTCGAAGCCTTTACTAATATTTTGCCCCAAAAAGCTGCTTTTGTAGTCCATATTTTTTCTCGTTTAGCCTGCATAGTATTTTTTGTTATTGTAATGATTTATGGGTATGAATACGCCATGAACAATTCTGCTCGTTTAGCGCCTGCTACTAGAGTTAGTATGGCAATTCCTTACATGGCTGTCCCCATTGGTTCTGCAATGATATTAATAAGATTAATAATTTTGACAGTAACTGAATTAAAAAGAGGGCCGACTGATGATAGCCAGGCAGATGATATTGCTGAAAGTTATTAAGATTTTGGGAGGTAAACTATGGAAGCTACTGGAATTCTATTTGGCTCGTTAATCCTGAGTTTGGCATTAAAAATACCGATAGCCGTTGCCATTGGAATAGCTACAATGCTTACTGCTTATTATATTGGATTACCCTTTGATCAAGTGGTTTCAAGGATTTTTGCAGCGGTTAATTCCTTTCCCTTACTGGCTATACCCTTTTTTATGTTAGCAGGGGCTTTGATGCAGGAGGGAGGCATGTCAAGAAGGCTTGTCAGATTGGCTAAAGCACTAGTAGGAAGATTGCCTGGGGCATTGGCCCATGTTCAGGTCGTTGCTTCCACCTTTTTTGCTGCTTTATCGGGCTCTTCTCCAGCTACTACAGCCGCTATAGGGTCAGTGATGATTCCAGAAATGGAAAGGGAGGGCTATCCCAAAGATTTTTCTGCTGCTCTGCAATCAATCTCTGGAACAATTGGCACAATTATTCCTCCCAGTATACCGATGATAATTTTTGGAGTTGCAGCTGGGGAGTCAATTGGCGCCCTTTTCGCAGCCGGTATGGTACCAGGCATATTAAAAGCGGTAGGTCTAATGACCTTTGTAGCTATAATTTCTAAGAAAAAAGGTTATGGTGTTGACATAGATTCAGAGTTTTCCTGGTCAGAAGTATGGGAGGCCTTTAAAGACTCTTTTTTCTCTTTACTGGTTCCTATTATAATTTTAGGTGGAATTTATTCTGGAATATTCACTGCAACTGAAGCAGGAGCAGTCGCTGTTTTCTATGGTTTTTTTGTGGGATTTTTTGTATACAAAGAATTAAAACTGGAAAATTTATTCAATGTTTTTGCCAATGCAGTCAATACTACCTGCCTGGTTTTATTGATAGTAGCAGCTTCAGGATCTTTTTCATGGCTTATTACCTTTGAAGGTGTTGCAGCTTTAGTGGCCGACCTTATTAATATTTTACCAGGTGGTAGAGTTGTTTTTCTACTGGTATCAGTAGCAGTATTATTATTTATGGGTTGCTTTATTGAGGCTGTGGCTAATGTATTAATATTTACACCTATCTTTTTACCTATAGCTGTTGAATTTGGCATCCATCCCATTCACTTTGGCGTAATTATAGTAATCTTTTTATCAACAGGAATGTCGACTCCGCCCTTAGGAGAAAATCTTTATATAGCAGCAGCTATTGGTGATGTTAGCTTTGAACGTGTCGTAGTAAAGGTATTGATCCCGGTTCTAATTGTTATTGGTATTGACTTGCTGGTTACTTTTGTCCCAGCAATCTCTCTCTGGCTGCCATCTATACTTTATTAATGGAAGGATATATTGGCAACAATTAAGGAGGAATATAATAGATGTTAGACATCATTGTTTTAGTAAAACAGGTACCCGATGTTAAAAAAGTTAAGTTTGACAGAGAAAGAGGTGTTATTGATAGGAAATCTGCTCCCAATGAATTAAACCCCTTTGATTTAAATGCACTAGAAGCTGCAGTGCAAATAAAAGAAGAGCTAGGGGAAGATGCAGCCAAAATAACAGCTCTATCAATGGGGCCTGACATGGCTGAAGATTCTTTGAAAGAAGCCCTGGCCAGAGGAGCCGATGAAGCTATACTACTGAGTGCCAGGGAATTTGCTGGCTCTGATACCTGGGCCACATCTCTAGTTTTATCGACAGCTATTAAAAAGTTAGCTGATTATGATTTGATTTTGGCCGGTGAAAAGACTGTAGATGGAGATACCGGTCAGGTGGGCCCCCAGATAGCTGAGTTTTTAGATATATTCCATGCAGCCTATGTCAGCGAGATAAAAAAGCTAGATAATGATAATCATAATATCCAGGTTATCTCAGAATTATGGCAGAGTAGTTTCTTAAAAACTTTAGATTTCCCCTGTCTTTTGACTGTCACTAAAGAAATTAATGACCCTCGCCTGCCCTCTATAAAAGATAAAGTTCAGGCCAGAAAAGCAGAAATAACTAAATGGGATTATTCTGCTTTGTCAGATTACATTGCTGCTGAGGAAATAGGAATTAAAGGCTCTCCTACCCGTATTAAAAATATTGAAGTTGCCCCGGCAATAGAAAGAGAAGGGGAAGTCTGGCGCGATGGTTATGAAAAAGCAAATGAAAAGATCTGTGAGCTGTTGCAAGAGAAGCAACTTTTGGGGGGAGAATAACTATGGATAAAGAAAAAGCCTCAGGAATATTAGTCTTTGCTGAAGAAAGAAAAGGAGACGTTCATAATGTAGCCTATGAACTATTAAATAAAGCTCAAGAGCTCAAAGAGGATTTAGATTGTGAAGTTGCATCAGCAGTATTGTCATCTCAAAAGTTAGATTACTCAGAACTGATATATCGTGGAGCAGATAAAGTTTATTGTATAGAAGATGAAAAATTTGCCTCTCCAGAAGAAAATTATTATAAAAAGAATTTGCTAAAAATCACTAATGCCTTTAATCCAGAAATACTCTTGCTGGGAGCCACAGGTTTTGGACGCTCCTTAGCTCCAAGGTTAGCTATTGCTCTGGAAACTGGCCTGACAGCTGATTGTGTAGATCTGCAGATTGATGAAGAGTCAAATAAGCTGATACAGATTAGACCAGCATTTTCTGGCAATATACTTGCCCATATCAAAACTGAAGGATTACCTCAGATGGCCACCATTAGATATAAAGAATTCACTGAAGCTCCTCGGGACACCTCTCGTAGTGGTGAAATTATCAAGCTTGAGCCAACTGAGGGAGAAATAGAGGTTGGTATAGAAAAAATTGAAGAGAGAGCAAAAGATATTACCGAGGCAGAAATCATTATTGCCGGTGGCCAGGGTCTAAAACAACCTCAAGATCTGGATATTTTGCAGGATTTAGCTGACAAACTGGGGGGCATGGTTGGAGCTAGCCGTGACATTGTTGATGAGGGCTATATTTCTCATGCCCATCAGGTTGGTTATAGTGGAGCCAGAGTAAAACCTAAAATCTATATCGCCTGTGGTATCTCTGGTGCCACTCAACATATAGTGGGGATGAAAGAAGCAGATATTATAATTGCTATCAACAAAGATCCTTCAGCTCCTATATTCAATGTTGCTGATTATGGAATAGTAGGAGATCTATATGAAGTTGTCCCAGATTTAATTGCTAAAATTGAAGATTGCATGTAAAAGAGGAAGATTTCTTTATCATTATTAGGTAAAATCAAAAAGGAGGGAAGTATTTTGAGTAAGAAAAAAACAATACTGGATTTTCAAAGAATGAAAGAGGAAGGGGAAAAAGTGGCCTGGATTACAGCCTATGATTTTCCCACAGCTTCCTTTGCTGAGCAGGCTGGCATTGATATGATTTTAGTTGGTGACTCTTTGGGCATGGTGGTCAAGGGTTATGACGGCACCATTCCAGTTACAATGGAAGATTGCATCTCCCATTGTCAGGATGTAAGAAGAGGAGCCCCCAATACCTTCTGCATAGGAGATATGCCCTTCATGTCCTATCAGACTTCAACTGAAGAGGCGGTAGCCAATGCCGGCAGGTTCCTTAAAGAAGCAGACATGGATGCTATAAAGCTTGAAGGCGGTCGGCGGGTCTGTGACCAAATCGAAGCTATCACTGATGCTGGTATAGTTGTTTTTGGTCATATAGGACTTACTCCACAGAGTTCAGGCCAGATGGGAGGGTTTAAAGCCCAGGGATTACATGTCGATAGTGCTAGAGAGCTAATCAAAGATGCCCTTGCAGTAGAAGAAGCAGGTTGTGAAGCTTTGTTAGTGGAGGCTATTCCCCCAGAAGTTACTGAATTTATAACAGAGAAATTAGATATTCCTGTTTATTCTATAGGAGCCGGTCTGCCCTGTGATGGACAGCTATTAATTTGTGGTGATATGTTAGGAATGTTTGAAGCTTTCACCCCTAAATTTGTCAAAAAGTATGCTAATATAGCTGAAGTTCAGACTAAAGCCTTTGAAGAATATGTAGAGGATGTAAAATCAGAAAAGTTCCCTACCGATGATCATGTCTATCACATTCAAGATAGTGAAGAAGAATTTAATAAGCTTTTTGAAGAATTTAATTGATGATATTTTAAATAATTACAAAATCAAAAATAGGAGGAATTAAAAATGGAATTTAAAGACTTTGCTGATCATGTGAAAGAGAACTATGACTTTTCAATGAGGGACCGATATGATTTGCCCGATTCTGAACTTACTTTCCCTGGAGGAGCTCAAGCCAGAATTGAGATATCAGGTATTGAAAATTGCAGTAATTTAGAAGAAATGGTAAAGGAAGCTGATAAAAGAGATATAACTGTCCATAGGGTTATTTCTTTGGTCAAAGGCGCAACCTTATTAGATGATGCTGAGTTGCGGCATTTTGCTGAAATAGGGGCTGAGAATGATTTAGAAATACTGGTTAATCCCTGCGCAAGTAGAGGCTGGGATGAAGGCAGACAATATATAACTGAAGAAGGTTATGTTTCTGGCATGAGATTGAGGGGACATGATGCTATCTATCATTATCTTCGCGAAATTCATCGTTGCTTAGAAGCTGGTATTAGAGGATTTTTAGTGACAGATGAAGGTATGTTAAGAGTTTTAAATTCTCTTAGAGAAGATGGAGTTATCCCTGAGAATGTAACCTACAAGGTCTCTGTCTTTGCCGGCCATGGTACTGCAGCTGGTGGTCAATTATTGCAAAAATATGGAGCAGATAGTTTTAATCCTTTAGGTGATATGACCTTACCGATGTTATCCTCTATTAGACAGGGTGGCGTGGATATACCTCTGGATATTTATATGAGCTTAGTTGAATCTATGGGAGGTTTCCAGCGTTTTCATGAAGCTGCCGATATAGCTAGAGTAGCTGCACCTGTCTACTATAAAATTGAACCTGGACCATCTGAAGGTGAAATGTATAATACCTGGGTTGACTCCCGCAATCCTGATTTTGGCGATAACTTAGCGCGAGATAGAGTTAAAATGGCCCAGATAATTTTAGAATGGCTTGATAGAGCTTCTTTTGATATTGAAGTAAATGACTATAAAGAAGATCTCTGTGTTCCAGAAGTTTAATCTGCCCACTTAAAGTTTAGACTTTTCTACCAGGCAAATATATAAAAAGTGAATCCCAAAGCCAGATTTCACCTCTACACCTNTCTGCCCGGTGAGATCTGGCTTTAATAATTTTTTAACCAACCNTAATTTTCACCCTTTTCTCACTGAAATAATTATCTCGATATGGTCGCCAACCTCTTCAATAACATCAGCAATATCCGAAATATCT
>SL_8KL_010_SEDDRAFT_10005379_pt1 | contig 10047 bp, 11 predicted proteins | sample SodLakKL_010_SED_4_FD_11160 | JGI IMG/M metagenome (IMG submission 11160) | reverse complement strand
TTTCCTGCCCCCGGCAGAAAGCACATCTACTGCTTCCCGAATAACTCCGTAATTAGAACCCCAGCCAACCAGGAGAATTTCGGGATGCGGATCACCATAGAGATCCGGTTCATCCATTTCGCCAGCAAGAGCTGTCAATTTTCGCATTCGTTTGTCAGTCATCGACTTTCGGGTTGCAGCATCTTCTATTATGTTACCTTTCTCATCGTGTTCATCACTGTCAACCAGGACAGTTTCACCGCTGAACCGGCCCGGTATAATTCGCGGAGATATTCCGTTCTCTGTAATCCGGTAACGTTTATAAGGCTTTTCATACTGGCCTTCCGCAGCTATGGCCTGATTATAACTTAGCCGGCCAAAATCAAAAGGCTCGATAGAGCGGTGGGTATCTGCAAAATTCTGGTCTGATAAAAAAACAACCGGCACCTGGTAACGATCAGCCAATTCAAATGCCTTGTTCAGCCTGTAAAAAGCATCTTCATGAGAGGTCGCACTGAGCACAGCGCGTGGAAATTCTCCGTGACCGGCATGAATAGCATATCCAAGGTCGCCCTGTTCAGTGCGGGTGGGCAGCCCGGTGGCCGGCCCAGGCCGCATAGCTACAATAACAACCAGTGGTGTTTCAGTCATCCCTGCTAATGATAACCCTTCGGTCATCAGGGAAAAACCACCACCTGACGTACAGGTCAAAACTCGCGCCCCGGTATAAGAAGCACCCAGAGCCATATTAATAGCTGCGATTTCATCTTCAGCCTGCTCAACTACTACCGGGTAGTCCTTGCTCTTCCCGGCCAGGTAGTTCATCACCCCGGTCGAAGGGGTCATCGGATAAGCTGATAAAAACCGGCATCCGCTGGCCAGGGCGGACATCCCCAAAACCTGGTTGCCGTCTATAAACAACCTTTTACCATCCTTTTGACCGGGGGGCAGCGGAAAACAGGCGCTGCAGGATTGGGCTGCAGTATTATAGCCGGCTTTGAGAGCAGCAATGTTTTTTTCTGCAACCCCTTCTTTGCTAGCAAATGTATCATGCAGTAAAGCTTCCACAGTGCCGGTTTTCAAATCCATCAAGACCAGCAGCGCCCCAACAGCCACTGTATTGGCCATTACTTTACCGCCTGCCTCTTCCGCTAACTTTTGCATTTCAACCGGCACACCCCTGTCTTCATCTTCGGGTAAAGTAATATGCTGCGGGTCATAAATAACACGACCCGAAGGAACCAGGTTTTCCCTATGCAAAGTATAAGTCTCTTCATTTAAAGCAACCAAAANATCAATTGACCCCACTGTGCTCCAGGGGCTGTCCGCAGCGATGCGCAGGCGGGAAAAATTATGACCGCCCCGAACCCGGGACATATAATCTTTGTTGTAAATCAAACTGCATCCTTCCCTGACCAGGGCTTTACCCAGCAGATTCATAATGGTTTCCATGCCCTGACCGGCCGCTCCACCCACCAGAATATTTACTTCCATATCCGGTGATCAGCTCCTTTCATTGTCAAATTCATTGTCGAATTCATACTAAGCTCCTAAGCGCACTACTAGACACTTAAACCTGAATTCAACCGACCTATATCCAGTTAACCCAGGCCAAGAGGACCAGGCCGAGAACAACCAGGATCAACCCGCTGGCATAACTGAGATAATGAGTATACTTGTTAATCTTCGGCAAACTTTTGGCTATTCCTGTAAAAGTCCCCGCAACCACGAGGGGAATACCGTGACCCATCCCGTAAATAAAGAGTAAACCGCTGCCATAAAAGGGCTCAGCCTGCACAGCAGCATAGGTTATGATCACGGCCAAAACGGGGGTTGCGCAGGGCGAAGCGACCAGCCCAAAAAGCATACCCATTACCAGGGAACCAGCCGGGCCTACCTTCCTGTATGGAATTTTTTTCAGACCGGGCAGATCAATAGTTAACACCCCGAGCAGCTGTAAGCCCATGATAATCGCTACAGCAGCCAGCAGGTAATACCAGAACTGACCAACCTCGCCAAATATCTGGCCGAACCCGGCAGCGATAAAACCTAAAACAGCAAAAGTAATAGCCAGCCCGGAAACAAATGAAATTGAAAGGAAAAACCCCCTGGATCGGGACCCTTCGCCATAACCACCGATATAGCTGACCAGGAGCGGAACCATCGATAAAATACAGGGACTGATACTGGTTAACAGCCCCCCGGCAAAAATTAGGACCAGGGTAAACACAGTTCGCTCTTCAACTGCGCCCGGCAAAACTTCAGAAAAGAAATAATCCAGGCCGGTAAGCTCTGTACCTGCATCTGCTTCTCCTGCGATTGGGTCAATCCGGGCTGTCATTTCATCAAACCCGAATCGTCCTGCTTCTACATCCACTACTTTGCCTTTACTGTCAATAAAGTAAAAAGTCGGGATATAGTGAACCTCGAACTCCTGCAGCAGCTGATCAGTTTTTGGGTCATCAAGATCAGCGACTATAAACTCCACTTCACCGGCATAATGTTCCTTTAGAGCCATGATCACGGGCTCCATCATTACACAGGCACTTCACCAGCGGGCATAAAATTCAACTACAACAGGTTTTTGATCTTCAAGGGCTTCAACAAAAGCCGTATAAGGATCATCAGTAGGGGCGAACTCTTCCGCCACAGTTTCCGCCGAACCTTCGTCTTCCCCTAAAAACATTTCAAGATTAGAAGCTGCCAATACTGCCGCAATCGCAACACTGACTATGATCAAAGTAAACAGCTTATATTTTTTTGACAACATGACTCCCTCCAGCTGTTAGCAAATTTCTTTTTGTTGTTGCTATTCTATAATAACATACAATAAATTGCACCATAAAAATAAATACCTGCTCCAGTGCTGATACTGCTCCTCTTTTTAGGAGGGATCAACGGACTGAGTGAACCTTTCGCTCCAATAAAAAACCCTGCAATCACCAATGAGATGGATGTTAGACATATAATCTATCATTGTCACTTTTGTTACTATAGAATAATAATCCCCTGTAACAATTGAGCCAACCGGTACTAGATGAAACAACCTGCTTACGGTCACCACCGTCTAAGTTAATTCGAAATACTTTATTATTGTCATTGCCATTAACATAATAAATCGAACGATCTGATGTAACTATTTCGTCGGCATAGTAATCATCTATCGCAGATGAATGAGCCTTTATAGTAAAGTATTCTTTAAGCATGCCCTGCCCCGATAAGTCGGAGTAGATGGATGATTTGCGTGACATGTTTATACTTCTCCAATAATGGGGGGGAGGGGGGAGTAGACCATTCCCTGCGGACGCATGGTATTTCCGCCTTCTTTGGGAATATATGCGCTTCTGAACGATTGTGGCCTGTAACTCCACTTCTTCAGTCTCTCTAGCAGGTCGTTCATGTTTTCCGTTAGATTGGCTTCATATTCTGTTTTAGTGCCCTGGTCTACACCTGCCGCTTTGTTGATCGGGATTTCCCGGTGACATTTTAGCAGCAGTGGGATTACCGGCAGTCGAGTGCACAACCTGCATAAACACTGCAAATAATACATTTGTGTCCTACCTGCCAAACCCACCTACTGCTTAATTAAAAGTTATGTGTTCCAATTCCGGTCATTATGCCATTATTAATCTCATTTAAGTCATAAGGGGTTTCCTGGTAAACGTAGTAATTTAACCAGTTGGCGAAAAGCAGGTTTGCGTGGCCCCGCCACTTGACCAGGGGCTCCTTTTCAGGATCATCATTTGGAAAGTAATTCTCGGGCACGTTTATTTTTAGCCCTCTCTGGACATCCCTCTCGTACTCTTCTTTCAGGGTCATAGAATTATACTCTGCATGACCTGTGACAAAAACCTGACGTCGATCCTGTGTTGCAACAATGTAGACTCCCGCCTGATCAGATTCTGAGAGGATGTCAATCCCTTCTGCTTTTTCTATATCAGCTTTTCGTATTTCAGTATGCCGTGAGTGTGGAACATTAAACAGGTCATCGAAACCGCGCAGCAGACGTGAATTGGGAATATTTACTATGTGAGGGAAAACACCAAACAATTTGTTTTCCAGGGGATAATTGGGAATACCAAAATGGTGGTATAGCCCGGCCTGGGCTCCCCAGCAGAGGTGCATGGTTGANAAAACATTTTTTTTNCTCCAATCCATGATCGCCTTAAGTTCGTCCCAATAGTCAACTTCCTTGAAATCGAGAAGTTCTACCGGGGCTCCGGTAATAATCATGCCGTCAAACTTATAGCCGCTTATCTCTTCAAAGGTACAGTAGAACTTGGCCAGGTGTTCTCTTGAAGTATTCCTGCATTCGTGGGAACAGGGGTGCAGCAGAAATATCTCTACCTGCAGGGAGGAGTTGCCCAGCAGCCTTAAAATCTGAGTTTCGGTCACAATCTTGCTCGGCATCAGGTTAAGGATTAAAACTTTCAGTGGGCGGATATCCTGGTGAAATGCTCTTTTTTCGCCCATCACAAATATATTTTCATTGTAAAGTATTTCATTGGCCGGTAGGTTGTCAGGTATTTTTATTGGCATATCTGTATCCTCTTGGTTTATTGAACTGATTTCTTCAAGGCCTGGTCAAGGTCGTATATCAAATCGTCGACATCTTCTATCCCGATTGAGAGCCTGATCATTTCCGGGCTGATGCCCGCGGTTTTAAGTTCGCCCTCTGAAAGCTGGGCATGAGTAGTGCTGGCTGGATGGATGACAAGTGATTTTGCATCTGCCACATTAGCCAGAAGTGAGAACAGCTGAAGGCTTTCAATGAATTTTTTTCCTTCTTCTTTACCGCCTTTAAGGCCAAATGTAAAAATTGAACCGGGCCCCTTTGGAAAGTATTTTTGAGCCAGACCGTAATATTTGTTATTCTTAAGCCCGGGGTATTTAACCCAGGAAACACGGGGGTGATCCTGCAGGAACGCAGAAATTGTTTTTGCATTTGATACATGTTTTTCTACTCTTAACGAGAGAGTTTCCAATCCCTGAAGAAACAGAAAAGAGTTAAAAGGACTTAAAGCTGCTCCCGTGTCGCGCAAAAGCTGAACCCTGACTTTAATGATATAAGCCAGTGGTCCGCAGGCTTCAACATAGTTTAAACCGTTATAGCTGGAGTCCGGTTCGGTGAAATCCGGGAACCTGCCGCTGGCCGCCCAGTCGAATTTACCCGAGTCAATAATTACTCCCCCGATTGAGGTGCCATGGCCGCCGATAAATTTTGTAGCAGAATGCACAATAATATCTGCGCCAAATTCTATCGGCCTGATCAGGTAGGGGGTGCCGAAGGTGTTATCAATAATCAGGGGCAGACCGTGACTGTGGGCAATCTTAGCTATTTCTTCTATATCTATAATGTTGGTATCCGGGTTGCCGATACTTTCTATGTACAGAGCTTTTGTTTTTTCATTAATCTGCGTTTTGAAATTATCAGGATTGTCCGGGTCAACAAAATGGGTGGTAATCCCATAGCGCGGCAAGGTTTTGGAGAAAAGATTGTAAGTCCCTCCGTATAAGGTACTGGCTGAAACTATTTCATCCCCGGTTCCGGCAATGTTAAGTATGGCGTAGGTAGTAGCTGCAGATCCCGATGCCACGGCAAGTGCGCCAACTCCGCCTTCAAGGGCAGCCATTCGCTTCTCAAATATATCGGTTGTAGGATTCATAATCCGGGTATAAATATTTCCAGGCTCCTTCAGGGCAAAAAGGTCGGCAGCATGGTCGGTATCCCTGAAAACATAAGAAGTTGTCTGGTAAATAGGTACTGCTCTTGCTCCGGTTGCAGGGTCAGGCTCTTCCTGCCCGGCATGCACCTGCAGTGTATCAAAGCCTAGATCTCTTTTTCCCATTAGTGTCGCCTCTTTCTGTGAGTCAAGGTCTCTCACATAAATAATATATAATTTGTAGAAATAGTCGTATTTCATTTTAATCAAAGAGGGAGCGAATGTCAAGCACGAACAACTAGATCGGATTAAAATATCAAATTGGGACTCATTACAGGTGGGGATCCTTTAATGATCAAATCAAGATTAAATACAATTTGGCATACTATACACACAATAAAACACTACTGTTAAATATTAACATGTCTTAGGAAAGGGAAAAACCCTTATAGAATAAGGGGCTTTCTGGAACCGGCAAGAGGACTTGAACCCCCAACATGCTGATTACGATCAAACAGTTTTCCGGCCAGGCAGTAAGTTCAACCGCCGTAGCCCATCCTGGCTGATATCTTATCAGCTATCTCTCTGACAACTTCGGAAAGTTCATTTTTCATATAATAAGAAGTAATCCGGTTACTGGGTCCGGAAACTCCAATGCTGGCTACAGCATTTCCTTCATGATCATATACCGGGGCGGCAATGCAGCGAACGTACTCTTCCATTTCACCCCAATCAAAGGCATACCCATCCTGCCTGACCCTGGTTAGCTCCTTTTTTAAATGAATCGGATCGGTAATTGTTTCATTTGTATACTTATCAAAGGTTATATTATCTAAGATATAATCGACTCTTTCGTCAGGTAAACAGGCCAGGAGAGCTTTGCCGGAAGCGGTACAGTGAACCGGTCCCCTGTTCCCCACCCTTGCAAACATTTTAACGATGATATAGTTATGCGACTCAACTTGATCAATATAAACTATCTCGGTGCCATCTAGCAGCGCGAGGTTAGCTGTTTCGTTACAACGCTCAACGAGTTTTTCCAGGTAAGGCCGGGCAACTGTTCTGATGTCGGAAAAAGAGTAAACCGCATTAGCTATTTTCAGCATCTTAAGTCCCAGCCGGTATTTACTACTTCCTGTTTCCTGCTCCACATAACCCCGGTGTAAAAGGGTTGCTAAAAGACGGTGCACCGTGCTCATATTGAGATCTACTTCTTCGGCGAGTTCTGTGACTGTTACCGGCGCTCCAATTTTAGCCATCACTTCCAGGATGCTTAGAGCCCGCTCAAGCGATTGAACATATTTCACATCCCTGGAGTTCATTTCATCTTGTTTCACTGCCTTCGGTCTCCCTTTTTCAACCATTAAGTTGTCCCCCCGCTCTTTCATTCAGCTCATTAACCAAAAAGAAGCCGGTTATAGTAAAAGCCACTCCGAGCAGAAATGCAGGATAATAGCTATTAGTTAATTCGGCAAGATAGGCAGCAGCTAAAGGACTGAGACTGCCGACAATACCAACCGCGGTAAAAAGCATACCGTAATTAAGCCCAAAGTCCTCCAGGCCAAACAGGCGGCCCACAATAACAGGAAAAGAGGTATAAAGACTTCCGTAACTTAACCCTAATAATGAAGTGGCTATAACCAGGACCGGCCAGTTCCAGCCGCTTAAAAAAAGTAACATCGATAGCAACATCAAAAAAAGCGCTGCCCTGAAGTTGCCCAGGTAGCCGATCCGATCACAGAGGGCACCCCCAAAAATCCGTCCTGAAGCATTAGTCAACGCAAAAAGAGAAACTAATATGTAACCCCAGCCAACCTGAAAATCAAGTTGGGCAATCTGCACCAGGTTGCCGATGAAAATAAACCCGACCCCGCTGGTCAGGCCTATCATCACCCATAATATTCGAAATACAGGACTCTTGAGGTTGGCACGCCAGTTTCTCCTACCTGCCCCGGATTGAGCAGTTTGCGCATTAGATTCAACGCTGCTTCCCTTTTTGGGCAGGTCAATCACCCTGGATGCACTGGTTATAATGATCAGGATCACCATACCGCAAAACAGAAAAGAATTAATAACACCAATGCGTAATACGAGAAAATTAATAAGCGGCGACCAGACCAGGGCCGCAGCGCCTAAACTCATCAACACTATACCGGTAACCAGCCCCCGTTTCTCAGGAGGAAACCATTTGATCACCGCCGGGGTGACTGCAGAGTAACCAAAAGCTGCTGCGCTTCCAAAAAGAAAACCAAATGAAAGGGTGATTCCCAGGGGGCTTGCTGTTACAGCACAAAGGATCAAGGCCAGGCCGGTAAAGATACCGCTTATAAGTGTCCCCCCGCGGGGTCCGAAACGATCCTGAAAACGACCTCCAAAAATCATTGCAATCGAAAAAACAAGCAGCTCCAGGGTATAAGGAAACATGGCCGCAGACCTGCTCCAACCCAGTTCCCTGATTAGCCCATCCGCAAAAACAGACCAGGCATAAAACAAGCCCAGCGAAAAATTAATCATTGAACCGGCGATAACGACCTTCACGCCTTTAGAAATTAATATCTTTCACACCACCATGACTACTTATCGTTACTGTATAAACAACCCATAATATCCCGGCGGGATACAATACCAACTAATTCCTCATCATCATTAACAACGGGAAGACGGTTAATGTTCTTTTCCACCATCAAGGTTGCTGCTTTTTCCACCTTTTCTTCGGGTTTAACAGTAATGACCTCTTTACTCATTAAGCTTCCCGCGTCAAGAGCCATTGCTCTCTGCAATTCATCGACGAATTTTTTAGGGCTGCCCAGGTAAATCAGCCCGCCGAGAATTTCTAAATAACCTGGCGCTTTGATGCGGGAAGCCCGCCTGATTAAATCACCTTCAGTGACTATCCCGGCCAGCTTGCCGTCAGAATCGATTACCGGTAATCCGCTTATATTTTTTTCCTGGAGAAGCTTGGCGCATTTCTCAACAGAATCAGTAGTTGATATCGTCACCAAATCAGTACTCATAATCTCTTTAATCTGCATTTATTAAAACCCTCCTCGATACTACATAAAGATCAAACTTATTCAGCTTCTATTTTTATAAAACAAAATTTGTGATTGCTTCCATATATTTGTTCGAATCAATAAACATAATGTCATTGTGGTCAGCACGGGGAATAGGGAACATCTTTTTTTGTTCTGTCCCAAGGGCTTCGAATAATTCCTGACCCTGTCTTAATGGGACCAGGCGATCCTGCTCGCCATGAATGATCAGGGCAGGAAGCTTTATAGCTCCGGTCAGACGGCGATACTCTTTTTCAAGTGCACTCAAATCCCCGGGAGAAGGCAAATCGAGATGTCGAATCAGGTTAGCAACACTAATAAACCCGCTTTCAATGATCACCCCTTTTAGACGCTCGGAATAATTGGCAGCCAGTTCAAGGGCAGAGATACTACCCAGTGAACGACCCATTACATACCAGTCAGATTTCTGTCCATCCCCTGGCACCTGGTCATAAGCGTAATCAAAAATAGTCCCGGCATCCTCAATCATATCAGCGAATGTAGGATTTCCGTCACTTGCTCCGTACCCGCGGTAATCAGCAACCAGCAAATTCAAACCGCGATTGGTATAAAGTGGCGCTATCCCGTCATAATCACTGACTACCTCACCATTACCATGAAAGTATATGATCCAGGGACTATCTTCAAAACCCCGGTAAGCGCGGCAGACAATAGACAGACCACCTGAAACCGGCACCTGCAGATCGAAAGCGCCTTCTGGAGGCTTGTTGTGCTGACGGCGCGGATAGAAGAGAAACCTCAACAAAGATGAGTTGTCAATTGCTGAGTATAGCCCGGACATTCAATCACCCTTTCCGGTCCAATTTACTGAATTTCTTTTTCAATTATAGCACGGCTTTCTTCAAATAACTTTTGACTATATTTCAAAACTTCACTGACTTCACGCTTATAATCTTTAGCGACCTGTTCATCTTTAATGATCCCCAGGTTAATGCTAACATTATAACAAGCGCCCGTTACTCCGGATAGAGCTTGCAGGTTGGCAACTCCAAGATCAGTTATCGCGGAAGGATTTCCTTTTGCAGCCACCTCATTAATCATAGTCAACAAACGTAAACTTCCCCTTGCGGTTTGCATGGGAATTTCAGCAGCATTGATTGCTGCTTTCTGGATAGCTTCTTTTCGTTCCGCTTTTTCCTGATCACTTTCTTTGGGCAGGCGATATGCGTCCATGACCTGGTTAAATGCTACAGTATCTTCATCAATAGCTTTTGACAATTTAGTGACCAAATAGCGGGCTTCTTCACCGGTTTCTTGCAAAGTATCAACTAAATCACCAAGCTTATCACGATTTTGACTTAAGCTACAGTACATGGAAAGCAGGCCTGCTG
>SL_8KL_010_SEDDRAFT_10005378_pt1 | contig 10047 bp, 8 predicted proteins | sample SodLakKL_010_SED_4_FD_11160 | JGI IMG/M metagenome (IMG submission 11160) | reverse complement strand
ATTTCTAATCGCCCGGCCAGGCAAACCGACAGGGCTGTTTATAATTACAACATCATCTTTTTTAGCTTTCAGGTAATGGGTTTTGAAAGAATCAGCCACAGCACACTCTTTGCTTAAAACAAAACGAGTCGCCATCTGAACACCATCTGCCCCGAGGCGCATCATTTCTTCGATATCATTGCTGTCGGTAATCCCACCTGCAGCAATGACCGGAATTTTCACTGCTCCTTTAATTTCTGGCAGAATCTTTGCTGTCGGGATGTTTGTTCCCAGATGTCCGCCAGCTTCAGAACCTTCTGCAACAATGGCGGCAGCCCCGTATTTTTCAGCAATTCTGGCCAGTCTTGAAGTGGAGGCTATCGTAAAAATGGGAATGCCTGCTTCTTTTCCCCAGCTGAATATATCTCTTGAGAAGCCTGCTCCTGAAATAACCAGGTCGACTTTTTCCTGCAGGGCTGTTTTAACCAGGTCAGTAAAATCACGCACGGCATACATTACATTTACACCGATCACGCCATTCATGGCAATTTTCCTGGCATCCCGGATTTCCCGACGTAATTCCTCAACGCTCATTCCGGTGGCGGCAATTACACCGACACCTCCGGCACATGCTACTGCGCCTGCCAGAGGCGCTGTAGAAACCCTTACTGCCATTCCTCCCTGGATAATGGGATGCCTCAAATTAATGTTTTTGAAAATGTTCATAGGTGATACCTTCCTTTTAAATAAGCTGAGGCTTTGAACAGTGAGTCCTCAGCACTTAAGAATGCTTATGTTTTTTTTTGTATCCGCTCCGGTTTTTGTAGCTTCCCGCTTTGTGACGGGAGCCTGTTGACCAGTTCTTCCTTTCTGCCTGTTTGCTCTTTTTGGGTGCCCGGGGTTCTTCTGCGGTAATTTTAACCGGGGTTAAATCAGGCTCCTTGGTTAGCATTTTTAAAGCCGCAGCTAACAATGATAGGGCATCAGTACTCTCGAGCATCTCACGAGCGACATCTTTGTACTTTAAATGGTCACCATTACCGATAAGCTGCATCAATTTTTCTGCAGTCAGGCGCTGCTGTCCTTCTACTGCTTCATTGATAGTCGGGACCGGTTTGCGGTATATTTTTCTTTTTATGGATCTTTCTATCTGTTCCAAATGATTCTGTTCACGGTGAGAAACAAAAGTAGCTGCAATACCGGGTTTACCCACTCTCCCTGTCCTCCCAATGCGGTGAACATAATTTTCCGAATCCTGGGGTATGTCGAAGTTGTAAACGTGAGTGACAGAACCGATATCCAGTCCCCGAGCAGCTACATCTGTGGCAACCAGGATTTCTGTGGTTCCGTTTTTAAATTTATTCATTACACTGTCCCTTTTAGGCTGGGTAAGATCTCCGTGAATAGCTTCTGCAGAGTAACCACGTTTGTTTAATGCCTCTAGAAGTTCATCAACCCGACGTTTTGTCCTGGCGAATACAATAGCTGCCTCCGGTGAGTGTAAATCTAAAATGCGACAAAGCGCATCAAATTTTTCTTTTTCCTGAACCTGGTAGTAGTATTGTTCTGTATTGGGAACAGTGATTTCCTTTGGCTTGATCCTGATAAACTCCGGATTATTCATAAAGCGCTGGGCTAAATCTTTAATTGGCTGTGGCATGGTAGCTGAAAAAAGCATGGTTTGCCTGTTGGACGGAACCTCTGAAAGAATGTTTTCTATATCCTCCCTGAAGCCCATGTTTAGCATTTCATCTGCCTCATCAAGGACTATTGTTTCAAGATGATGCAGGCGGATTAACTTTCTGCGCATATGATCCATTAGCCGGCCGGGAGTGGCTACGATAATTTCCGGTTTGTTCTTTAGTGCTTTAATTTGACGCTGAATGTCCTGACCACCGTAAATAGGTAGAGCCCGTACTTTTTTAAATTGTCCTAAAGTATTGATCTCTTCAGCCACCTGGACTGCGAGCTCCCTGGTTGGCGTTATAACCAGACCTTGAACACTGTTATTGTTCGAAATAATTTTCTCCAGCATCGGAATTCCAAAAGCAGCTGTTTTTCCGGTGCCGGTCTGAGCCTGTCCGATAATGTCCTTACTTCCCATGGCAATCGGTATTGCCAGTTCTTGGATAGAAGTTGTTTCCTCAAACCCCATTCTTGTTGTTGCCTTGATGACTGATTCGCTCAGTCCAAAGTCATAAAAAGTTGCCATCTATTAATATATTTCCTTTCACCTGCAGTCCAAGTGCAGTGTTCTTTCCTTCGATACAGTCCTGGTAAAAATAAAGGCATTCCCCTATCGAGTGAGAGAATGCCTTAACCGTTAGTCTTATAATCCTGATTTATAGAGCGACAACGTTGGCTGCCTGTGCACCCCTGTTGCCTTCGACTACTTCAAACTCTACAGATTGGCCTTCTTCAAGAGTCTTAAATCCTTCTGCCTGAATTGCTGAGAAATGTACGAATACATCCCCACCTTCTTCTGTTTCGATGAAACCGTACCCTTTGTCAGGGTTAAACCATTTTACTTTACCTTGCATTTAATTAATTCTCCTTCACTTAGGTATTAATTAAAAAGTGGAACTTCGTCAAACTTTTTCCCCTTTCCCAAGCAAAGGCACGATAAGAGTTTGCGTTATTCACATCTTTTTAAGACTGCGTCAAACTATAACATGTTTAATCTAAAAAAGCAAGGATTTTAAATAAATTATTCAATTTGGGAAATTGCAATATTAAATGCCTTGAAATTTATTAAATTCCTATAAAGGTAAAAGCTTCGGACAAAGCGAATATATTATACCAGAAAAGTCTTGATTTATTATTATGTGACGGGAGCGTCTGAATGGCAGAGTCGATGCAGGTTCGGTCTGAAATTGGTCAATTAAAGAAAGTTCTATTGCATAGGCCCGGGTTGGAGTTAAAAAACCTGACACCCCGCTACCTGGAAGATTTACTTTTTGATGAAATACCCTGGTTATCAAAGGCGCAGAAGGAACATGATGGATTTGCACAGGCCTTGCGGGAAAATGGTGCAGAGGTTTATTATGTAGACCAGTTGCTGACAGAAATAGTTAAAGATCCTGAAATTAAGATGGAGCTTATAAAAAAGCACCTTAAAGCAAGCACCCTGATTGAAACGGATGTTTTAAATTCAATTTATAATTATCTCTATGAGCAGTCGCCTGAAAAAATGATATCAACAATTGTGTCAGGACTTCCCAAGTCCGAAATTCAGCACTTAAAAAAATATAGAACTTTAAGTGATTTGACCCTTGACAGTTATCCCTTTTACCTGGCCCCTTTACCAAATATGTACTTTATCCGTGATCACGGTGCAATGATTGGAGATAAATTGCAAGTTAGCAGTATGTTTAATCCTGCCCGTAGATTAGAGACAATATTTTTACGGTTTGTTCAAAAATATCATCGCTTGTTTAAAAATGTCGATTTAACTTTTTATGAAGAAATCCCTTATGGTATTGAGGGTGGTGATGTTCTTGTCTTAAATTCTGAAACCCTGGTGATCGGTTTAAGCGAGCGGACCACAGAAGAGGCCATTGAATGGATCGCCCACAAATACCTGGTTGAAAAAGAACTAATCAAACAAATCATTGTTATCCAGATTCCTTCCAGACGTTCATATATGCATTTGGATACTGTTTTTACCATGGTTGACAACGATAAGTTTTTAATCTATCCGGGAATTAAAGATGCTGTTGGTATCTATTGGCTGGAGAAGGATAATAGTCAGCGGGTGTCTGCCAGCAATGGGTTTACTTTACAAGAAGCCCTGGGCAAAGCTTTGCTTCAAAAACAAATTGAAATCATTTCTTCTGGCGCAAATGATGAAATCGCTGCGGCCAGAGAACANTGGGGTGACAGCGCTAACACTTTAGCTGTCAGGCCGGGAGCAGTTATTTGTTATGACCGCAATGAATTTACCAACGAAACTCTNCGTAAAAAGGGGGTGGAAGTTATTGAAATTGATGGTTCTGAACTTGTCCGTGGCCGGGGTGGTCCACGCTGTATGAGCATGCCTTTGAGCAGAGTAGAGTTATAGTNCAGGCAGTTTATTGTGATCAGGAAAAACGGGCGGCAGCATTTATCAAAAAGCAGATCGGAGTGAAAGAGTTGGAAAGAGAATTATCTTTAGAATTTGTGCGGGTCACGGAAGCAGCAGCCCTTGCTTCAGGGCGGCTGATGGGACGTGGTGATAAAGAAGCCGCAGATCAGGCGGCTGTGGATGCCATGCGCTCTGTTTTTGACACTGTTAACATTGACGGCACGGTAGTGATTGGTGAAGGTGAAATGGATGAGGCTCCGATGCTATATATTGGTGAACGGGTAGGCAGCGGGTCTAACCCCTGCGTTGATTTGGCTGTAGATCCTCTTGAAGGCACAAACCTGGTGGCTAAAGGTTTGCCCAATGCTTTAGCCGTAGTGGCGATTGCTCTTCGCGGTTGTCTTCTCCATGCGCCGGACATGTATATGGATAAAATTGCTGTCGGGCCAAAAGCCCGGGGTTGTATAAACCTTGATGCACCGGCAGGCGAAAATTTGTGCTCAGTTGCAAAAGCACTGGATCGTGATGTTCAGGACTTGACGGCGATCATTCTCGATCGACCCAGGCATCAGCATATAATTGATCAAATCAGGCAGGCCGGTGCAAGGGTTAAATTGATTAGTGATGGCGATGTGGCAGCAGCGATTGCCACCGCTATAGAAAATTCGGGGGTGGACATCCTTTTTGGCAGCGGTGGTGCTCCAGAAGGCGTTATAGCTGCAGTTGCACTGAAGATTATGGGTGGAGAGATGCAGGCCCGTTTATTACCGGAAAACGATAAGGATTTGGATCGAGTTCATGAAATGGGTTTAGACGATGCGGACAAACTACTCCTGCTCGATGATCTGGTCAGTGGTGATGATAATTTTTTTGCTGCGACTGGAATTACTGATGGGGATATGCTTAGCGGTGTCCGTTTTCGCGGTAAAACCGCGGAAACCCATTCTTTGGTGATGAGGGGTATTACTGGGACCATTCGTAATGTACATGCAATCCATACCCTTGATAAAAAGCCAAGTTTTATTTCAGATCTCACCTAGTGCAATTCATAAAGAGCGAGGCGGGGCTATTCCAGCCTTTGTTGATAGCGTTCTGCTTCTCGGGAGCCTCTTTAAGACGCAATTTATCGTCCGCTGTTTCAAAAAATAATATAATTTCAAGTTTGTCAAGCATGGCTTGCAAATCATTTCGTTTAAATCATCTTTTAAAGCGGTCCATACTCTCTTTGTCCGGCAATTCAGTACAATAATAATGCACCCAAATGTACAAATTATTGAACAGGGCAAGAATTAAAGCTGCTGGAGATGCAAACACTATCCCGGGGATATATAAGCCCAGGGCGCCAATAGTGTAAATACTATTTTCGGTATATTTAAATATACCATACCTGGGAAAATTTCTACTGCTGCTTTCGGGATTGAAGTATTCTGCTCCGGCAAAATGTTTTAAACTGTAATGACGGACTACAGAATAGATTAACCATAAAAAGGGGATTGCCAGAAGCAGGGAGATAAATACCCTGTTGTAGGTTGAGATCGACAGGATGTTATGATTAGCGATGGCCACGAAGATTAAAGCTAAGATACGGGCGATTAATAATAATGTATAGTCGATCATGTAGGCCATATATCCTATCCGTGGCAAGTTTGAAGTTAACCACCTGGTCTCCAGCTCAAATCGTAAAACAAGCATAACGTAAACCTGGTGTAAAACTGCTGCTAAAACACCAATCCACAACCAGGAAATGGTGCTGATAGCCCAGAATTCTCCCACGAAGTATTGAGGATACCAGGTTGCCAGTGTATTAAGCAAAGCTAATAGTAAGGCCAGCAGGACCAGATGCCAATCTTGTTTTTTTAAAATATTATTGAAAACAGTCAATTTCAGTCCTCGTCCCCTGGTTTATTTGCCACTACTTATGTTTTACAGTTGCCCGCTACAGCGGTTAGCTTAGTTAAATCAAACCCAGGTTATTTTACGATTAAAACATTAGTTTGAGCTACCTGCAAAACAGCATTGCTTATACTGCCTAAAAAAAGTTTTTTGACTCCACCCAATCCTCTCCTGCCGATTATAATCAGGTCATATGCTCCATCTGAAGCAACCTTACTGATTACTTCGGCCGGGTGTCCATTTTTAATAAGAGTATTTACGGGTATGTCATAATCCGCAAAATCTTTTTCAATTTCGGAAAAATACTTTTTTTGGTCTTCAAATAAACGCCGGTCCATATTTTTTAATTGTTTTTCCTCTTCGGTATTGAATGGATATTTGCCCTGCCAGTATTCTGGCAATAAAGTTGTACTCTCATGAACATGAATAATGGTTATTTCGTTAACTGAACAATCCCCGGCCAACTGTGAAGCGACTTTTATACATTTTTGACTAAACTCCGATCCGTCTGTGCATACCAACAATTTCATCTGCATTGCTCCTTTGGTTTCATATAAAATATTCCTAAATATTAATTCTATACTATGCTGGCTTTACCTTCCTACCCCTGAAAACTGGTTGTAGATATAGTTATAAACATAATAAAGGAATTTGCCTGTTTTAGATAGAATATTAGTATCTATATTGAGTCGTATAACTCTAAATCCTTCATATTCCGGGGATTTTGATTATGTCAATTAATAGGAAGGGGTTTTTATGCAGCCATTTCCGACAATAGAAGCTATCAAAGCAGCTCAAGAACGGGTTGAACCATATGTTCATCGGACCCCCATTTTTCAATCATCTGCCTTGAACCGAATTTTTGAGGCTCAGCTTTACTTTAAATGTGAAAACCTGCAAAAGGTTGGCGCTTTTAAAGCCCGGGGAGCAGTGAATGCAGTGCTTAGCCTCGGGCAAAATGATTTAAAGCTGGAAACAGGTTTGACAAGAGCGGTAACCACTCATTCATCCGGGAATCATGCTGCTGCCCTGGCTTACGCAGCTTGCTGCCGGGGCATAAAAGCTCATGTGGTAATGCCGGATAATGCTCCGCCTGTAAAAAAAGCAGCTGTTACAGGTTATGGAGCGGAGATAACTTATTGCCCCTCTACACAGCAGGCCCGGGAAGATGCTCTGATCAGCCTGGTAGAACAAACCGGGGCAATATTTATTCATCCTTACGACGATCAAAGGGTTATTTGTGGTCAGGCAACAGCAGCCCTGGAACTTCTGGAGCAGGTTCCCGACCTTGATACAGTAATAGCACCGGTAGGCGGTGGAGGTCTTCTGAGCGGTACTGCTCTCAGTGTGTCCGCACTCAAACCAAAAATAGAAATAATTGGTGCAGAACCGGAAGGAGCCGATGATGCTTACCGGTCTCTGCAGGCAGGATACATTATACCTCTTGAAAATCCGCAGACCATTGCTGACGGCCTTAGAACCTCCCTGGGTGAATTAACTTTTCCGATTATTCATCATTATGTTTCAGATATCTTAACTGTCAGTGAAAAGTCGATTATTGAAGCAATGCGCCTGATTTGGGAAAGAATGAAATTGGTTGTCGAACCCTCGGCAGCAGTTCCTCTGGCCACTTTGTTGAGCAAGAGGTCCTGGATAAAAGGGACAAAAATAGGGTTGATTATTTCCGGAGGTAATGTTGATTTGGATAAACTGCCCTGGTTATAGGCGCTATTGTTTTTGCTCTAGATTAATTAACAGAGGATTCAATTCGCATTGAGCTAGATAGCTACATTCAAAATGTGAACAATGTGCCATTTTTAATTAGTTGCTCGTGAGCTGGGCCTTGCCGGTCGATGGGCGGGAAACGACCATGTTGTTGATTTTCCAGGCCTGCAATATATTATTACCTGGAGCACTTAAAAATCTCCCATTTTTTTGTACTCACTCAGCTGTAAGTTGACTTTAGTGGCAGAAAATTGATATAATTGTTTTCACACAGGGCGGAAATGATTTTAAATCCTGTTTTCGTTAGTTGGAGGAAAAACATGACTAAGCTATCCATGGATAATATTGTCGAAAAGGTTGATGAATTACCTTCTCTTCCCCAGGTTGTGGTCAGGGTTATGGAGTTAACCGAAGATCCCGATTCGAGCGCTTTTGATATTAATGAAGCTCTTAGTCAGGATCAGAACATGACTGCCCAGGTATTACGCATGGCGAACTCATTATATTACGGATATTCCCGGAGAATATCAACAGTGACTGATGCGATAGTCTTAATCGGGTTTAATGCTGTGCGCAGTATTGTGCTTGCCGCTTCAGTGAGCAAGATTCTTAAGAAGGAACTTAACGGGTATGTGATGGGTGAAGGACAACTCTGGGTCCATTCTCAGTGTGCTGCTGTTTTTGCCCGTCTTTTGGCTAAAAAAACCCAGTTTCGGTCGGTTGAATTGGCCTATACAGCTACATTGCTGCATGATATTGGAAAGTTAGTCATGAACAGCTATGTTAGAGACGCTTATCAGGATGTTATTGATGTCGTTAATATGGAGAAGCTTACCTTTGATGAAGCAGAGAAAAGAATCTTCGGTTTCAGTCATCCAGTTGTTGGGGGAAAGGTCGCTGAAAAGTGGAATTTGCCAGGTGATTTGGTAGAAGCAATTTCATGTCATCATGATCCGTCAGCAGCTGAAAGTAATCCCAAATTAACTGCTATTGTTCATGTGGCAGATGCGGTAACTTTACAGATGGGTATGGGGCTTGGTGTTGACGGTTTGCTTTATCCGCTATCAAAAGAAGCAGTTGATCTGCTAGAGATTAGTGAAGGTGATTTGGAAGGGTTAATGGCTGAGATTGTCGATTTATTTATTGATAAAGATGTTTTTANTTAANNCCTAAATTCCCCACAAAAATTAGCGTAGACGGACTCTCTGACTACTAGAGTCATATTATGCTGAGAAAAGCCTATGNTTTGGGGGTTTTTGCTCCATGAGATATGGTTAAAATTCATCTTGCAATTCCTTTTTGTATACGCTATAATTAGCGTATACAGGAGGTGTTTAAAGTGGCTGTTTACAACGAATCTCTGGTCGAAATTCCCGAAGGTGATGGTGTCCATGTAAAAGTAGCTGGGGCAAAAGGCGAAAAGTACGTCTACAAATATGTGAAGTACTTCCGCAATGCTGAGGGTAATCCACGAAATAAGGCTAAAGCAATCGGAAGGTTTGATGTTAGTAGCGGGAAGATGTTTCCCAACGGAAACTATTTCAACCTATACAATATAGATCCTGCCATGCCAAATATCGATGTTTGGGACTACGGTTATTCATATCTTGTGCTTAAAGTCTGCCGAGATATGGGCTTGTTTGATTGTCTCGTAGGTGTGTTTGGTGAAGAACGCACCATGGATATTGTGGTTATGGCTTCATACATTATTCGGGAGGGAAGTGCCATGGACGGTATCGACGATTGGCAACTAAGAAATTACTTCCCGAATTATAGTCGATTACTGACTTCTCAATCGACCAGCAAGATTTTTGCAGCCATATCCGCTCAAAAATTGAACAACTTCTTTAAAAATTGGGTGAAGATTTCCATGGGTGAAGGTACTGTTTGCTACGATGTGACATCTATTTCGTCCTACGCTCAGCAAATGCCTGCCGTCGAACGAGGATACAATCGCGACGGTGAGAACTTAGCACAGTTCAACTTGGGAATGTTTTGTGATGAATCCAGCAAGATTCCGATTTACTACAACCGCTACAACGGAAGCTTAACCGATAAGACAAATCTTTCCTACGTACTGGCTAACGCAGAAGCCGTCGGAATCAAACGTGTAAAAATGGTTTTTGACGGGGGCTTTATGGACAAGGGATGTCTTGCCAGCCTTAGCGATTTATGCAATGGGTTCATAGTAGGTTTACCAACGCATCTTAAAGAATCGCAAAACCTCTTAGATTCTTACGGGAGCAGTGTTAATAACTATGCGAACGAAGTAAATGTGCCACATACATTTTGCATAGCCGTTGATTGCGAGATTCAAGGCGTTTCAGGCAAGGTGTTACTTTACTTTGACGCACTGAGCCATGTCTTGTTGTGCAACGAGCTATCGG
>SL_8KL_010_SEDDRAFT_10005377_pt1 | contig 10048 bp, 10 predicted proteins | sample SodLakKL_010_SED_4_FD_11160 | JGI IMG/M metagenome (IMG submission 11160) | reverse complement strand
CCATGGAACCTTCATCGGTTGTTCAAAAAATGGCTGCTGATTATAAAATTGTGGCTGTAATTACTGGAGAAACAGATTGGGTCTCTAACGGGGAAGATACTTACAAAGTTAAAAATGGGCACAAATATTTATCTGCTCTGGTAGGGACAGGATGCATGCTTGATTCCATTACCACTGCTTTTGCTTCAGCAATGGAGGACCGGAGTATGGCTTCAGTGGCAGCTCTGGCTGTTTTTGGGATATCTGCTGAATTAGCAGCTCTGAACCCTGAGGTTAAAGGGCCGGCTTCATTTAAGAAGTCTTTATTTGATGAAATATATAACATAAACGGGGATAAGATTGAAAAACGGGCAAAGATTGAAAAACTACATCAATAATAACTAATTGTTCAAAAGTACCGAGAGGAGGTTGCAGGCTATTAATCTGGATGTATACGTAGTTACCGACAGAAGCTTGACAAACAACAGGAGTTTGACAGAGATAGTAGAAGAAAGCCTGAAAGGCGGGGCCGGAGTTATTCAGTTAAGGGAAAAAGATGCTACTAGCCGCGAATTTTACAACCTGGCTGTGAAAATCAAAGCAATTATGGAAGAATACCCTGACAGTTCGCTTATTATAAATGATCGGATAGATATAGCTCTTGCTGCAAAAGCAGACGGCGTGCATTTGGGGCAGGAAGATATCCCAGTTACTGTTGCTCGCAAAATTATGGGGCCTGAAGCCATTATCGGGGCTACCGTTTCTTCTGTGGATGAAGCTCATAGGGCGAAGGAAAATGGAGCAGATTATCTGGGAACCATTGCAGTATTCCAAACCCCCACCAAGGAGGATGCCGCTCCCATAGGGTTGGAAGGTTTGGAACAAATTTCAATGGCAATAGATCTTCCGATGGTTGCTATTGGAGGAATTAAGGTTGAAAATGTAGCGGAAGTAATTAAACATGGAGCGGAAGGCGTGGCTGTGGTTTCCGAGGTTATGTGTGCTTCGGAGCCTGCCAGTGCTGTGAAAAATCTTTTGGAACAAGTAAATAGGGCCAGGCAAGGAGAGAAAAAATGAAAATTGAAGAAATTGGCGAAATTAATCTGATCAAGCACCTCACTACCAATTTAAATCAAGAATATGATTCCTCTGTGAAATTAGGAGTAGGAGATGATGCTGCGGCAATCAAGTTCTCCGATGATCATTATTTGCTGCTAACAGTGGATATGCTGGTAGAAGGTCGTCACTTTTTGATAGATAAAATTCAACCTGAGCAACTGGGGCACAAATCCCTGGCTGCGAGTTTGAGTGATATAGCTGCTATGGGGGGCTCTCCCCGCTATGCAGTCATTTCGGTTGGCTGGCCGGCTTATGTTGATTTAAATTATACCGAACGAGTTTATGCGGGATTAAGGGGGCTGGCCCGTAAATTTGAGGTTAATATCATTGGAGGAGATACCGTTAAGGCTCCTCAGCTGGTGGTTGATGTTACGGTGTTGGGCGAAATAAGAAAAGAACCTATTACCCGAAGTGGAGCTCAACCAGGAGAATTAATTGCAGTTACCGGGCGAGTGGGAGCATCTGCTGCCGGGTTAAATCTGTTGATTAATGAGCAAAATAATAAAACTTTATCTTCTAAAACGGTTGATGCGCTTCATCAGGCTCATTTAACCCCTATTCCCAGGGTAAAAGAAGCTTCACTTCTGGTGAAAAAGAATATACCTACTTCCATGATAGATGTTAGCGATGGAGTGGTAAGTGAAATAAATCATATCTGCTCCAGTAGCGGAGTGGGAGGGGTAATATATGCTGAAAACCTCCCTGTGGATAATAACACTATAGAAGCTGCTGCTTACTTGAAAGAAGATCATTTGGATTGGGCTTTGTATGGCGGAGAAGATTATGAATTAATTTTTACTTTACCGGAGAGCAAAGTTTCCCAGGCTCGCAAGGCTTTATCTGAAACAGGGACTGAGTTGCATATAATTGGAAAAACCCTCTCTTCCGAATCTGGATTGCATCTGGAGAAAGAGGGAGAGGTTGTACCATTATCCGTAAAAGGTTACGATCATTTTCATGAATAGTATTTAAAAGGGGGATAAACTTAATAATGTTTAAAAAGGCATTAACTATTGCCGGTTCCGATTCAGGTGGAGGAGCTGGAATTCAGGCTGATATCAAGGCCATGGAGAATTTGGGTGTTTTTGGCATGAGCGTGATAACAGCAGTGACTGCCCAAAATACGATAGGAGTTACTGGCGTGCATCAATTACCTGCAGAATTCGTAGGCCGGCAAATAGATGCAGTGATCACTGATCTGGGTGCTGATGCAGTAAAAATAGGGATGCTGGGGACTTCTGAAGTAGTTGAGGTAGTAGCTCATAAAATCAATCAGTATAATTTGAAGCGAGTTGTTTTGGATCCTGTTATTGTGGCTACCAGTGGTGATCGCCTTTTAGCGGAGGAAGCAATAGAGGTAATAAAAAGCAAACTTATTCCTGTTTCTTTTATAGTAACTCCCAACCGAAATGAAGCTGAAATATTGAGTGGAATTAGTTTAAATTGTGAAGAAGATTTCCGTAAAGCTGCCAGGCTGATCTATGAGCTCGGTGCAGGCGGAGTGCTGGTAAAAGGTGGTGAGTTTGCAGAAGATCTGTTTACTGATATTTATTATGATGGCAAAGATTTTTATCATTATACTGCACCAAAAGTAAAAACTTCCCATACTCACGGAACTGGATGCACGCTATCTTCCGTAATTGCTGCCTGCCTTGCTAAGGAGGCTCTTCCTGCAGAAGCGCTGCAAACAGCCAAAGATTATGTTTACCGGCAGATAGAGAGAGCGCATAATTATCCTATTGGCGGCGGAAGTGCCCCCATCTCCCTTCCTCAAGGACAATGATATTTTTTTCACATATTTTGCTTAACAGTTGAAGGATTATAAGCGATAGAAATAGAATATTACTTAATGGAAAAAACTTAATTAGTTTAAGTTTGTTTGTCGCTGCAGGAATTTAAGAAAATATATGCAAGGGAGGTAAGTGCTTTTGGCTGCCGTAATTGAACAAGAGCAAGAATTTGATTATCAAAAGGCTGATGAGTTAATTGAACCGTTTTTGGGTAAAAAAGGAATGATTATTCCTGCTCTCCAGACGTTGCAGGAGGAATACGGGTATCTGCCCCGCCCTGCTGTGGAGCGTATGGCCCAGAGAATGAGGATTCCTTTGAGCAAGGTGTACGGTGTGATCACCTTTTATGCCCAATTTAAGCTGAGCCCCCGTGGTAAGTACATTATCAGGGTTTGTAAGGGAACAGCTTGTCACATTCAAGGTAGTCCCAAAATTGCCGAGAGAATTCAGGAGATTCTCGAGGTAGAAAGCGGGGAAACCACACCAGATCTGAAGTTTACCCTGGAAGAAGTAGCCTGTATCGGGGCTTGTGCTCTGGCACCGGTTATGATGGTTAATGATAATCCTCACGGGCGGCTTTCCCCGGATATTATCAAGGAAATTTTGGATAGTTACGAGTAATTAGGATAATTAGTAATTTTTACTAATTTTTTTATTATTACTTTACTTTGAGGAGGTGTACCAGTGGAAAAATTCATTGATCCCTGCTGTGAAAAATGTACGCATACTAAGGAATCTCCCTGCAAAGATTTTGTTAAGTGTTGCATGGAAGGCCCTATCTGCCATGATAATGATTCCTGTGCGGAAAAGAGAAAAGCCGTAGTGAATAAAGTGGCGTTGAACGAAAAATTTGCGATTTGCTAGTGATGGACGAAAATTTGCCTAATAATTTAATTATTTTGGCTAATAATTTTTATCAACAAAGAGAGCAAGGGAGGTAAGAGTACTTTGTATGAAAAGCATTTAATGCTGTGCGGGGCAACAGGTTGTCTTTCTTCAGGTGCTGGAAACATTGAGAAGAAGGTACGCGAAGAGTTGTCTAAGCATGGACTAGAAGATAAGTACCGCATTGTAATGTCCGGGTGTCCTGGTTTTTGTGAAGTTGGCCCCATTATGGTTGTTTACCCCGACGAAGTATTTTACTGTCGGTTGGAAGAAGATGACATCCCCCAAATAGTGGAAAGTCATTTTGTAGGAGGAGAGGTTTACGAAAAACGTCTCTACAAAGGGCCGGATGTGGAGGCACCGGCACGTTTTTACGATACTATACCATTTTATTCCAAGCAGGTTTTCAATGTATTGCGCAATAGTGGAATTATAGACCCCGAGAATATCGACGAGTATATTATGCGCGGAGGCTATCGCGCTCTTTCCCGCGTATTGAACATGGAACAAATGGATGTAATTCAGGAAGTCCTTGATTCTGGGCTCCGCGGTCGTGGTGGCGCTGGTTTCCCCAGTGGAAAGAAGTGGGAGTTCACCTATAAAGCCCCTGGCGAGAAAAAATACATTGTCTGTAACGCTGACGAAGGTGACCCCGGAGCTTTTATGGATCGCAGTATTCTGGAAGGCGATCCTCATGTTTTGATTGAGGGGATGCTCATTGCCGGCAAGGCTATTGGCGCCGATGAAGGTTATATTTATTGCCGGGCTGAGTATCCACTAGCTATTGAAAGGCTAAAAATCGCTATCGAGCAGGCGGAAGAATACGGTCTGCTAGGTGAAAATGTTCTGGGTTCCGGTTTTAATTTTAAATTAAACATTAAGGAAGGCGCCGGAGCGTTTGTATGTGGTGAGGAAACAGCCCTGCTGGCTTCTATTGAAGGGGAGAGGGGCATGCCTCGTCCTCGTCCACCGTTTCCGGCTCAATACGGTCTTTTTGGCAAGCCTACTTGTATTAACAATGTGGAGACTTTCGGTAATGTGCCTCTTATTTTAAGAGAGGGTGGAGCCGAAGAGTACAAGAAGATAGGAACAGAGGGAAGTACAGGAACCAAGGTGTTCGCACTGGCCGGGAAAATAAGAAACACTGGCTTGTGTGAAGTGCCCATGGGTATCACCATTCATGAAGTGGTCTACGATGTGGGTGGCGGTATAATGAACGATCGGGCTTTTAAAGCAGTTCAGGCTGGTGGCCCTTCCGGAGGATGTATTCCTGAAGATCTGTTGGATTTGCCTATTGATTATGATTCTCTAACCCAGGCCGGAGCAATTATGGGTTCCGGCGGACTGGTGGTTATGGATGATGGCACTTGTATGGTGGACCTGGCTCGCTATTTCCTTAGCTTTACCCAGAAGGAGTCTTGTGGTAAGTGTACTCCTTGTCGTGAGGGAACCAAGCGGATGCTGGAAATACTGGATCGGATTTGTGAGGGTGAAGGAGAAGAAGGTGACCTGGAAAGATTGGATGAACTGGCCGGTGCCATTAAAGATAGCGCTCTCTGCGGACTGGGACAAACTTGCCCCAATCCGGTGTTGAGTACAATCCGTTATTTCCGCCATGAATATGAAGAGCATATTTACGAAAAGTTCTGCCGGGCAGGAATTTGTAACGAGCTTTTCAACTACTATATTGATGACGAACTTTGCAACGGTTGCACCCGTTGTTCAAAAGCTTGCCCTGTAGAAGCTATTACTGGTGATAAGAAAGAAGCCCATCAGTTGGATGTAGATGTGTGCACTAAGTGCGGCAGTTGCCTAAACAAATGTCGCCAGAATGCAATTAAGATAAAGCGTGTAGGGAGGGAAGCCGATGTCAGCAATTAATTTAACCATAGACGGCCAGCAAGTGGAAGTAGAACAGGGCAGCACCATCTTGGATGCGGCACAAAAGGTGGGTGTTTAAATCCCTACGTTTTGCCATGATCCGGAACTGGCTCGATTAGGAGCCTGTCGTATCTGTGTGGTGGAAGTAGAAAAAGCGAGAGCACTGGTAGCTGCCTGCAGTGCACCTGCAGGACCAGACATGGTAGTGCATACTGATACGGATAGGGTCCGGAAGGCCCGTAACATTATTTTACGGCTGATCTTGGCCAACCACTCCCTGGAATGCATTACTTGCGAGAAAAACGGCGATTGCAAATTGCAGGATTATTGCTATCAATACGGAGTGGAATCCAGTGATTTTGTAGGAGCCGTAAAGGAAGTACCATTGGATGATACCAACCCCTTTATAGTAAGGGACATGAATAAATGTATTCTTTGCGGGCGTTGTGTAGGAAGGTGCCAGAATATTGTTGGCGCTGGAGCTATTGATTTTATTAACCGTGGATTTACTTCTAATGTGGGCACTGCTTTTGGCGATCCCCTGGAAGATTCCAGTTGTGTATTTTGTGGAGTATGCGTGGATGTTTGTCCTGTAGGTGCTCTTTCAGCCAAGGCTCGTCTGGGTAAAGGGCGTGCCTGGGAAGTGGAGCAAGTAGAGACTGTTTGTCCTTATTGTGCTACCGGTTGCAAGGTGGATCTTCATGTGAATGAAGATGACGAGATAGTTGATGCCTCGGCTGATGAAGAAGTAGGGATTAATCAGGGCAAATTGTGTGCCCGAGGACGCTTTGGTTGGGATTTTACTCGCCATGAGCATCGGATTACAAAGCCCATGGTTAAAGAAGATGGAGTATACGTAGAAATCGAATGGGAAGAAGCTTTGGAAATGGTGGCAGAAAGAATACAAGAAGTGGAGTCTAATTTTGGGGCGGAAGCCATCGGTGGACTTGCTTCTAGTAGGGTTACCAATGAAGAGATATACCTTTTCCAAAAGCTTTTACGTTCATTGGGGAGCAACAATATAGATCATCTGGGCCGTTACCGCTATAGCACTTCCCCTCAAACTTCTTCAGTTTTGTTCAAGAGTGGAGTCATGACCGGGGATTTGCAAAAGATAAATGAAGCGGATGCTGTACTTCTGGTTAACGCTGATATTTCTCAATCACACCCTGTGCTCAATTACCAGTTGCGGAGTGCTGCCAGCAATGGCACTAGGGTATTCAGCGTAGGAGTTGAAGAGCCGGATGTTTCTGTTCCTGCTGAAAGGTGCTTAGTGTCGGAAGTAGGCAAAGACCAAGCTGTTCTCAACGGGATAATTAATGTAATCTTGGAAGAGAACTTGATTAATGGAGATGCAGCGAATGACAAAGCTACCCTTGAGGAAATTAAAAAAGCAGTAGATGGGTTTACTCCTAAATATGTTGAAGATGTAACTGGCGTTCCGGCTACAGATATTAAGGAAGTAGCCCATGGTTATGCCAATGCGGAACAGCCTATGATTCTGTTTAATACAGATACCTTCCGCATTGGGGCAGGACTTAAGAGTGTAAAAGCAATGCTTGGCCTGGCTGCAGTAGCCGGAATGAAGGGTGTGCCTGCTGGTGGGGTTAGTTTCCTGCAGGATTATAACAACTCTCTGGGAGCAACAATTCTGGGTGCTGTTCCTAATTACTTGCCTAACTTCCAGGATGTTAGTGAACAGTCTGCAAGGGATAAGTTTGGCAAAGCATGGGAGACGGAAATCAATGCCCAACCTGGTTTGAGCTTGAAACAGATGATAGAGGAAGCCAAAGATGGCAATATCCAGTGTATGTATATAATGGGCGAAGACCCCATTTCCGGCAGTGAAGATCCGGAAGGAGTAAAAGATGCTCTGGAAAATCTGGACTTTTTAGTAGTTCAGGATATTTTCTTGAGTGAAACGGCACGTTATGCGGATATAGTTCTTCCTTCAGCTGCTTTTGCGGAAAAGTTGGGCACATATATAAACCAGGAAGGAAGAGTCCAGCTTGGTACACCGGCGTTGGATCTCCCAGGAGATGCAATGACAGACTTTGAAATAGTTGCTCATCTGGCATTCTACCTGGGCCTTGATTGGCCAGTTCTCTTTGTGGGAGACGTATTTGGAGAGATTGCTTCGCTGGCTCCTGCTTTTGAAGGCATGAGCTATGTAAGCCTTGACAAAATCAAGCAAGATCCTTCTGCAGATTCCTGGCAGGCAATATTAAATGATTTGGATGAGTTGGCCGGTCAAGACGAACCTCAGATGGAAACAGTGGAAGCAGCAGATTTGACCTATCTACATGCAAAAGGTTCTATGACTTCATGCCTGGCTGAAATGAAAAAGCAGCAGGTTTAAAAAAACTAAACCCAAATTCCTTATAAGCTTTCTGGAGGCCAGAAACTTATGGGAATTTGGGTTTTTACGATTAATGAAGGGAGGGAGAGATTTGTCTAGAGATTACCAGGCCGTCTTGGAAAAATTTCAGGGAGAGCAGAAAGAACTTATACCAATTTTGCAAAGTGTGCAAGAAGAGTTCGGCTACCTCCCGGAAGATTGCTTTGAGAAAATAGCTGAGTATATTGGTATTCCGGATAGCAGTGTTTATGGAGTGGCTACTTTTTATGCGCAGTTTCACTTTAGCCCCCGTGGTAAATATATTATTAGAATGTGCCGTGGTACTGCCTGTCACGTTAAGGGAGTGTCTAAGGCCGCTGATAAGATGCGCGAATTGTTGGGTATCGATGTGGGTGAAACTACTTCCGATTATAAGTTTACTTACGAGGAAGTAGCTTGTATAGGTGCGTGTGGTCTTGCACCGGTAATGATGATTAACGATCGCACTTATGGTAAGTTAACCCCCGACAAGGTAGAGGAAATTATTGAAAGTTATAAAGAACCTGTAGAGGCATGAAAGGAGTAGCTATCTTATGGAGAGGTTTATTGAGCATTGCTGTGAGAAGTGTGAACACAGTGTAGAAAATCCTTGTGCACAATTTGTAGAATGTCGGCTTACGGGGCCTTTGTGCCATGAAAACTCTACATGTGCTGAAAAGCGCAAGGCTATAATTGAAAAGTATAGTCACAGTGATGGGTTTCAGCAATATTAAGATTTTTACAAGAAAGGAGGGAGTTAATTGTACGACAAACAGATCTTGATCTGCGCCGGTACCGGCTGTATTTCTTCCGGTACTTTAGACGTTAACGATGCTTTACAGGAGGAACTTAAAAAGCATGGTTTGCAAGATAAAGTTAGGATAATTCTTTCGGGATGTCATGGTTTTTGTGAGATGGGTCCTATTTTCATAGTTTACCCGGAAGATATTTTTTATTGTGGAGTTACAGCAGAAGATATGCCGGAGCTGGTAGAAGAGCATCTTGTTAAGGGCAATAAAGTGGAAAGACTCTTATATCAAGACCCGGTTTCGGAAGAATTTTTGACTTCTTATGTAGATATTCCCTTTTACAAGCATCAGAAAAGGGTCGTTCTTCGTAATTGTGGAATCATAGATCCCGAAAATATTGATGAATATATTATCCGAGGTGGGTATTTAGGACTACGTAAAGCCTTAAATACGGAGCCTCAGGAAATAGTATCTCAAATTAAAGATTCTGGGCTTCGGGGATTAGGAGGAGCGGGTTTTCCGGCTGGGAAAAAGTGGGAAACAGCTTATAGTGTAGATAGCGATAAAAAATATGTAGTTTGCAATGCTGATGAAGGCGATCCCGGAGCATTTATGGACCGGAGTATCCTGGAAGGGGATCCCCATTCGGTTATAGAAGGCATGGCAATCGCTGGAAAGGCAATTGGTAGTGATGAAGCTTATGTATATGTGCGGGCGGAGTATCCTCTAGCGGTGCGGCGTTTGCGTAAAGCAATAGCCCAGGCTGAGGAGTACGGCCTTATTGGGGAAAATATTCTTAATTCCGGTTTCAATTTCAAAGTCAATGTTAAAGAAGGAGCAGGGGCGTTCGTTTGTGGCGAATCTACTGCCCTGGTAATGTCTATAGAAGGCAAAAGAGGTATGCCCAAACCATTGCCTCGCCCCCGTACAACAACTGCCGGGTTGTGGGATAAGCCCACATTGCTAAATAATGTAAAAACACTCTCGGTGGTTCCCCAGATTATCAATAAAGGGGTAGAATGGTTTACAAGTATAGGTACTGAAAACTGCAAAGGGACTGCGGTATTTGCTCTTACCGGGAAAACTAATAGGAGTGGACTTATTGAAGTTCCCATGGGGATGGAACTGGGCAAAATTATCCACGAAATAGGAGGCGGCATACCTGGAGGAAGGAATTTTAAAGCGGTGCAGACCGGTGGGCCTTCTGGGGGGTGCTTGCCTGAAGATAAGTTAGATTTGCCGGTTGATTTCGACACCCTAATTGAAGC
>SL_8KL_010_SEDDRAFT_10005376_pt1 | contig 10049 bp, 3 predicted proteins | sample SodLakKL_010_SED_4_FD_11160 | JGI IMG/M metagenome (IMG submission 11160) | reverse complement strand
ATGCAGGAGATGAGACCCAGACTTTCCGCCTTGAAGTTGTCAGTGAGGATGACGATGATCGAATATTCATCGATCTCCATCCTGCTCCAAATCTCAATTTTGTAACGGAGACTTGGTACGTTGATGGAGAGGAGATAGATACTGAGGATCAATTTGAACTTGAAGAGGGAGACACACTCACTTTCGAAGGTCAGATAAGGAACGATGGAGGTGTACCGATCTATAATGCTTTGGTCGAACACCTCTTCCCGGACGGCAGAGGAGATAGTCAACATATAGATGTGGAAGTTGATGAGACCGTCAATGTTTCTGCCGAATGGAATGTCAGAGTAATTGATAATCCAGAGATGTCCATATGGATCAATTCCACTGCAGAAGACGAGAGAACTCACGACGAAATAAGATATTATGGAGAGGATTTTGAAGATATCGAGCCGACTGAAATCCGCTTTGAAAATTTAGAGTTCCCCGAGCAAGAGATGGTTCCAGGAGACTCTTATCACTTTGGTGGTAGAGTGGTCAGAGATGCCGACGACAAACCTCTCGCAGATATAGATGTGACTATCTCCATACAATCGAGCCCAGCTCTGATCAGTGAAACAGTTTCTACCGACGAGAACGGAGAGTTCGGTGTCTTCTTGAGAATACCGGATGGAGCAGCTGGAGAATATGCAGTGGTGTTCGAAGCTCAGACTTATAACATACAGAGCACACAGGAATCTGTCGAAGTCGAAACCGATGTTTTAGAAGTTGCTGGCATACCCTGGTGGCTTCTTCTGGTTATAGTTGCGATAGCAGCAGGTGGTGCCGGTTCAGCCTTCGCTTATTTCAAGTTCTTCGGCACCGGTGAGATGGTCGAGTGTGGAAATTGTGGTTCAACGATCTCTGCCGATGCGACCAGCTGTCCTAAGTGTGGTGTTGAATTCGATATGGATACAGTCAAGTGCAGCGAATGCGGCGAGTGGATACCTGCAGACCAAGATGTCTGTCCCGAATGTGGTGTTGAATTCGTTAAGACGGGAAAAGAAGTCGAAGATTACACTGAAAGAATGAGAAAACAATACAAAAAATTCCTCCGAAAAAAGAAAAGAGAGGCTGAAGAAGAGTTAGGTAAAGACCTCTCCCAGAAAGAATTCATAGACTGGTGGAAAGATAAACCTTCGTTCGTAAAGTTTGACGAGTGGTTAGAGAGAAAAGAAAAGCAGCGCAGAGAAGGTAGCATAGAGTGTCCAGAATGTGGAACTCTGAACAGTGTTGATGATGCAGTCTGCCAGAAATGCGGAACAAGCCTGATCGATCTGGGAGAGCCAGAAGATGAAGAAGAAAGTACAGAAATGTTCCTTGAAAAAGAGACTCCAGAAGAAGAGCTAGAGGAAGAAAAGACCTTTGAAGAAGAGCTAGAAGGGGAAGAAGAGATATCGGAACATCAAGAAGACGAAGACACTCTCGAAAGTGAAGAGGGAGCTGAAGAGCAAGAGGAAAGCACTGAATCAGAGGATGAAAAGAAAAAGGTCAAGAAAAAGCCGAAGAAGAAGGTCAAAAAGAAAGTGGTAAAAAAATCCAATGATGAGAAGAACTGAGCGAACTACCTTTATCCAAAATCCCTTCATATTTTATTAGCTTTTATTTTCCTTTCTCGAAAGACCGAATAAGCTTATAACCCATGCTTAATTCTATAAAAAAGTGACAAGATGTTCGAGATCAAGGAGAAAGACTGTCTAGCCAGATTGGGTGAGTTCACAACTTCTCACGGAACCGTCGAAACTCCGGCGATCATGCCAGTCATAAACCCGAACAGAGAATTAGTCCCCGTAAAAAAGCTTGAAGAGGAATTCGGTACACAGGTCTTGATCACCAACTCCTACATATTGTACAAAGACAAAGACTTGAAGAAGAAAAGCTTGAACAAAGGTGTACATAAGCTCCTAGGATTCCAAGGACCGATAATGACGGATTCAGGCACATTTCAAGCCCACGTATACGGCGATATCGATGTTGAAGCGGAGGAGATACTTGAGTTTCAAAGAAGTATTGGTTCCGACATCGTAACTATCTTGGATGAATTTACAGAGCCGGACGATTCTAGAAAAACCGCTGAAAGAAAAGTTCAAAAGACGATCGAAAGAGCGGAACGAGCACAAAAATCTAAAGGTGATAAGAAGAGTCTCAATGCACTGCCTATCCAGGGCTCTATATATCTTGACCTGAGAGAAAGATGTGCTGAATCTATGGCGGAATTGAACGAAGCTCTATACCCCATCGGAGGCGTTGTCCCTCTCATGGAGGATTACAGATTTCGTGATTTAGCTGAAGTTATCATCGCTTCTAAGAAAGGGTTAGGCCCTAGAGGTCCCGTCCATCTATTTGGTGCAGGCCATCCGATGCTTTACTCTTTAGCAGTATCGCTGGGGTGTGATCTTTTCGACTCTAGTTCATATGCCAAGTATGCAAACCGCGGTGATATGATGTATCCTGAAGGTACTAGAAATATAGAGGATATCCACCATCTAGGATGTGAATGTCCTGTCTGTACTTCTCACGATCTTGAAGAGTTGAAGGAGGTCTACGAAAAAGGAGATTATAGCCTTCTAGCAGAACATAACCTGTGGATATGTTTCAGGGAGATAGACAAGATAAAGCAGGCGATTAAAGAAGGAAGCTTATGGGAGATGGTGGAAAGAAGAGTCCGGAGTCATCCTAAACTTTTGGAGGCATTGAAAGCTTTACATCAAGAATATCGATTTCTTGAAAGATTCGAACCTCGTAGTAGGAACAGAGCCTCGCTCTATACGGGTGAAGAATCCTTCCATAGACCGACCTTCAAAAGGATAAAACGATGGATCCTCAATGATTACACTCCTCCAAAGGAAGGACCAACGCTCTATTTTGATTCAAACCAAATAGAAAAGCCTTACAGTAGGTCTCTACAAGAAGAGATCGACTTAGTAGAGGACTACGATGTGAATCTTTTAGTCTCAACTCAAATAGGTCCCGTACCGCTCGAGATGGACGAAGTGTATCCCATAGCGCAGTCCGTATTCCCCTCAAATCCTCCAATTACATTTTCCTTACAACATTATGAGAGAAAAAAACGGATAAACGAAATGATCCCATGGGAGGGAAAAGAAACTTTGGATTCGTTATCAAAATCAAAAGGGCCGGATTTCGATGAGATGAAGATCAGAGCTATTGCAGATTATCAATTCGGCCAAGGAGCTGGAGAGATCTTAACAGATGGTATATTATCTTACGTAAAAAACAACAAGGGAAGGATCAAAAATGTGAAGTTGGATAAAAACCATATACTTTCCATCAGACATTACGATGGATTTTTCACCCTTAAAGAAGCCGGAGCGAGAATACTTCTTCAAGAATTCAAACCACCTGCTTTAAGAATCGAGGTCACAAAAGAAAGCGTCGAGTTCAACAGGGATGGAAAGAGCGTTTTTTCTAAGTTCGTTACTAGGATGTCTTCAAATCTGAGACACGGCGACGAAGCATTGGTTGTCTCTCCAGAAGACGATTTGATTGCGATAGCAAGAGTCTTTCTTACGAAAGAGGAAGTAGAAGTCTTCGATAAGGGCCTTGCAGCAGGAGTCCGAACTGGCTTTGAGCGCAAAGAGGATGCATCAATCTAAAATAAGACCGCCGGTATGAGGTGTTTAAATGCGAATTGCTGTACTGATAGAGGAAAAGTGTCAGTCCGAACGTTGCAGCTATGAATGTATAAACTACTGTCCTATGGTTCGGACGGGTCACGATACTATTGTGAAGACGGATGACGGTGTAAAGATCTCTGAGGAGTTGTGCGAAGGATGTGGAATATGTGTGGACAAATGTCCTTTCGATGCCATAAAGATGATCAATCTTCCAGAGGAGCTAGATACTGATCTCATTCATCAGTTTGGAGATAACAGCTTTAGACTTTACCGGCTTCCACTTCCTGAAGAGGGACTCGTTACTGGCCTCCTGGGTGCTAATGGCATAGGAAAGACAACCGCGATAAGGCTTCTGTCCGGTGAGATCACTCCTAATTTAGGAAATTACGAGGAAGATGCATCATGGGGTCGTGTTATAGAAAAATACTCAGGAACAGCTCTCGGCGCTTATTTCAAATCTTTAGCTGATGGTGAGCTTGAGACGGCTTTGAAACCACAATATGTAGATAGGATCCCAGCCCATTACTCTGGCAAGGTTGAGGAACTTCTTTCTAAAATAGGAGATGATTACGAAAGATGGGTAGAAGCTCTTGAAATAGAAAATACTCTTGATTCCAAAATCACAAATCTATCAGGTGGAGAACTACAGAGAGTGGCTATAGCCGCGACCACTACTAAGGACGCTGACGTTTATTTTTACGATGAACCTTCATCTTATCTTGATATAAGGCAGAGATTGAATGTGGCAGAGACTATAAAAGAGAAGAGTGAAGATAATAGAGTTATGGTCATCGAACATGACTTGGCAGTTTTAGATTTTCTAGCTGATAATGTCCATCTTCTCTACGGTTCGAAAGGAGCATATGGTGTCGTATCACATCCTAAAGGTGTTAGAGTCGCCATAAACTCTTACTTGAGGGGGTTCCTTGATGAGGAAAACATCCGATTCAGAGATACGGAGATAACTTTCGAAAAAAGAGCTCCAAAGTCCGATTGGCACTCTAAACCTATCGTTGAGTATGACAGACTTGTGAAGGAGTGGGACTCATTTAGGTTGGAGACCGAAGCGGGAGAGATACCTGAAGGAGAGGTTATTGGAGTCGTGGGACCCAACGCTACGGGTAAAACCACGTTCGTGAAGATGCTTGCAGATGTTATAGAACCTACGGAAGGAGAGATAAGAAAGGACATAACTGTTAGTTACAAACCGCAGTATATCAAGCCGGATTACGAGGGAAGAGTTATAGATCTATACCGAACCGAGATAGGTGAACGTCTAGATGAGGGCTTTTTCCAGTCAAACGTGTTAAATCCTCTAGATCTACAGGACCTGTACGAAAGAGAAGTACCAAATCTCAGCGGTGGAGAGCTGCAGAGAGTTGTTATAGCTCTCTCCCTGGGACGAAATGCTGATCTTTACCTGATCGACGAACCTAGCGCTTATCTTGACGCGGATAGAAGGATGACAGCAGCTAAGATCATCCGTAGATTCATGGAAAAAAGTGATAAAGGTGGGATGATCGTTGATCACGACGTTTATTTCATAGATTACGTATCCGATCTGATAATGAACTTCTCCGGTGAACCCGCTAGAAAAGGAAAAGGTGAGGGTCCTTACGACATGAGAAAGGGTATGAACCAGTTCTTAAAAGAAGTGGGGATAACTTTTAGAAGAGATGCCGACACATACCGGCCTAGAGTTAACAAACTTAACTCCCGATTGGATAGGAAACAGAAATCCGAGGGAGAGTATTATTATATCGATAAAACATAAATCAATAAACGTTGATTCTATCTATCGATAATCCCTCATCTTGTCTTTCTGTAGCTAATTCCATAAGTCCGTTCTGTCTTTCTTCATCAGGGACTAGGTTTTCAACCAAGATTTGGCCATCGGGATAATCTGTCTGTTTGACCCGGATCTTGTTCTGTTTGTTTAAAAAGAGGATGGACATCAATGCGGTGATGATATCTTTTTTTCTATCATCGTGGATCATGCTCATAGTGATAACTTTCTGCTCATAACAGCAGATCCGTTTCCATATCTTTGAAATTTCGCTCTGGATATCTTCCTCGTGAGAGCGAGCATCATAGTTTTCTTCCCGCTCTCTCAATTCTTGCTCTCTCTCCTTTTTCTTTTCTTTCCTGATCTTTTCCATCTTCTCTCTGTATTTTGCTTCTTGTTTTGCGTCTTCGAAGGCATCGACCAACTGTATAAGAGAGACTGGTTTCTTTTCCTCCCTTCTAACGGCCTTTTCCAAGGGAAGTTCTTCATCATCTAACACTTCTTCTTCAAAGTCTATATCTTCTGGATCTTCATAGATACCTTGATCCCAAATCTCCCACTCATCGAAAAACGCATCCTCCTCAACTGCCTCATTCTTCTCTTCTTCCTCCGCTGAGGAGAGAACCTGCTCACACTGCATCTTGAGAATCGACCAAGCCATATTGATCAGTTGGCCTGTGACGATAAAATTTAAGTTCTCTCTATTTTTTGCTTCTTCCAAGTACATCTCGGTAAAAGATACTAGGTCGATCTCCCATGGATCCATCCTCTCATCGATGACTAACTTGAATATCGAAGCTATCGCGTTATCGAAGGGATCATCAGAGAACTCTTTACCGCTTTCGTCCATATTCTCTACCATCTGGATGTAATCATCTATTCGTTCGCCGTTCCTTTCCTCGTCGATGAGAGATTTGTGAAAAGTTAGATGCCGGATGACTTCCTCCGGCGAATTATCCAGATGGATCGACGGTTCTTTCATCTCTGAGACCAAATCACTGCACCTCCGTCTTCAATTTGCTGACTTCTGAAAATTCCGGTATATCCTTTTGATCCTCTTCACCGATATTGACTTTCATTATCACGTCTGATAAACCATTGTCATTTATTGTAACACCTATGATATGATCGGATTTTTTGAGGGTGACCTTTCTCAGTGAGATCTGTATGAACTGAGCGTTCTTTGAATTATCTTTTATCATCTCTGCAACATTTTCAGCGTTCACCCCGTCTAGATTCTGATCGATCTCATCGAGCAAATAAAATGGAGAGGGATCATACATCTGTATGGAGAAGATGAAAGCCATAGAAACCAAACTTTTTTCTCCTCCAGACAGGGCATTAATCAGGTGTACTTTCTTTCCTGGCGGTCTAGCTTTTATCACAAGCCCTCCTTCGAAAGGATCATCTGAATTCTCTAGTTCAAGATGCGCCTCTCCTCCTTCAGACAATTTTTCGTATACTTTCCCGAAATTCTTATTGATCTCATCTTTTACTTCCAACAATCCTTCCTTCTTCTTCTCATCTAGTTCCTCTATCAGGTTATCCAATTCTTCCTTACGCTTCTCGAGTTCGGTGTATTCCTCCTGCAGTTCTTCCTTTCTCTCTTTTTTCTTCTTGTAATCGTTCAGGGCCCTCATGTTGACGGGTTGTAAGTTTTCCATCTTATTTTTACAGCGCCGTATAGTGTTTTTTAGTTCTTTCATTGAAGGGAGTTCTTCGTCTGAATAATCGACCTCTTCATCAATATCCTCTTTCAGATCCTCGAGCTTTTCTCTTTCCGTACTCAATTTTCTTTTAGAACTTATGATGAATTCCTGCTTGGACTCTATCTCGGTATCGATCTGATCGATCCGATGCCTTTTCTCCATACGCTTTTCTTTTTTGTCTTCAAGCTCACTTCTGAGATCATCGAGCTCTTCGCCCACTTCTGACTCTTTATCTTCCAATTCCTCGAGTTTTTCTTCCTTCTCATCTATAATAGATTCGGATTTTTTGATCTCACTCTCTTTCTCTTTGATCTCTGCTTTTAATTCTCCTCTTAGGTCTTTGATCTCATCTATCTTATCCTCTAGATTTTCCTCTCGATTTACTTTTTTGTCCAACTCGGATTCGAACTTATTCAATTTTTTATTGAGATCTACTTCTTGGTCCTTCAACTCTCTTAATTTTTTCGATAATTCCTGTGGGCTTATCTCCCTAATATTCTCTCTTATCTCTTTTTTCTCCTCTTTTATGCCTTCAACCTTTTCTTCAAGATGTTCTATAGACCTTTCCAACTTTTCCTTCTTCTCTTCAAATTCTTTTTCCTTCTCTCTTTTTTCTTCAAGTGTAGCATCTTTCTTTTTTATCTTGGATTCTAATCTATTTATATGGGCTTCGAGTTCAGACTGCACCTGCTTATCGCTTTTATTCTTCAATTCCTGCATCTCGTCCTGTATCTCTTGTATTTCCTTTTGCACCTCTTTCAATGAGTTACTAACTTTCTCAAGGTTCTCCCTACTGTTTTTTAGGTCACTGCTTACCTTTTCCAATTTTCCGCGATCGGGTGCGCTGAATCCGATCATATTCTTCTTCAAAGTTCCTCCAGTCATGGCACCGCTTTTCTCTATTTTTTCTCCATCTAGGGTGACTATTCTGACGCCTCCCATCTGTTCTCTCGCGGATTCGATATCTTCCATAACTACCGTATCGTGGAAAACATACCAGAACACGTTGTCGTATTTATCGTCGTAATCTACCAGTTCGATGGCAAAATCAACAGCATTTTCCTCCTTCACGGTCCTTAGAGCTTTGCCTCTCGGTCGACCTGTACGCATCCTGTTCATGGGTAGGAAGCTCGCTCTCCCGGCATCGTTCTTTTTGAGGTGCTTTATCGCTTTAGAAGCTACAGCGTCGTCTTCTACAACGATACACTGCATCCTTCCTCCGGCGGCGATTTTCAAAGCTGTTTCGTACTTATCGTCGACATCTGCGAGTTCTGCTATAGTTCCATGTATCCCCTCAAGTTCGCCTTTATCTCTAGCCTCCAATATGGTGGATACCGCTCTATTATATCCTTTCTTGACTGACTTCGCAGCTTTTTCCTCCGCTTTCAATTGTTCGTACTTTCTCTTTAGTCTGTTCACTCGGTCTTCTAGATCCTCCTTATCATCTCTCAATTGTTTTTCTTTACTCTTCTTTTCGTGGAAACTTTCCTTCAGTTCTTCCAGCCTCTCGTCGTGCTCTTCATTCTTATCACTGAGATCTTCCAGTTCCATCTCCTTCTCTTTTTTCTCGAATTCTAAGTCTTCCTTTTCCTCCTCTACTTCGGCTATCTCTTCTCTGATCCTCTCTATCTTGTCTCTTACTGTTTCTAATTCGATCTTCTTGTCAGATAATTTGTCCTTTTTTTCTTCCGACTTTTTCTCTAATTGAAGAGCTTCTTTCTTAAGTTCCTTTATCCTATCGTCTGAATCCGACTGTTTGTCTTCTATCTCTTCTATCTCCTCTTTTAATTCTTCAAGATTTTCTTCTACCTCTTCTTTCTCGTCCTTTAATCCTTTCTTTTCTTCCTTTAGATCAGCAAGTTCTTCCTTTTTAACCTGTAACTTTTCCTGCAACGTCTCTCTTTTCTCTTTGTTTTTCTCGATGGTGTAATGTGCATCCTCTTTTTTGTCATCGGCCCTTCCTATCGCAAGTTTGAGATCGTTGATCTTTTTCTGAAGTTCTTCACTTTTTTCGTCTCCCTTTTCTTCCAGCTCCTGCTTCAAATCTTCGATGTCCTCAGTAAGATTTTCTATCTCGCTTTTAAGTTCCTGCTTCTTCTCTTTCTTATTTTCGATCTCTTCTTTGTTATCTTCAATATCATTTTGTATAGAGGCTACATTCCGCTCAGTCTCTTGTATCATCTTCCAAGTCTTTTTTCCTTCCGCCTCTTCCGCTTTATCAGATAGTTCTTGATACTGCAGGGCCTTATCTCTATCATCTTCAAGCTCGTCCACCTGATTGGAGATTTCGTCTAAAAGTATGTTAATCCTATCTAGATCATCGATCACTTCTTCCTTTTTTTCCTCAGCTTCCTCGATCTCTTCATCGTAGGAACTGATACCTGAAATGTCATCTAATATCTTTCTTCTCTCTGTTGAACTCATCTCGACTATCTTTGAGATGTCTCCCTGTTGTACTATATTGTAACCTCCTGGTGAGATCCTTGCATGGGCTAAAAGGTCCTGAAATTCAGTCAAGGTTGACGTTCTACCGTTCACGTAAAAATAGGAATTGTAACCCTGCTCATTATCGGACCTTTTTATTTTCCTTGTAAAAGTCACTTCATCCTCGTCTAAGGGGATAGTTCTATCTTCGTTTTCAAATAACAGGCTGACTTTGCATTTATCTGCTGGCTTACCGTTCTTCCCGCCGTTAAATATAAGATCTGTCAGACGCCCCGCTCTTATCTCCTTTGAACTTTTTGGACCTAAAACGAAAAGAATAGCGTCCGCGATATTTGATTTTCCAGAGCCGTTCGGCCCCGTTATGTTTGTATAACCCTCTTTGAAGGGTATTTCCATCTTCTTACCGAATGACTTAAAATTCTTCATCCTGACCTTTTTGAGGTGCAAATT
>SL_8KL_010_SEDDRAFT_10005375_pt1 | contig 10053 bp, 15 predicted proteins | sample SodLakKL_010_SED_4_FD_11160 | JGI IMG/M metagenome (IMG submission 11160) | reverse complement strand
TTTTGGTTTGCCGTAGCGAAGCGGAGGCAAGCGGAAACGCACCTCATTCTTGTTCGGGATTCTCTTTGAAAAAAGTTCGGATTTCGTTCAGAATACGGAGCAAAGGATAAGAGCGAACAAGAAAGAACAAGCAAAAAATCCTGAGAATTATTTCTCGGGTTTTTGTTTCGTGATATAATTGGGCATATGAAGAAAAAAGAAAACAATTATGCTTTTATCGATGGGCAAAATCTTAATCTTGGAATACAAAGCCTTGGATGGAAGTTAGACTTTCTCCGTTTTCGTAGATATTTGAAAGAAAAATACGCCGTAACAACAGCGTATTATTTTATAGGCTACGTTTCTGGGAATCAAGATCTCTATTCTTTCTTGCAAAAAGCAGGTTATGTTTTAATGTTCAAGCCGACAATTCCTGATGGAGATGGTAATATAAAAGGAAATATAGATGCAGATCTTGTCCTTCAGGCGATGATTGACCTCAACAAATATGATAAAGCAGTGATTATTTCAAGCGATGGAGATTTTTATTCTTTGGTTAAGTTTCTCTATGGAAAAAAGAAACTGGAATGTGTAATTAGCCCTTATAGCAAAACTTGTTCAAGCTTAATTAAAAAAACAGCTAGAGAAAAAATTATTTTTATCGATAATTTACAGACGAAATTAAAGCACAAGAAGAGATCAAAATGAAAAAGCACCGCAGAGGGACGGAACCCTAAGAGGTGCTTTTTCCTGTGAATTCTACTCACATCTTATTATTATTTTAGCATTTTGTCAAGTTTTCACTAAATAGGTTCTAACGTTGTTCAGTGCGCGGAGCAAAGGATAAGAGCGAACAAGGAAAACTAAGAGCAATAATTCCCGAGAGTTTCTCGGGTTTTTGTTTACAAGAATAATTGATAATTTTATTTATCATAATGATAAAAATACTTGACAAATATTCTCTTTCTGCTACGCTTTGTTGTAGTATAAATTAATTATTAAAAAGCATGACAAAAGAAAAAGAATACACAGTTTCTATTATCTCAGGAATGCTTTTGATGCTTCTTGGATCATTTTATTATTTTAGCGGAATGGCCGGTAATTTAATAGGCTTTTTATTCATTGGATTGGGAGTAGTTTTGGTTGTTGTTCAGACTATAAGATTAAACAAGCTTGGTGCTGGAGTGAGTCAAGATGAAAGAACAAGAAAGATAAGCACTAGAGGAATTTCATATTCTTGGCTTATAACCCTTGTATTTTTAAATATCTTGTTTTGGATTGATGCTTTAGAGGTTGCTAGCATAGAATTGTCGCAAGGCATTTCTTTAACACTTCTTGTAATGATAATCTCTGCCGTACTGTTTAAATCTTTATTGAAAAACAAAGAGTTATAGCAAATGAAAACGAGAATAAAAGAATTAAGAGCAAGAGAAAATCTAACCCAAGAACAGCTTGCAGAAAAGGTGGGAGTCACAAGAATGACAATAGTTTTTTTGGAAAAAGGAAAGTACAATCCTTCGCTAAAGCTTGCTTATGATGTTAGTAAAGTTTTTGGGAAAAAAATAGAAGAGGTTTTTGTTTTTAAAGAGTAGCACTTGTTTCTTTTGTGCTATAATAACAGTGTCGTTTATTAAATAAACTAAAAAATCATGGAAGATAGAGAAAAAGTAAAAAATGAAATAAAAGAGGAGATTGTCGAAAAAATAAAAAAAGAGATTAGAGAAGACGACGACTCTCCCGGAGGGTTGTTTATTCCTGCTGGAGTTTTAGGTGGCATGGGATTTGGGCTTCTTTTTGGAAACTTTATTGCAGGACTATTTATTGGTCTTGGTGTCGGCTTTACTCTTTTTGCGCTTTACGAAATCTTTAGAAAAAAACAAAGGAAATAAAAAATAAATGGAAATATTAGTATATCTTACACCAATTGCTTTTGTTTTTGCTATAGCGGCATTATCAAAGGTTAATAAGCTAGAGAAAGAAGTAGAGAAGCTTAAAAAAGAACTTAATAAGATTAATAAATAAAAATTAATTTAAGTAGTATGAAAAACATTTTATCAGTCGTCATAGTTGCAATTGTTATAGTATTTCTTGTCGTTGCAGGTGTTTATTATTTTTATGCACACAATCCTCAGCTACAGGAATCGGAAGAGATGATAGTGATTGAAGAATTAAATGCGGAGATGAGAACAGGAGAAGTATTTGATTTTGATATTGTTCCTGAGCATGAAAGCTTTGATTTAGAAGAAAAAATGTTTAAAGGTATTATTACCTATACTGAATTTAAAGATGACGGTAGTTCTGTTGGTCGTTTTATTGAAGGTGTTGTGATTAGCGTCAAAACTTCTCCTGAAACGCAGATAACAACCTTTGTAGCTGGAACTGAAAGAGTACACGATGATAATCTTACTCTCGCAGAACTCAAAGATATGTCAGGCGGCATTGGCCCATCTGCAGTGACAGTTATAGGGGAGGTTATCGATATAGAAAACAGTGAGATCATCGTTATTGCCGAAAAAATAAAAAGATACGTTCAATAATCAATAGATATGAAGGAGTTAAAAACGGAAAATTATTAATCTTAAATTAAATTTTATGGAAAAAATATTGTTTAAAAGTGAAGAACAAAGAAGCTCTCAAGAGGTAGCTTCTGTGTTGAGGAGTTTTGCTGACAAAATCGAAGAAGGAAAGGTTGTTCTCAGAAAAGGAGAAGAAGAGACAGAGCTTCATATTCCTTCAAACTTAACTATTGAGATTAAGGTTGAAGAGGAAATAAAAGGAAGAACAAAAAAAAGTCTTGAAATAGAGCTAGAGTGGATTGAGGGCGGCGAAGAAAATGAAAACAAGCAAGATACCGTTGTTGAGTAGCTGGTCATGAAAACAAATGAACTTGCACCAACAATCTTTATTTTGACACAAAATCCTTTTTTGAGATAGAATTAGCTTAAAGGTCCTTTGTGATTTCTAAAGTTATAAATTATGATTGAAGACAACAACTTAGAAGAACAAGAAGAGAGCCAAGAAGGCTTAGAGGAAACATCGGAAGAATCTTCTTCTCAAGAAGAACAAAAAGAAGGAGAAGAGGTTAATATCATGGCAGCCTTGAGTTATTTGGGCATTCTTGTAATAATTCCTATTCTTACAAACAAGGAAGACGAGTTTGTTAAGTTTCACATTAAGCAAGGGCTCGTGCTTCTTATTACTGCTGTGGTCGCTATGTTTGTAGGGGTAGTCCCTATTTTGGGATGGATAATTGCTCCTCTCGTTTCTTTAGCTTGCCTTGTGCTTGCTATTATAGGAATAATAAATGTGTTGGGAGGTAAGAAGAAACAACTTCCTCTTATCGGACAGTATGCTGAGAAGATAAAAATTTAAAGGTCGTTTATTTGTAATAATAAAATGTTTTTATGGGTAAAAAGTTAGCAATCGTCATTGTCATCATTGTTGTTCTTTTGCTTGCTGGTGGATGGTGGTACTTTTATGGTCAAGAGGACCTCGTAGAAGAGGAAAGAGAGGAAGAAGTGGATGAAGAAACTGAAGAAGAAAGAGATGAAGAAACTGAAGAAGAAAGAGATGAAGCAAGGGAAGATGATCCCTATCATCAAGCGGAAACAGTAGTGCCTGTAAGTGATCGTAATATGCTTATGGACGAAGATCTTCGAAGCATATTTGAAGAGGTATTTGGGGAAGCTCCTAAGCTTACAAATACAGCAGAAGAAGGACTTGTCCTTTCATATGTTGTAAACAGGAATATTACACCTGATGATGTGATTGAGGTAAGAGAAATGCTGGAAGACAGGGGGCACCATGGAGAGTATGAAGTAGTAGGAACGGACTCTCAGGAGAATGAATATGAGCTTAACCTTGCCGCGGAGATAGCAGGAGAGGAGTACGGCGGAAACATATATGCTCTCTTTTACACAGATGAAGAGGGTGAAAATTCTCAAAGAATAGAGATTAGCTTCCTGTAAAGCTTACTGGAAGAGAGTTTTAACCACCCTTTTGCAGAGGGTGGTTTTTGTGTATTATTAACCAAGATAGTTTTTTTGTTTATCATTTAAATTAAAAGATATGAGTTATAAAAAAGTATTTTTGGGGGTGATAGCCGTGATGTTCTTGTTTGTTATGATTGTTTTCTCTCAACAAAGTTCAGAACAAGAAATACCCTTAGCCGTCGCTGCTTGCCCTACTTTTTATTATATACTTGACAGCCTTGAAGAGAGTGGTGTTAAAGCCGTTAGAACCAGTTCCACGAAAGAAAGTATTTATTATCTAAGCAAAAATAAGGTAGATTTAATTATTTCAGGAAGAGTTTTAAAACCGGAAGAGCCTGATCTTTACTCTAAGGTCATTGGTCCGGGATACTCTTTTGTGTCTCATCAAGAACAGCTTGTTTTTGATGAAGAAATGGGTGACTATGACTTCTTTACAGACCTTTATAAAGAGAAGATAGTTGATAATTTTCCCTACATTGCAGATGAGAGTCTGCGAGAAGTGGAAGAGGTTTATGACTACTTGGAAAAGGGAATTGTTATTACTTCTGCCGAGAACACAGACTACTCTAAAAGCGAGGTTGTTCATGTCCATAAAAAGGATGGTTCTCGTCATCGTTTTTCGCGCACACCGATAGCTCACTCTCAAGACATAAATAACATAGATCGCTTTAAAGTGATTTTAAAAGATAGGGTTTCGGATATATAACAGAGAAAGTTGTCTTTTTTTCTGTTTTTTTGTTATACTAAATATCATACTAAAAATAAATAATAACATAATAAAATGAAAAAAATATTAATTTTAATAGCCGTTATAGCACTTGCCGTTTTTGCATTTGTTACTTTTTATGATGACAAGCCCGCTCCTGAGATTGCGGATCCGGAAGATTTAAGTGAAGCATCTGCTTCTGTTGGTGATTTTGCTTTTGACATTTATCGTCATGCTGCGGAAGATGAGAACAGATTTATGTCTCCCTACAGCATTCATTCTGCGCTTGTTATAGCTTATATCGGCGCTGACGGAGAAACCGCAGAAGAGATGGCGGAGGTGTTGGCACTAGAGGGAATTGATATAGAGAAGCTAAAAAAGGACTTTCGTGATCTCAGAATTTATCTCGAGCATTTTTCTCCGGTAACAGAAGTTTCTATTGCAAATGCACTGTTTTTGCGAGAAGACATTCCGTTTAAAGAGAACTTCAAGGATGACGGTGCAAGATATTTTGATGCTGAAATATCAAGCTTGCCGGAGACGGGAAAGCCGATAAATGAATGGGTCAGCGAAAAGACAAAAGAGAAAATAGAAGAGATAATAGATTCTGGACAGATAGATGAAGATGTAATTGCTTATCTTGTAAATGCGATCTATTTTAAAGGAAGCTGGAAAGAAGAGTTTGATGAAGACAAGACGAGAAGATCTCCTTTTGAGTCTCCTCAAGGAGAAGTGGAGGTGGATATGATGGAGAACAAGGGAGATTACAGATATGGAATAAGTGAAAATATTCAGGCGGCTACGCTTGAGTATGAAGAAGGGGACTATCTTTTTCATGCCTTTATGCCTCTTGACGGTAACTTGAGTAATCTTTATGAAGATCTTGACAGAGAAACTTTTGAAAACATTAAGCCGACAAATGAAGGTGAAATTACCTTAAGAGTTCCCAAGTTTACTATGGAAGATGATTTGACCCTCAAGGAAGTTTTAAGGTCGATGGGAATGATGGATGCTTTTGATGAGAGTAGAGCCGATTTTTCAGAGATGGTTGACTTAGAGGATCTTGGATTGAATGTTTACATGAGCGAGGTTTTTCATTCCTCTTTTATTGAGGTTGATGAAAAAGGGTCTGAGGCAGCAGCTGCCACAGCGGTGGAAATGAGAGTAGAGTCGGTTCCACAAGAAACAATTGTAGAGTTCAATAAACCTTTCTTTTTTGTTATAGAAGAAGCAAACACGAACACCATCCTGTTTATGGGTCAGCTTGTAGATCCCGATGATTTGTAATAATGAGCGAAGATCTTCAAAAAGTAGCTCGAGAGCTAAAAGATTTTTCCGGTAACGTAAGAGGAGAAGCGTTTAAAACGAGACGCGACTATATAATAATGAAAGAGGGGAGTGAAGGAGTAAGGAAGGTGGAGGAAAAAATGGCAGAACTGGGATTTCCTATAAAATTTGACAAGATAGATCGCAGTGAGTGGGTCAATGAAGGAATAAACTCTCTTTCTGTAGTAGTTGCAAAGGAAGTTTTTGGTTGGACGGAAAAAGATATTTTTGATCTGGGAGTTTTTTCTCTTAAAACTTCCTTTATAACCAGAGTTATTTTTAGCTACTTTATCTCCATAGAGAGAGGATTTAACATAGTTCCCAAGTACTGGAGAAGGTACTATGACTTTGGTGAGCTTTTCTGTAAAGAACTAAACAAGGAGGATAAATTTGCTATTGTTCAAAAAAAGGGGTATCGTACCCATCCCGTTTTGTGTGTTCAGCACAAAGGATACTTTTCTGCTGCCGCAAAGATTCTCACATCTTCAGAGGAAGTGGATGTCGAGGAAACAAAGTGTGCACATGAAGGCGACGATTATGATGAGTACAAGATAAGCTGGAAATAGTTAATTTTCTTTTTCTACCACAAGATAATTTTCTTTTACTTTCTTTGTGGCTCTTCCCACCAATAAGGGGCTGATAAATACGGTTACTATACTGAGCATTATAAGTGTTGTTGCTAGCTCTTCTGTAATAATGTTGTGCTGTTGACCAACAGCAACTATAGCAAGTGCTGTAGATAGTTTTGGTATGCACGATCCTCCTACAAGAGTGGATTGCTGGGAGGTGAATCCGGAGATTTTTGCCGATATCCATCCGCCTGCAAACTTAGCAATTACAGAGCCAAGCAATATTGTGATAAATAAAGGTATGATGCTGTGGATATCTGAGAAAACACCTATATTGGTATCTATTCCCAGTATTACAAAGAATGCGGGAATAAAAAGGCCGTAAGCCATTACATGCAACTTTTCCTTTATTTCTTTTTCTTTAATTATTTCCGAGAGTATCAGTCCTGCAAAGAATGCTCCCACAATGGCATGAAGCCCGAGGAACTCAAAAACTATCACTGTTCCGACAAGTATTGCAAAAATAACTCTTGTTTCTTGTTCGAAAGGATCAAAACGTCCTTCGTATTTTTCAAATATTAGGCGCAAACGTGGAATTCCCCACTTTATTAATGTTGCTATAAGCAAAGCAAAAGCAAAAAAAGTGACAAACAAAGGAAGAGGAAGTATTCCGGGAGCAACATACTGCAAGAGCACTGCTAACAGCAGTAGACTGGCAATATCTTGTATAACAATGGAAGATGTTATTGTTTTTCCGATATGAGAGTGCAAGAGGCCTTTTGACTCTAAAGCGGGGATTGCTATAGCGATAGATGAGGACACAAATATTATGCCCAGAAGAGCCACAGTAGAGGTGTCGTATCCGAAATAAATTCCGATCATTATACCGACAATAAAAGGAATAAAGCCAGTTATTGCCCCTATAAGAGATGACTCTTTCCACACCTCTCTGAATCCGGAGAGGCGTGTCTCCATTCCTGCCATAAACATCAAAAACACTAATCCGAGATACTTTAAAAACTCCAGCGTGGGGTCGGGAGAAACTATGTTTAAGCCAAAAGGACCAATTGCCACTCCTCCCGCTATTAGTGCCACTGTCCACGGCACATGAAATCTTTGAAATGCCTGCGAGAAAACCAGCCCGGCAATAAGTATAATGAAAAGTGGAAATATTTGAGACATTTTGGGAAATATATCAAAGTTGTCTATTAACGGCAACGTTCTTTTTTCTCATTTTTTTGAAAAAAGATAAAACAAGCAAGAAAGAGAACACGAGCAGAGGCGCAACAAGATAATTGAGTTGTTCGTGTATTATTAGGAAGTTGTAAAAGCTGTGCAGTATTATAGCGGCAATAACTCCTGCAAGCGTGAGTATCTTTCTTTTTCTTAAAACAGAGAGAGCTATAAAGTAGCCCATTACCGCGGAAGCAAGGGCGTGCAAGAGAGTTCCTCCTATAAATCTAAAGAAGCTTCCCATTATTATTTCTTGCAAGGAAAATGCGGGAACTGTTGGCAAAAGAAAGAGTATATTTTCTACGGTGGCAAAGCCCAGTGCAGCAGTAACGGCATATATCATAAAATCTACTGGCTCATCGCACTCAGGGTGTTTTAAGGCGGAAAATCTTACAGAGAGATATTTTGTGATCTCTTCTAGAAGAGGTGTAAATAATACGATCACTGCTATTCCTAGAAGTGCCGGAGGAAGAAATTCAATCCAAAAAGGGTCGAGCAAAATAAATATGGCTGTTACAGGAATAGCTGCAAGAGAGCCGTATAAAAAAACTCTTGCTATCATTCCTGCGGGTTCTGGATGAGCATCTTCTCTTAGAAAAAAAAGAAGCCAAAGAACTCCGGGAATTATGGCAAACAAAGAAAACACTATCATGTGTATGTTTGATGCAGCAAGCTCCATAAAAGATAAATTATTTTCACTGCAATTTTACAGTAATTTTGAAAAACAACAAACCCGCCAAATTTTGGCGGGTTCGTTTTTTCTGAAGAAGCTTTATCTAAGCGTCAAGTCTTCCTTGTTTTCATTTGTCTTTTTCCTTTTCCTGAAAAGCCACAGTAGTATCAAGAAGGCTAATATCAGGAGAAGCAAGACAAGCAATACCCAGAGAGGAGGGAACGGGATAGCTCCAAGAGCTGCAAGCAGTCTTTCGTTGAACGCTTGAACTGTAGGCTCTTCTTCCTCTTCCTCTGCCTCTTCATGACATTTATCGTTATACCAGTAAAATCCATACTCTTCACACTTTTCTTGGTTTGTGAACAGTCTAGGATAAAGCTCTGAGTAACAAGCTTCTTTATACCAGTGGAATCCCGCATCTTCACAAGCTTCTTTGCTGAGAAAACGATAAACTGTTGGGTCTGGTGTCGGCTCAGGCTCGGGCTCCGGTTCAGGCTCGGGCTCCGGTTCAGGCTCGGGCTCTGGCTCAGGCTCGGGCTCAGGCTCGGGCTCTGGTTCTGGTTCGGGAATAGTAAAGGAGTATTCTCCTCTGTTTGAAGGCTGGGATATAACATGATAATAGTATGTTTCACCCAGTTCCAGGCCTGTTAAGGTTATGCTGTGAGATCTGGTTCTTCCTTCAACTTCTTCGTAGTGATCATATCCATAAGGAGGATTTTTGTTTTCGTCAAAAACACCTGACGAGGTTCCGTAAGCCACTGCACTTCTTGCATCACGATTAGTGGTCCAGGTTATATTCACACTATCTTCGTCTACATTGTGCTCCACATTATGGATGGTGGGAGGGTGTATCCTTCCTCCAGTTCCTGAAACAGAGACCTCTTCTTCTACCGTCTCTCCTTTTCCGCGAATCAGTATGTCAAACTCTACTTGTTTTCCTTGATACTCATTAAATCCTTCGTCTGTCTTGAATTTAATGGTGAAGTCAAATGTTTTCTCTTCTCCTCCTTCTAGCTTGTCAAACTGACACCATGCATCACCCTTAGAGAAGTTTTCTATTGTATCCTTGCAATCCGTTCCTTCTATGGATAGCTCTAAATAGGACACCATTCCCTCTTTTTCTTCGTGAATGTTTCCTGTTTTCAAGGACAACTCCACGTCTTCTTTGTAGTTGTTTTTTATTCTAACGTCTTCCTTTGTAATGCTTTTTCCCGGAAAAAGTTGATGCTCTTCAAATAAAGGGCCTTCTTCCGGAACTTCTAACCCCTCACTTCCTTCTGCAAAAAGGAAGGGGATTGTCAAGATCATTACGACAAGAGCTAGAACTGTTTTTACTTTTCTCATACAACTTAATAACTAGTCTTTATTTTTCTCATCATCACCTTTTTCAGAATCTGCACTGGAAGAGTCGCCCTCGACTTCTTTTTCCTCTGAAGAGTCTTTTTCTTCCTTATTTGAGGATGAAGACTGGTTGTCTTCCTCCTCTTCATCCTTCACATCTTCATCTTCATCCTTAGAGGACTCTTTGTCATCACCGCCAGAGGAGCTTCCACTGTCGTCTTTCTTTTCTTCCTC
>SL_8KL_010_SEDDRAFT_10005373_pt1 | contig 10054 bp, 6 predicted proteins | sample SodLakKL_010_SED_4_FD_11160 | JGI IMG/M metagenome (IMG submission 11160) | reverse complement strand
TAATAAGCTGTTCTGTTTGTAATTTATAATCAATAATATTATTAACATCTGGAAAATCATTTTCAAAATGGTTTCTAATATTTCTTCCAAGTCTTAGTTTTTTTATCATAACTCTAAATGCTTTAATAATATAAATGAATTCCCTCTTCATTAAGCTTCTTTTAACTTTGTTAATTTCTCTTTCGATGAAATTTATCTTATTTTCAATATTATTTATTTGTTCATCGGTAATTTTAAATATTGGTCTTAATAGGTGATGACCTTTCTCCTCCATTACATATGGAATGTTTTCTGGGAGTTTATCATAAGGTCCTGTAAGTCCTTCTGGTTCTGGGCCAATTAAAGTCTTTCCAAATAACGGTTCATCAAATAAAGATATAACACATTGGCTTCTATTTTTTGACCATATTCCAGGGATTCTATAAATTTCACAAAACTTATTAGTTACCTTAAGCCATAAATCACCGTTTGGAACTAATCTTTGATAAGACTTATTGAACCGATTTTCTTTAAAAGATAGACCTTCCCAACTTAAAGCTCCTGTATAAATATAAGTATAAAAATTAGAACTAACCATTGAATAATGACCATGGTCTCCCCAATCAGTTAATAATACTCCTGATACTCCATTTTTAATTCCATCTCTAATTAAATTATGGATATTAATTTTAGCAGAGTCTACTCTTGGAAATATACTGTTCCATGCTCCAGTCCCCGGACAAACCCAAAAGTCTCTATTAGATTCTCCAAATTTATAGGTTGATTCATAACTTTCTTTGGGGTCATAATCCCAATCTAATAAAATTACATCCTCTGGGACCTCATCCATTAAATCTGGATAATTTATTAATATATCACCAAAAAGCATAATTTTTTTATTATACTTATCAGCTAGTCTTATCAATTGTTTAATATGATATAAATATACTCGGCCTTTACCTTCTTTTTCAGCCCATTCTTTAGATAACCCTTTTCCAAGATCATAGGTTTCATCTGCGCCAACATTTAGCCAGTCACTTGAAAAATGTGGTAGATACTCAGAATATAGGTCATTAATAAAATCGTAGGTTTTATCTAAAGCAGGAGATAATGTCCAGAACAGTTCTGATTCACTAAGTTCTCTATATTTTGCTTGCTGTAAAGTATAATTTTGATGACCAAAAGACTGCATATTTGCCATTAATTCTATATGACTCTCTTTACATTTCTTCTCTAGGTCTTTAATAAATCCAGCATCGATAGTATTATCTTCTTGATTTATATCAGGATGTTTTTCAGATTTATAAGTATTTTCTATATATAACTGTAACACATTTAATTTACCTATATTCATAACTTGAATAATTTCATCTAAAGTTTCTAATTTCATGATTTTATCTCTAGAATAATCTAACATTAATCCTCTATTTTCTATTTTAGGATAATCAAATATTTGCAAGCAAGTTATAAGTTTATCTTCTATTTGGCTCAATATCTGCTCAAAAGTTAAACAAGCATAAAACAGTCCAGTTTCATCAAACCCACTCAAATAAATAATGTTTTTACTAATACTTAAATCATAACTTTGAGGTCTATCTAGATTTTTAGTATTTTTGTTTTCCAAATCAGTGTCTGGACTATTAGAGATTATTATTTTGGATTTCAAATTATCTTTTAGTACATACTCATATTCAATATTTAATTTTTCATCTATTAATTTACCGATTTTGTTTAAAGTCTTTTGATTACTAGAATACAGATATACTTTATTCTTAAAATGAAAAGTCTCTTTTAGATATTTAATACTTTTTACATCTGGAATTATTTTATATTTCATTTAAGCTTTCCTCCTATAATAACTAACTCCATGGATAAGCAATGTCCCAAATATTATCAAAATCTTGTGACCATAAAGTAGTAAAATTATCTGCAGCCATATAAGTGCTAAAATCATTGTCAACCTCTTTAGAACCCAATATATTTTCTCTTTGTTCATTTAACCATATTGCAGATTCAGATAATTGATTAATAAGTTTAGAATATAAGTAAGATATATTTTCAAAACCTTCAAAGTAAGACCTTTCCATCCAAAGTTCAGAGTGAAGCCCTCTTATCTTTTCTACTTTTTGACTAAGCAAACAGTTTTATTGGCAAATCTTTCTCTAATTTCATTTGAAAGCAAACCCTTTTCACCAGTAAGCTTAACCTTCATAGCTGAAAGTGTCATTTCTTTACTTAAAATTGTAGAATCTAAATTTTTACTTACTTGTAACCCTTTAACACCTACAGAGTATAATTTTATAAAGTCAGATTTATCTAATGAATCTATACCTTGAACTCCTTTTATTGATTTCCCTTTAATAATATCATCAAATAGAGAATACAACGATTTTGTCTTAAAAGCATCTGTAAGTCCTTCATTGCTTGTTTCAAGTATTCTTAATAATTCTAGCTGATCTTTAGTAAAAAAATCAAAAAACTCCATTCTTGATAAAAAATCATCATAAGTTAATTCATTTAAAGACCAACTTTTTTCCGCCGCATAAATATATCCTGGAAAACTTAATCCTATGGATTGCATATGACCGTAGTCGCCCCAGTCTGTTAAGAGCACACCATTTGTCCCATGTTTATATCCTGCATCAATGATGTTATTAATATTACTAAAGGCATTTTTCATACGAGGGAAAATTGAATTCCAACTGCTTGTTCCAGGAGCGACCCAAAATTCTAGATCTTCATAATGCTTCATATTTGAATAATCTTCATTAGGTGAGTAATCCCAATATATAGGAATAATACTTTCATCCAGTTCTTTTAATAATTCTGGGTATTTATTAAACATATCACTCCAGATTAAAGTATTATTTATACCATATTGCTTTGTTATATCTATAACCTTATCTAAATGCTTTAAATAAACTTGTTCTTTACCTATTTCATTACAAATATCTTTAGAATAACCAGTTCCAATGTCATAGGCTTCATCCATATTTATATGCATAGTTTTTGATTCAAAACCTTTTAAAAGATTTTTTATCAGATCATCAAGTAATTGATAAGTTTCATCTTTTAAAGGAGCAATAGTCCATAAATCATCATTTTCAGATAAATCCTTATACTCAGGAATTCTCAAAATACCATGGGCATGAGAGAAAGTTTGTAAATTAGGCTGAAATTCAATCGCTCTTTGCTTGCAATATCTATTGATTTTAATTATATCTTCTTCAGTTAGTCTTCTTTTCTTCTCCCCTATCTTTGGATGAGAAGGAAAGAAATATGCATCTTCAATATATACTTGAAAAATATTCATTTTATAAAGATATAAAATATCTATAATTTTATAAATGGTTTTAAGTTTAGGCACCTTTCCCCTTGACACATCCAACATTAAACCTCTATTTTCAACTGAAGGATAATCAATTATTTTCATAGAATTCAAATCCCAATTAAGTTTTTGATCCAATACTTGACCAAAAGTTAAAAAGGCATAATTAAGTCCTTCTTCTCCAGTATAATAAATAATTGTTTCTTCTTTTTTTATATCTAATATATATGATTGCTCTATAACTTTATTATTTATCGGTTCATTAGATTTATGTAATAATTCTTCATTACTTATTCTTTTAGTAATTAAATTATAACCTCCCAATATTTCATTTGAATAATTTACATTAATTTTTGTTTTTAAAAAATTAATAGCTGGTTTTATATTATAGTAATTATCTTTATCTAATAATATATTTAACTCAAAACCTATATTAATTTCATTATTATAATTTATGATTCTTTTAACCTCAGGCATTAATTGAATATCCATATAAAACATGACCTCCTGCTAATATTTTAATATGAACCCCTCAAAAGAGGGGTTCATTAATTATAAAATTACTGAATCGGCTTAATATCTCCTCTTAGTATTGAAATAATTGTAAAGTTATCATCACCTGGAGAGTTCAAATAAATTGGATCATCAAAATCAGGCCACTCAGTTGTCAAACCAGAACTTGTAAGATTCTTGCCAGAAAGAGCAATCACTGGCAGAATAGGCAGACTTTGATTGAATGAATAAACTATATCCTGGATAGTTTCTTCTTGATCTTGAACATCCCAACCATCAGCTGATGATAAAATAAGATCTTCCATATTAAAAGTTCCTCTATCTGTTTCTACTTCAACATCAAATCCAATACCAGGTCCTGAAGCTCTTATATTTTGGTAAATAATAGGACCTTCATATGCATACATTGGATGTGGTTGGCCAGTACCCCAGAAAGATAGGGCCATTTCAAAATTACCAGCTTCTATATTAGGGACTCTTTGTGACTCTTCAATTCCATTAAATCTGGTTTCTATTCCAAAATCAGTTAGTAATTCAGCAATTGTTTCTGCTGCAACTGAAGCATCGGCCCAGGCCGATGGGGTTTGGATTCTTAATGTGAATTGATCACCATCTTCAGAATACCAATTTCCGTCTTCTTTATAGAATCCAGATTCTTCTAAATATGAAGCTGCTTTATCATGATCCAGCTCATATCTTGTTAATGAACCTGTTTCAACATTCCAACCTTCCATAGTTGGCTCTCCAATACCTGTAATCCATTCTACTCCAATACTAACACCAGGCAAAGCAATATCACCAACTAAATTTCTATCTATAGCATAAGCTAAAGCTTTTCTGACATTTAAATCATTTAAAGGTTCCAAGTTATGATTAAAATAAACAGCTAAGCCATCTACAGCTGGTGTCTGAACAAACTCTATTCCCATATTTTCAAATGCTGTCATTGTACCAGAAGGAAACTCATGTGTCAAATAATCTGCCTGTTGATTTAAAACTAACGGAGTTAAATCAGAAACCCCTCCATTATAGACAAGTATCTCATCAAAATGGACCTGATCAGCCAAATAAGAATTATTATTTTTCTTTAATACAACTTGAGAAGAACTTACACTAGCAGGGTCTAAATAATATGGTCCAGTTGCATTAACATAATCAGGTCTAAATTCACTGAAATCAACCTGCAAGTCTTTCCATTCTTCAGATTCTGAATCATGCCCGTCTTCAATTAATTGTTCAATTCTTGCAGCAAAATCACCATAAGTGTGAGTATCTACTATATTTTCTCTTAATACCATTCTTAAAATCAATGAAGAGGCTCTATCTATATTAAAAGTTAATTCATGGTCAGATATTACATCTACAGAACTCAAATAATTCCAGACAGGAGCCTCCATAAATCTCAAAATTGTAAAAGTAGTTATTACGTCTTCAGCATTAAATTCATCGCCGTTATGCCAGTAAACATCTTCACGTAATTGAACAGTTATCTGATTGTTTTCTTGATCAATTGTCCAGTCAGAAGCAAGATATCCCTCATATTCATTATCTGCCCAAATAAGAAATCCCATTGGTAGTTGATGGATATCTCTAAAAAACCTCAATTCAATGGCACCAGGAACGAACATATTAAAGTGACCAGATGGTGGAGCTGAATAAGGCCATCCACCAGCAAAAACAGCTGATTGTGCATTAACCTCCATTGTATTAACCAAACCTAAACTTACAAACATAAAAACAAAGATCATTAAAATCGTTAGTTTTTTCATTTTAATCCTCCTCGGTGTTTTAATGTTAAATAAATATTTAACTCAAATAATCCCCCCTTCTAATTAATTGTTATTAACAACATGACAGGCAACCTGATGTTCTTCAGAACCAATTAATAAAGGATCTTTATCATAACAAACAGGCTCTTCAGCCCATGGACAACGAGTATTAAAAGCGCATCCAGAAGGAATATTTTTTAACTCAGGTATATTCCCCTCTTTTAATTGAAACCTTTCTTTGCTTTTTGTTATTATCGGATCAGCTTCTGGTATAGCTCCAATCAAAGCTTTTGTATAAGGATGCTTTGCATTATAAATCAATTCATCTGTTTCACCTAATTCAACGATTTTACCGAGATACATTACTGCTATTCTTCCTTCTTTTGCAAAATAATTTGCTATTGTTAAATCATGTGTTATAAAAAAGAAAGAAACATTATATTTCATTTGTAACTCTTTTAAACTATTTAAAATACTAATTCTTAATGAAGTATCAATCATAGAAACTGCTTCATCCACCACCATAAAACTTGGGTCCAGAGTTAATGCTCTTGCAATCGATACTCTCTGCTTTTGCCCCCCTGATAATTGATGAGGATATTTATCTAAAAAATCTTCAACAGGTGTTAATCCTACTAAATCTAATATACGACTTACCTCTTTATAAGTTTCATTATATTTTTTGGTAATATTATGTCTTTTTAACGGATTAGCTATAATAGAAAAGATTGTTTGAACAGGGTTTAACGAAGCGAAAGGATCCTGATGAATCATCTGAACATCTTTTTTAAAACTTCTTAAATCTTTTTTTGTAAGATCTTTAACCTCTTGACCTGAAAATCTGTAAGAACCTTTGCTATAACTTTCTATATTTGCAAGAATTCTACCTAGTGTTGTTTTCCCACAACCAGATTCTCCAACTATACAAAATGTTTCTTTTCTTTTTATACTAAAATTTAAACCTCGTAATACCCATACTTCTTTTTTACCTTGTCCAAACTTTTTATGAAGGTTACTTATTTCAATTAAATTTGCTGCCATCAATTATCTCTCCTTATAGGAGGCACATTTTTATAGTTGTAACAAGCCACAAAATGAGATTCCCCAACTTTAATTATAGTTGGTTCATCTCTAAAACATTCTTCTGTGGCAAAATTACATCTGGGTGAAAATTGACATTTATTTTCTATATCTATCAAATCTGGAGGGCTTCCAGGTATTGAGCTTAAATCACCTTCACACTTATCAGATATTAATTTTGGTACTGCATTTATCAGACCATAAGAATATGGGTGTGAAGGACTATAAAAAATATCTTCTGTTTTTCCATTTTCAACAATCTGCCCTGCATACATAGTAGCTACTTTATCAGCTAATTCTGCAGCTATAGCTAGATCATGAGTAATTATAATAATTGAAAAATCATATTCTTCTTTTATCAATCTTAAAAGGTCTATGATTTTTCTTTGAGTTAAAACATCCAGAGCAGTTGTTGGTTCATCAAAGATTACAATTTTTGGATCTAATATAAAACTTAAAGCTATTAATGCTCTTTGTTTCATTCCACCTGATAATTCATGGGCATATGAATTTAATACCCTATCAGCATCTAGTTGCATTTTACTTAATAAGTTTTTACTTTTATCAATTATGGCTTTTCTTGAATAACCATTATCATGGGCCTTAACAGTATCAATAAAGTGTTCTTTAATTTTAATAACTGGATTAAAAACACTTTGAGAAGCCTGAAACATGAGAGCAATTTCTTGCCAGCGAATTATTTTAATATCTCTTTCACTCATTTGAGTTAGAATTTTTACTTCTCCATCTTTATAATAATTAATTTCACCGTTTAATAATTGAGCATTATCTTCATCCAACTGAACAATTGATAAACAGAGAGTAGTTTTTCCACAGCCAGATTCACCAATTAATGCTACGACTTCATTTTCATGAACTGTTAAATTTACATTTCTTACAGCATGAAGTTTACCTCTTGGAGTATTATAAGCAATACTTAAGTCATTTATTTTTAGTAATTCTTTTTTCATAGCTTTAGTCATCATGATCAGTCCTTAACACTGGATTAAATAGGTTCTCAAGTGATCTATTAATCCAGACCAGGCTTAATATCAGTAATGAAATTGCAATCGCTGGTGCTAATATAAACCATAAGGCATCAGGATGATAGATAGCTCCTTGAGCCCATGCTATATTTAACATAACCCCCCAGTTTACCTCTAAAGGCAGCAATCCTAAAAAAAACAGTCCTACCTGTGCATAAATTGCATGCCTCATCATCAAAGTAAAATTCATTATTATAAAAGGCATCATATTAGGAGTAATCTCCTTGAAGATTACATGTATCATGCTTAAATCCAGCATTTTAGCTGCTTCAACATATTCTCTTTCCTTCAAACTCAATACTTCTGCACGTATACTTCTAAATAAACCTGCCCATGATAAGATCGCTAAAACCAGAGCCAAAACATAACTTGTTAAATTAAAAAAACCTGATAAAACAACTAACAATGGGAACCTGGGGATTGTAAGCCATACATCTGCAAAAAATAACAATATCTCATCAAATTTACCACCTATTAAAGGTGCAGCAGTTCCCAAGAAAATACCAATCATTACACTTATTGATGCTGTTATAAATGCAAGTAATAATAAGCCACGTCCTCCATTTGCAATTTGTGGCCAGATATCTCTACCCATATGATCTGTACCTAACCAATTTTCTCCAGAGGGTGGCTGAAAAATTTGAGTAGGATCGGCTCGACTTTGTAAAGGGAATATATAAGGAGAAATTGCTGACAATAAAATTATTATTAGCAATATTGATATCCCTAAGACACCGATTTTATCACTTAGCATTGCTTTTAATCCGACTTTGAATTTCTTGAATAAATATTGAGTGGATTCCACTATTCTCCCCTCCTGGTTCTTGGATCTAGAGCTCCATATATTAATTCTGCAAACAAGTTTGAAAATACTATGCATGCAGTTATTATTAATAAAATACCTTGCATTACTGGATAATCTCTTCCATGAACAGCATTTAACAGCTCTAATCCTAAACCCTCATAAACAAATAATTGCTCAATTATTAATGATCCTCCTAATATAAAGCCCATTCTCATAGCGAACTCGGTTGCTATAGGTAAGAATGCATTTCGTGCTACATATTTAGACATTATTTTAGTATTACTTAGTCCTCTAGCTTCAGCTAATTTTACATATTCTTTTTTTAAAGTAGATGTTGTGCTTCCTTTCATTAGTAATACCCACATTCCTATTTGAGCTAAAACATAAGTTATTATAGGAAACATTCCATGAGCAAAAATGTCTCTAATATATGTAAAACCATCATCTATAGACAATCCCATCGTATGAGTACCTCTCATAGATTGAATTGGTAATAATGGTCTGTCCATTCCAAACCATGTAATAATGCCAAAAAATATTATCAGAAAAATTCCTATTAGAAAATCTGGAATAGCGCTAATAATTGAAGCAGAACCTGTTATGATTGGCTCATACCATTTATCCCTCTTAAATGCCGATATAGTTCCTAAAACAATTCCTAAAATTGTACTAATAATTAAACCTGACCCAACAGTAAACAATGTCCAGGGTAATCGTGCTCTAATAATAGTAGATACTCTAACCCCTGGCGATCTAATTGATTGTCCCATATTACCCTGTATAAGATTCCCTAAATAAGATATATATTGTCTCCATACAGGCATATCAAGATCTAAAGCATATAAAGCGGAAGCCCTTGATCTAGCAGCTTCAACTGAAATACCATGACTTGAAATTAATTCATTTACATAAATATCAACAGGATTAGACGGCATTAATCTTATAAGAAAAAATATTAATGTAGTAACAAACCAGATAGTAAATATTGCTTTAAATATTTTTCTAACCCAATAGTTATTTAAACTCTTTAAAAAAATGATAGGAATTTACCCCCTTTTTAAGCCTTATATAACACTAGTATAAATATTTAAACAATTTAAGTCAAGTAGTTTTTTAACCTTTTTAAAAAATTAATATTACAGGACTTAAACAGTCTCAAAAAACAAAAAAACCTCCATTGAGAAATGGGAGGTTTTAGTGGGATGCCTGACATTGCCAGGATATTTTTTCGGACTTAATTATTGTAAACTCTTATTATCTTCTTTTAATTTCACCGCAAAATTCCATGACCTCCTGGTCACAGGTTAAATCAATAAAACCCAGGTGATCTAACAGATCAAGCATTTTCTTCATTAGCCTCTGACCAATGCATCTTTTCTAATATTCTGGCAAAACCTCCAGCATTAAGGCATTGGGATAAAAGCAAAGATTATTTGATCTAAAAATAATAAGTCATGCCTGCTGAGATTCCAGTATTAATATCATTATTACTATCTAAACCAATACTTCCATCAATCCTCAATTCAAGGCCTCC
>SL_8KL_010_SEDDRAFT_10005368_pt1 | contig 10061 bp, 8 predicted proteins | sample SodLakKL_010_SED_4_FD_11160 | JGI IMG/M metagenome (IMG submission 11160) | reverse complement strand
CGCTCCATCGTGACACATCCCGCATCCACCACACACTCCAGGCTGACCGAAGAGGAGCGGTTGGCTGTGGGCATCACGCCGGGACTGGTGCGTATTTCGGCAGGACTTGAGCACATCGACGACATCATTTCCGACGTGACTCAGGCGCTGACTGTTTAGAAAGACACATTAGCAGAAAGACGCATTAGCAGAAAGACGCATTAGCAGAAAGACACATTAGCAAGGTACAGCCGATGAACCGGCCTGCGTGCGCAACATTCGCAATATTATTATATTTTTCTGCCTGAACAAAAAAAAGCCTCTCCAAGAATGAACTCAGAGAGGCCTTGTAGTGGCGGGGGCAGGATTCGAACCTGCGACCTTCGGGTTATGAGCCCGACGAGCTACCAGCTGCTCCACCCCGCAGTGTCAAGATTATAAAGGTATGGAATCTTTTTTCCATTGTCAAATTATTTAAACGCTGATTTCATACTAAAACCCAAAAAGAAAACGGGCTTCTTTTGTTACTGAACGCGGTTTTTGGTAGCTTTGGTGTACAATTTATTTTTTTGTACGTCCGCACCACTTAATCATTGGTTTCATGACTCAAAAATCCCTCATTACGCCTGATGCTGTGCATTCCACCCTCGGCAAACATATTTTGGCCGACGGTTTCGATATGGTCCTGGACCTTAATAAAAGCCGGGGGCCCTATCTCCACGATGCAAAAGCAGGTCGCAGCTACCTCGATTTCTTCACCTATTTCGCTTCCAATCCGCTGGGTATGAACCACCCGAAAATGGTGGACAATCCGGAATTCCGGGAGAGAATCGGTTTCGTGGCCATGCACAATCCCTCCAACTCCGATGTGTACACCACTGAAATGGCGGAGTTCGTGGAAACCTTCTCACGCGTCGGCATCCCCTCAGATATGCCGCACGCCTTCTTCGTGGCTGGTGGCGCACTCGCTGTCGAAAATGCGCTGAAAACGGCCTTCGACTGGAAAGTGCAGAAAAATTTCCAGAAGGGATATCGCGTCGAAAGGGGCCACAAGGTGCTTCATTTCGAACAGGCTTTCCACGGCCGGTCAGGTTACACCATGTCGCTGACCAACACCGAACCCGGCAAAGTGGCCCTGTTCCCGAAATTCGACTGGCCGCGCGTGGTGAACCCGAAAATGCACTTCCCCATGGACCAGAAAAACACCGATATGGTGATTGCCATGGAGAAGAAAGCCATCGCCCAGGCCGAAAGGCATTTCGAAATATACAAAGACGATATCGCCGCCATCATCATTGAGCCCATCCAGGGCGAGGGAGGCGACAACCACTTCCGTCCGGAGTTCCACCAGGCGCTGCGCGACCTTTCCGACAGGCACGAAGCCCTGCTGATCCATGACGAAGTACAGACCGGCATCGGCCTGACCGGCAAATTCTGGGCGCACGAACATTACGTGAAACCGGACATCCTCGCATTCGGCAAAAAAGCCCAGGTCTGCGGCATCCTCGCCGGCACCCGCATCGACGACCTGGAAACCAACGTATTCCGCGTATCCTCCCGCATCAACTCAACATGGGGAGGAAATCTGGTGGATATGGTCCGCTTTTCACGCTACCTCGAGATCATTGAGGAGGACAAGCTGGTCGAAAACGCCGAAAGAACCGGTGCTTACCTGTTGGAAAAGATCCATGAGCTGGTGGAAGCGTTTGACGGAATCCATAGCGCACGCGGCAAGGGGCTGATGTGCTCCTTTGATTTTACCGATCCCGGCAAACGTCATCTGTTCCTGAAGGCAACGCACAAAAACGGGATGCTGATGCTGCCGTGCGGAACACACGCGGTACGTTTCCGTCCGCCGCTGATCGTCCAGAAAGAGCATGTGGATGAGGGCATCGACATTGCACGGAGATCCTTCAAGGAGGTTATGTAAGCCGTAATCAGGCAGACGGGACTTCAATGGTCGGCCCCGCTAGATCATCTGGTGGGAATCCGGCTGGATGACCAACTCGTTGAGCACGGCGGGCGGCGGCTGGGTCACGGCATAGTACACGGCCTTGGCGACTTCTTCCGGTGACAGCATTTTGTCGGCCTGGACTTTCATGTCCACGTCCGGGTTTTCCCAGAACTCCGTGGCCACCCCGCCCAGGTACAGCAGCGAAAAGCCGATATTGTGGCGGCGCGTCTCTTCCACCAGCGCCTTGGTGAACCCTGTCACGGCAAATTTGGAAGCGGAATAGACCGACGAATTGCGCATGGCATGCTTGCCGAGGATTCCCGGGAGCATGACCACCTTGCCGGATTTCTCCGAGATCATATGCCGCAGCACGGCCTGGGTAACAAGAATGGTGCCAAAGGCATTGACATCCAGCACGTTTTTGGCTTTCTCCGGATCCACATCCATGATACCCCGGATCATTCCGGTACCGAAGGCATTTACGAGCACATCGATTCGGCCCAACTCCTTGATCACCGTATCGGTCATCTTATAGACGGACGACACATCGGTCACATCCAGGTCAACGGCCCAGGCCTCTCCGCCCGATTCGTTGATTTCTGCGGCAATGGCGTCGGCTTTTTCACGGTTGCGCGCAGCCAGGACTATTTTTGCTCCGGCCTTGGCAAGCAGGCGGGCCGTCGCGGATCCTATGCCGCCGGTTCCGCCTGCAATGAGTACTACTTTGTCCAGCATCTGTCAAATGATTTGGTGTGGATACATATGAGCGACAAGCACCGTGTTTTCTTTAACGGCCGTATTTCTTTTTACGACCATGTTTTCCACTATGGATGCGCTTGCCGTTTGTTTTGTACCACGTTCCAACACAAGCAGTACCCTGCGGGTTCCCGGGCCTGCGCGCCAACTCACCACACCACACCGGTCAGCATGTCGACTATACCATACCACACCGCTCTGCATGGCGGTTGCATCAGACCAGACCTTTTTGCCGACTGGTAATAATATCATACCGCCTGTGTCTGCGAGAGGGCATCGGGAAGCACGCCTTCGTAAATCTCACGCAAGGCCTCCACCCGGATCTCGGCAAAGTCCTCCACGATCAGGTACTTGCCCGCGACGGTTCCGAGATGGGTGGCGGGGATATCCGACCCGGCCAGCGACTCGCGCACCTGATCCATGTTTTCGGGGGCGACGGTCAGCAAGATTCCGGACTGTGCTTCACTGAACAGTTGCTCGGTCGTACTCTGACCCGGAAGGTCGAGGGACACACGGGCTCCCAGACCGGAGAAGATCGCTTTTTCCATGAGGGCCACGGCGAGTCCGCCATCCGACAGGTCGTGGGCGGATGCGATCCATCCCTTGCGGATCAGATCCAGAATGGCTGTCTGGAGATTGAATTCAAATTCCAGGTCAAGATCGGGGGCATCACCTGCCGTGATCCCGTGAATGAAAGCCAGATACTCACTTCCGTCGATACCGATCCTGGGCGCTCCCACATAGAGTATCTCGTCGCCTTCGGCACGGAACCCGGCCCGCATCGTGTGTTTTTCATAATCTTCGATGAGCCCAAGCATGCCAATGACCGGCGTCGGGAATACCGCGCCGTGCGGATTCTCGTTGTAAAAGCTCACGTTGCCGCCGGTGACCGGCGTGCCGAACATCTCACAGGCATCGCCCATGCCGCCGACGGCCTCCTTGAACGTCCAATAGACTTCCGGCTTGTAGGGATTGCCGAAATTGAGGCAATTCGTGATGGCCATGGGGCGTGCACCCGAACAGACCACGTTGCGCGCCGCTTCGGCCACCGCAATCTGTCCCCCTTTGCGCGGATTCAGGTAGACGTAACGGCCGTTGCAGTCGGTCGCCATCGCCAGCGCCTTTTTCGTGCCCTTGATGCGCACCACTCCGGCATCGGATGGACCCGGTCCGGTGACCGTGTTGGTCCGGACCATATGATCATACTGCTCGTAGACCCATCGCTTGGATGCGATATTCGGCGACTCCAGCAGTCTGAGCATGATGCCCTCGACATCCTCGATATCGATATAGGGCGAAAGGTCGGTCGTCGCGGTCTTTTCCAGGTACTCCGGTTTTTGTGTTTCGCGGATGTAGACGGGGGCGCCGCCGCCCAGCACGAGCGAGTCCGCGGGGATGTCCGCCTTCACGGTGCCGTTCCGCAGATAGGTCACCCGGCCCGTATCCACCACTTCACCGATCACCACCGCGTTCAGGTCCCATTTGCCGAACACATCGACAATCTCCTGTTCACGTCCTTTTTCCGCAACGATCAGCATCCGCTCCTGGCTTTCGGAGAGCAGGATCTCATAGGCGCTCATGTCCTCCTCGCGCAGCGGAACCTTGTCCAGGTCCAGCCGCATGCCGGTGCCGCTCTTTGCGCTCATCTCGGAGCTGGAGCAGCTGATGCCTGCCGCACCCATATCCTGGATGCCGACCACGGCGCCTGTTTTGAGCGCCTCAAGCGTCGCCTCCAGCAGCAGCTTTTCGGTGAACGGGTCGCCCACCTGCACGCTCGGGCGTTTGGCTTCGCTGGCCTCGCTGATCTCTTCGGAGGCAAAGGTGGCCCCGTGGATGCCATCGCGGCCCGTCGACGCGCCGACGATGATCACCGGATTGCCAACACCCTCGGCAATGGCCGAGGCCGTATCACCCTGCTTCACGATACCGACACTCATGGCATTGACCAGCGGATTGCCCTCGTAACTTTTGTCGAAGTACACCTCGCCGCCAACCGTAGGCACCCCGAAAGAGTTGCCGTAATCCGCAATCCCGCGCACAACCCCATCCACCAGATAACGGACCCGCGGCTCGCTCATGGAGCCGAAGCGCAGCGAGTTCAGCGAGGCGATCGGACGTGCGCCCATGGTGAAAATATCACGGTGGATGCCACCAACACCGGTGGCCGCACCCTGGTACGGCTCCACGGCTGACGGGTGGTTGTGGCTCTCGATCTTGAACGCACAGGCCAGGCCGTCGCCGATATCCACCAGTCCCGCATTCTCCTCCCCGGCGCTGACCAGCAACGTCCGTCCGCTGCGCGGCAGGGTTTTCAGCACGGCGATGGAATTTTTGTAGGAGCAGTGCTCACTCCACATGACCGAGTAGACCCCAAGCTCGGTAAACGTTGGAGTACGGCCAAGATATTCGCAAACCTTGTCAAATTCTTCGTCGGTGAGGCCGTGCTCCCTGGCCAGTTCAAGTGTCACTTCTGGTTCGGAAAGGTGCTGTTGGGACATCATGTGATGGGTGGATCAGGTTAGGTTTTTTTTGCGGTTCAGATGCTGTTGAACAAGATTCGGGTGGATGCGGATGGATGCGTCAGGCCATCCGAACGGCCGTCGGACGGTCGGTTTTTATTCACGTTGCGGTACCGCCAGCGCCCTGAGAAGCTCTGCATATCCGGAAAAAACGAGATCTGCCAGATCTTTATCCGGGTCCAGCTCTGCCGGATGGAACCAGGCCGTCTTCCAGCCGCTGCGGGAACCGCCTTCGATATCGGACGAATACGAGTCTCCGACATAGAGCAGATCAGCCGGATCAAATCCGGATTTTTCGGCAGCAAACGCAAATATGCGGGGATCAGGTTTCAGGTATCCCGCTTCTTCGGAAATGATCAGATGGCGGGTGTAGCGGTTAAGGGAAAAATACTCAAACTTTTTCTTTTGGACGAAGATAAAACCGTTGGTCATGATCCCGACGGGATAGTGCTCCGATATCTGTATCAGGGCCTCCCGGGCATCAGGTATCCAGTCCCAGTGGCGGGAATAGCAATCCATGTAAACCTGATCCACTTCACGCCAATCCAAAGAGCCAACCCCGAGCTCCCGGAAGGTCTGTTCGAACCGCAGGCGGCGCAACTCGGACTGGGTGACTTCGTTCTTGCGATAGGCATCCCACAGCCGGTAATTGGATGCCGCATACTCCCTGGCAAACACCAGTGGTTCCACCTGATGAAGTTCGGGATACTGCGTCCATACATCCACCAGGGCCCGTTCCTGGGCTTTTCGGTGGTCGATCAGCGTGTCATCCAGGTCAAAAAATACGCATTGTATCTTGCGAAAATCAGGTCTGGCAGGCTGCGATTGGGAGTCCATAGTGCGGATGGTTGTGGCGAAAAGCTAAAAATAAGAGGTTGCGCAACCTTTCCATAATGAAAAATGCAATATTCTGCTGCTGCATCTTGCTATTTAGCAGGCATGATGGAAATCCATGCGGTAATAAACTATCTTGTTGGTTTTGACTGAAGTTAACAGCTATACGATCCACCCAAATAAATCTACCGAAATAAACCTGTCCTATGGCACGAACTCCATCCAACATGCTTGAACTGGGCACCAAAGCCCCTGATTTTTCGCTTCCTGATCCCCACGGCAACGTATTCAACCGCGACCAGGTCGCCGGTGAACACGGCCTGCTGGTCGTATTCTACTGCAACCATTGCCCCTTCGTGAAGCACATCCGGGATCGATTCGTGGAAGTTTCTTCCGAATACATCGAAAAGGGTATCGGGGTGGTGGCCATCAACTCCAACGATGTGGAAAACTATCCGGATGACGCACCGGACAAGATGGCCGAAGAAAGCGAACGTTACGGCTACCGCTTTCCCTATCTGTTCGATGAGACCCAGGAAGTGGCCCGCGCTTACGACGCCGCCTGCACTCCTGATTTCTTCCTGTTCGACAAAAATCTTTCGCTGGTGTACCGCGGGCAGTTCGACGACAGCCGACCCGGAAACGACGAACCGGTTACCGGAGCCGACCTGAAAACCGCGATGGATGCACTAATCAAGGGCGAAAAACCCTCTGAAGACCAGAAACCTTCTATCGGCTGCAACATCAAATGGAAACAACAGGCATGAGGAACGTGATATGACCAGAATTGCAGGGGGCCCTGCGGCAGGGAACCATTTTGCAGGAGAACATTTTACAGGGACAGCACATTCAGGGCACTTGGCGAAAAGCCACCGTCCGGCAGGTGACTCCCGGACAACCTTCGATGCCAAAGCCCTGTCCAGCGGCATGTACCTCTACGAATTGACGGCCGGCACCGTTCGCCTTTACAATCGCATGATGCTGGTCAAATAATTTTGTTGCATCTTCACATCACAGACCTGCACACACGGGTTGTCCATCAAACCATACGTTTCTATGTCTTTTTATGCACGTGCCTTTATACTTTCCATAGCCTTATACCTGTCGGCGGCTTCACTTGGTCCGGCTTTATCTCATGCCGGCACGCCTCCACCCGAAGAGGCCGTCTATGAAATGATCAACGCCATATCGATCGACAGTTTGCGCAAACACATACAGGTACTGGAGGATGCGGGCGGCACACGCAGCAGGATATCATTCACCCGCGGCAAACACAATGCCGCCGTTTACGTCAAGGAGGTTTTCGACCGCATGCCGGGTCTTTCGGCTGTCTACTACGACACGTTTTATGTGGCCGCGGCACAATCACCCTTTAACAACATGCCTCAGGTCAATGTGGTGGCTACCATTGAAGGTTCCGTATACCCCGATTCCTACTATGTGATCGGCGGGCACTACGATTCCATCGCCGACCGGGACGACAACTGGAACAATGGCGCCAACTGGCAGACCATGGAAGCGCCAGGCGCTGATGACAACGCCACCGGAGTGGCGGCCGTCCTGGAAATGGCCCGGGTCTTTTCCGATCCGGCCACCGGTTTCCGTCCCGACTACACCCTGGTCTTCATCGCTTTCGGCGTGGAAGAGCGCATCCCCGCAGCGATCCGGGCCTCCAACACCAACAACAATCACGTTGGGAGCCGCCATTTTGCACAAAACGCAAGAGCCAATAACGATGACATCCGTGGCATGATCTCCATTGATATGATCGGCTATAACAATCACCATATGTACACCTCACTGGTGATGCACAACAATTTCATGGTGAATCAGTCTGTGCAGTTCGGCACCCTGCTCTATGAAGCCAACACTGATTTCGACATCGGTCTGATCATGAACGAGCCTCCTTTCGCCCGTGGGGCTTACAGCGACCACGATGTCTTCGCCGATGCAGGCTACCCTTCAGTGCTGGTCATCGAAAATGCCCCGCCGTGGCAATCCAATGACTACTACACGGCCAATCCCTACTACCACAAAACCACCGACACCTGGGAGAAGGTCAATATGGAGCTGGTCCAAAAGGTCACGCAGCTCAACCTGTCGACCGTCGCCGGGTTTGGCGGTTACATAGACACTTCTGTAGATGACGATCCCATGCTGGCCGACCAGGCGGCACATCGGCTGACGCTGATCGGCAACTATCCGAATCCGTTCAACCCGCATACAAACATCCTTTTCGAGCTCTCAGAAACCTCACATCTGGAACTCTCCGTCTACGATATGACCGGCAGGCGGATTACAACGCTGCTGAATGAATCTCTGCCGCCCGGGCGACATTCTGTGCCTTTCAACGCCGTGGATGGCGGCCGCAACCTCCCCAGCGGAGTCTACCTGTACCGCATTGCCAGGTACCTTCGGCACGCAGTCCGGCAAAATGCTCCTGATCAAATAAGGAAAATTTTCCCGATAGCAAATGATGAACGCCATTTAGTGCATGTCCCGAAAAACAAAAGTACAGCGATATCAGGATATCCTTTCCCTGCCAAATGTCATCGATCTGCATCACTACCGGCATGGTGATCACGCATCCGTTCGCGGCAACTGGTCCAAGCTGTTCGGGAACGACCATCCCATAACGCTGGAACTGGCCTGCGGCAAAGGAGAATACTCCCTGGGCCTTGGCTCCCGCTATCCCAAGCGCAATTTTGTCGGGCTGGATATTAAGGGAGACCGGATCTGGAAAGGGGCCACCGAGGCACTGGAGCAGGGCCTGGATAATGTGCGGTTCATGCGCACGCGTATCGACCACATCACGAATTATTTCGCCCCCGGCGAGATCGACGAAATCTGGATCACCTTTCCGGACCCGTATACGAGGAAATCAAAAAAGCGCAAACGTCTGACTCATCCCGTTTTTCTCAACCGGTACGCATCCATCCTCAAACCCGGCGGGCTCATTCACCTGAAAACCGACAGCGATCAGCTCTATGCGTTCACCCTGGAGGTTATTGCCCTGCTTGAATTGCCTGTTGTGTATAAAATACCTGATATTTATGCTTTGGATAACAGGCCTGAAAATCTGGACATCCAGACCTATTATGAAAAACAGCATATTTCCGCAGGCAAGGCTATCAAATATGTTGCGTTTCGCCTGAACGATGCCGTACGTGCACCTGTTCGGCTTTTATTGGATTAACGCTTCTGAAACAGACACAACACAACCAGACACAACCAGGCACGACTCAACCAGACACAACCAGGCACGACTCGACCAGGCAGGATCATATTCGAACCTGCGCAATCACACATGATCACAGCACTTTCACAGCACTATCACAGCATCGGAACCAGAGCTGGCATCGAGGCACCATCCAGCGGTTCCGTATTAACTCTACATCACAACAGATAACAGATAACAATGTCGTCACTGATTGCCCCGGCCCGCTCCTCACGTATCGCGACCGGTTCCGATTTCTGTCCAAAATGGCACATCCGTCCACTTTTCCGCATCTGGAACCGCACATTTTCCCGGATAGTGCTTCTGCTTTTGCTGCAAGTCGGAATGGTATCTGCGGCTTGGTCCTCGGGTACTTCCGCCGGACAGCCTTCTGATCCGCTCTTCCATTTTACCCTGCAAGATCAGGTGGGAGATTCTCCCCATACGGGGGATGCTCTAAGGGCAGATGATGTGCTGCAAGCGGGTGATACTTTTCAGCCCGGGGATGCCGTTGCCATCCAGCCGGACCTGGGACTTCTGGCTTCATCCCTTCACGAAGGCCGGGAGCTGCTTCTGCCATCGCTGCTGGGCGACGATGACCGCTATCGCATCACGGATGTCCGGGAATTCGTGGATGGAATCATTTCGGTGAGGGCTGTCCATGCCGAATCTCCTTATGACCAGCTGTCTTTTTCCTTCGACAAGGCCAACGGCCTGGTGCTTGGAAGTGTAAACCATCACACCAGAGGACAGGCATTTCGAATCCTTCCGCCGGAAGTGAGCTATCAGAAAACAGCGCCGG
>SL_8KL_010_SEDDRAFT_10005367_pt1 | contig 10063 bp, 7 predicted proteins | sample SodLakKL_010_SED_4_FD_11160 | JGI IMG/M metagenome (IMG submission 11160) | reverse complement strand
AATCCTGCATTTGCAGGTGTTCAATTATGTCCTAGTTTAAACTTTAATTATCGCAATCATCCTTACCCTGATTTTGGTCATCTTTCTACTTATAGTGCTTCATACAACCAATACTGGGAGCCTGTGTCGGGTGGCCTGGGTTTGCTGGTTTTAAGCGAACATCTAGGGCAAATGCTAAGACGGAATTTCATGGGTGGTATATATTCATATCATACTAGACTAACACAGGAGTTACATCTTAATTTTGGAGTTAATGCGGCATACTATCGAAAAGATTTACATTGGGATAACTTGGTGTTCCCGGATCAATATGACCCCTTTACAGGCAACATTAACCAAACACGTGAAATACCTCCTGAGGATACGCAGATAGGTGATTTAGATATATCAACAGGTATGTTATTGTATTCTGATAACTTTTTTGCCGGTATAGCAGGGAGTCACTTAACCCGCCCCCGGGAAAGTTTATATACAAACCACAGACTACCTATAAAACTAACACTACACGGTGGCTCCAAGTTCAAAATTAACAGTTACAGCAAAAACTTAAGAGATATTTATTTTTCACCAAACATAATAATGCAACATCAAGGTGAGTTTTTACGTATAAACTATGGAGCATATTTTGATTTTGAACCTGTAACTACAGGAGTTTGGCTCAGACAAGATTTTGAAGACCAAAAAACACTGATTTTTCTATTTGGATTATATCAGGAGAATTACCGAGTTGGTTACAGTTTTGATTATTCATTATCAGGATTTTACCCTGGCAACACGGGTATACACGAAATAAGTGTTTCACTGAATTTTGGTTGTGAAAGGCAAAAAGATGAATATAAAATACTAAACTGTCCAAATTTTTAATTAATTTTGTATACAATACTTAAATTTAAAATACTATGACAAGGAACTCACAAACTCTAATTGGAACCTTTGCTTTTATCTTAGCTGTCATTTTGATGTCCTCCTCTTGTGGCAGGGAAACTTCCAGTACCACAGGGTGGGAGTATAACAACCCGGAATGGGGTGGATTTGAGAAGAGAGAATACACTGAACAGGAAACTGGTCCTGGGCTGGTATTTATAGAGGGAGGCACTTTTGTAATGGGCCGTACCGAGCAGGATGTAATGTTCGACTGGAATAACACACCACGCAGAGTAACCGTTTCTTCGTTTTATATGGATGAAACTGAGGTAAGTAACATTGATTACGTGGAATACCTCTACTGGGTGGACAGGGTGTTTGGCGAAACTTATCCTGAAGTATACAGAAATGCACTTCCAGATACTTTAGTATGGCGCGACCCTCTTGCTTATAATGAGCCATACGTTAACAATTACCTTAGACACCCTTCATATCGTGACCATCCGGTCGTAGGTGTAAACTGGGTTCAGGCATCAGAATATGCTGATTGGCGTACAGACAGGGTCAATGAAATGATACTTGTTCGGGAAGGCATACTTGAACTAAATGTCGAAGAACAAGTTAATGAAAGGAACTTTAATACAGAAGCATATCTCGCCGGGCAATATGAAGGTGTGGTAAGAGAAAATCTTCGAGATCTAGATCCAAGAGGTGACGGTACAAGAAGAGTTAGAAGAGAAGACGGAATATTGCTTCCTGCTTACAGGTTACCTACAGAGGCAGAATGGGAATACGCTGCCTTAGGACTTATTGGTAATACTGTAAATGAGAATATAGCAGAAAGGAGAATATACCCGTGGGATGGTCACCAGCTCCGCGCGGAAGAAGATAGAGTCAGGGGCACTTTTAGAGTCAATATAAAAAGAGGCCGTGGCGATTTGATGGGAGTTGCAGGCGATCTAAATGATGCAGGTGAGATTACTGTACCGGTTTATGCATACTGGCCAAATGACTATGGCCTATACAATATGGGGGGAAATGTCAGCGAATGGGTTAAAGATGTTTATAGACCCCTTACTCACCAAGATGTTACCGCTTTCAGACCTTTCCGCGGTAATGTATTTAAAAGATTGGAAAGAGATGAAGAAGATGAAGTTTTACCAAAAGATGAACTTGGACGCCTTCAATGGACTGAAGTCACAGAAGAAGAAACAGCTACCAGGCGTAACTATAGAAGAGCTGATAACATCAACTATCAAAATGGAGACTTATCATCAAGTATATATTACGATCAGGAAGATGTAGAAGAAGAAACTGAGCAGCTTATGTACGAATATGGCGTTACAAGCCTAATTAGTGATGAAGCAAGAGTTTACAAAGGTGGCTCATGGAAAGACAGAGCTTATTGGGTTGTGCCCGGTACACGCCGCTTCCTCGACCAAAATGAGGCATCCAGTTATATAGGATTTAGATGTGCCATGGATAGAGTCGGAGGCCCCGTAAGAGATAATTAATATTTTAATGATTTCTTTGTATTAATTCTATAACTACAACCCCATTTGTTAAAAGCAAATGGGGTTTTTTAAAACCACAACTCTTTACAAAGAACTTAGTTTATGAATAATTCTGAACAAATAATATATAATACAATTTTACAAGGAAATTCAATTTGCACGGATAGTAGAGAAGCCGGAAAAAATAATGTATTTTTTGCCTTAAAAGGTGACAATTTTGATGGAAACAATTTCGCCCAAGAAGCAGTTAATAAGGGATGCGAGTTGGCAGTCATAGATAACCCCAAAGTAAAAATCGATAACAGATATATACTTGTTACAGATGTTTTAAATACATTACAAAATATAGCCCTGCATCATAGAAACAAATTCAACATCCCTGTTATAGGAATTACAGGAACCAACGGCAAAACAACAACAAAAGAACTTATACATACTGTCCTGTCAAAAAAATATAATACCTGTGCAACCAAAGGTAATCTCAATAACCATATAGGTGTACCTTTAACATTGCTATCATTAAAAAACGACAATGAAATCGCTGTTATTGAGCTTGGAGCAAATCACGTTGGAGAGATCAAACACTTATCCGGCTTGGCAAAACCTACATACGGATTAATTACAAATATAGGAAAAGCACACCTGGAAGGATTCGGATCCATCGAAAATATTACAAAAGCCAAATCCGAACTATATGACTATATAAAAGAAAACAAGGGTAAACTTTTTGTTACTCACGATAATGAAAAACTGATGAATCTATCAGAAAATATCCCTAAAATAACTTATGGAAAATCACACAATGCCGACTACATTGGAAAAATTGCGAAAAATGACAATTTTTTAAAAATCATCTATTCAGAAAAAAAACATATTCATCAAAAATATGAAATAAACACCAATCTTATTGGCAGCTATAATTTTGAAAATGTAATGGCTGCTATATGTATAGGGACTTTTTTTGAAGTAAACAAAAACCATATAAAAGAAGCTATCGAAACATATAACCCTACCAACAACAGGTCACAATTTATCAAAACAAAAAACAACACAATTTTAATGGATGCTTATAACGCAAATCCATCAAGTATGAAGCTGGCATTAGAACATTTTCACTCCATGAATCTTACAAATAAAACTGTAATACTAGGAGATATGCTTGAACTAGGTGAAGATGAAGATAAAGAACATTCAAAAATTCTGGATTTGGCTCTTAAACAAAAATTTAACAACATTATCCTTGTAGGAGAAAAATTCTGTAATGTAGCAAATAAAGAAAAAAATGTTACATTTTTTACCAATGCCCCGGAACTAATTAACTGGCTCATAAAAAATCCTCAGTCAAATAAAAGCATCCTTATAAAAGGATCAAGAGGCATTAAACTTGAAGCTATTTTGGATTACCTTTAATAAAAAAAATACTTGTAAAATAGAAGATTTCCAGCTTCCAAAAAAATATTTAAAACCAAAGCTATTCTGATTCAAATAAACAATATCAAAACATCAAAAACTAAACAGTTATAAACAAATAAAAATGTAACCCTCATTAACAAGATGTTCACAAAAGATAATGAATATAACATGAGGGTTCCATCGGAATAGAATTAATGCAGTTCAAAAATCCAAAGATGTAAACCATTGTTAACCAATTTAATAACTATAAATTATTCAAATGAATGTTATAGGTTTAATGTCCGGCACATCTCTTGATGGTACCGATATAGCATATTGCAAATTTGAGAAAAAAAATTCTTTATGGAATTTCAAGATTATAAAGGCTCAAACTATACCATACCCGGAGGAATGGGATGAAAAATTACGTATTGCACCTGAAATGGAAGCTAAAGAACTAATCAAAACCCATGTTGATTATGGTCATTATCTTGGTAAAATAACATCTTCCTTCATAAATAAAAATCAGCTAATACTACCTGACATCGTATCAAGCCATGGCCATACAGTATATCATCAACCTGACAACGGTTTTACCTTTCAAATGGGTGAAGGTTCCGCTATTGCAGCGCAAACTAATTGTACTGTAGTATGCGACTTTAGGACTATAAATATAGCATGTGGTGGACAGGGAGCACCCCTGGTACCAATTGGCGATGAATTACTTTTTGGAAAATACGGCTTTTGTCTCAACTTGGGTGGCTTTGCCAATATATCATTTAACGACAAAAACCAAAGGTCTGCCTTCGATATTTGCCCTGCTAATTTCGTGATTAATTACCTTGTAAGACAAAAAAACCAAGAAGCTTCAAAAATATTATATAATGATTTACAAAAAAGAGCTAACTACGACATAGACGGCAAAATAGCCACACAGGGAAAAATATCTACTCAACTTCTAGAAGAACTAAATAATCTGGATTATTATCAAAAAAAACCACCTAAATCACTTGGTGCAGAATGGGTAAAACAATACTTTTTCCCAATTATTCATAAATACAATTACCTCCCATTACAAGACATTTTAAGGTCTATCTATGAACATATAACTCAACAAATAAAAAAAATAATAATAAACAAGCCGGGAAACAAAATTCTTGTTACCGGAGGTGGAGCAAATAATAAATTTCTTGTTGATCTATTAAAAAATAACCTACCATTAAAAGTTTGTTTGCCAGAGGAAAAAATTATAGAATATAAAGAAGCACTTGTATTCGCTTTTTTAGGTTTATTACGAGTAAATAATACCCCCAATATCCTGAAAAAATATTCAGGTGGTAATAGGAACAACATAGGTGGAGCCATATATGAAGGCAAATAATATCCGGCATATTCCCAAACTTTTTAACTGTTTATTAAACAATTAAACACATAATCGTTCTTTTGTAATATAAATAAAACTATACAAATTTTAAAAATCTTTTAGATTTTTTTATTTTTGCATTATAAATTCAATAATAACCCACTTAACTCAATTAAATTATGATAAAAGTGCCAGAAACATGTAATATCTGTACAAAAAGCACAAAAGTACTATTTACAATATTAATCTTATTAATATTTTTTCAAGGTAAGCCTTTATTTGGCCAAGAAGAAGATACTACGGAAGTTCGCAAAATGATGCTGGAAGGTATCGAAAACATGGAAAGGGAAAATTACCGTTCAGCAATAGAACTTTTTGATCGTGGCAGACAAAGACTTCACAGTTTTGCTGTTGAGTTAGAAGAAAAAAATGCCAACATTATAGAATCTCTCGAATTGACAAGAAAAGCTGAAAGCCTTATTGACGAAAATAATTTTGAAGGTGCGTTGGAGCTACTTAACGAAGCTATAGAACTGGACAACAATAATATTGAAGCTTATAAATTCAGGGGTTCTGTAAGGCTAGTATTAGAACAACAAAAATCCAGACGAAGAGACCGTAATTTTATCCGTTTACTCAATGACTATACTAATGCTATACGCATTGTTGAACGCAGGGTTGACCTAACACCACGTGGCTCGCAAGAAAGAAAAGAACTTGAAAAAGAAAAAGCTAAAATTTTAATTAACAGGGCATATGTAAAAATGCAAGAAAGACGCTCATCAAGTATCTATTCAGCCATAGATGATTACTCTGATGCTATCCGTTATGACGATCAAAATTGGGATGGCTACTTAGGACGTGCAGTGGCTAATAACAGAGTCGGCGAGCATAGAAGGGAAGTAAGAGATTACCTGCGAGCAGTTGACCTGATAGAAGAACACGATTACTCTATGACAGACGAAGAATGGGCCGAACTTTATTATAAAATAGCCATGGCTTACGTGAACAGTAGAGACAACCGAAACGCCTTTAATTATGCAGAAAAATCATACAACCTTGGCTATGAAGAAGCTGAAAGCCTTATGGATCGAACAAGGCCATAAGCATTTTTGGCAAACTATTTCTTTTTTGATACTTTTATTTCTTTTTTGATACTTTTATTTCTTTTTGATAGTTTTAACCTCTTTTTGAAGGGCTTTTACCGAGTTTGCCAATTGCTTGTTTTGATCTTCTGGTTCAGGCACCTCATTGCTGATATAATTAACAAACTTCCATACCTCCCGGATATCTTTAACATCAACATCATAAGGCTCATATATTGGATTTAGCGAATAAAGCCGCAACTTGCCTTCACTTTCAAGCAAATTTTCAACTACTTTAAAAACCACACCATCATCCAAAGTATGGATAATATAGGCATAACGGTCTCGTATAAGCTTCCAGTTTTGGACAAACTCACCTGTAACCCACGACCCGTCGGGTATTGGGTGCATTGAATCGCCACTGACCTGAAAAGTCCGGTACTTTTTTTGTTTTGACAAAAAAGGCATCTGAAAAGTAGGAAGTACCTTGATAAACTCCGGGTCGGCAAAACCGGTCCTGTAGCCACTTTTGGCTTTCTCATCAACGAGTTCTATGTTTTCATTATTTTCATTATCCACAGTAGTTGCCAATACCCTTAAATTACTACCTTTTACAAACACATCATACCCACGCTCCAACTGTGAAAGTTCACTCTCAGTCAACTGCGAAAGATCTACTTTTATCAATGTGTCAACAGAGACTTTAAAATAATCTGAAAAAGCCACAAGAGCCTCCATACCGGGCTGTGCCACACCATTCTCGTAGCCACCCAAAGTCGAGCGTTTCATGCCCAACGTAAAAGCAACATCATCCTGGGTGCGACCCCGACGCTTACGTAGTAGTTTGATGTTTGAATAAAATTTATTGCTCATATTGTTTAAATTTTTAATAGAACGCAGATGACGCTGATACAACGGATTTTAGCGGATTTATTATCTGCGTTTATCCGCCAAATCTGTGTAATCCACGTTCTATTATTTTTTTGTTTTACTTAAAAAAAAATTGATTATATTGTAGTCAATAATTTGATCATTTTTTAATCAAAATTAAAAATTTATTCAATACAAACAAACATTTTTCAAAAAATTAATGCAAAATATAGAACGCACCATAGCACATTTAGACCTTGACTCTTTTTTTGTCTCGGCAGAGCGTCTAAAAAACAGCTCGCTGAAAGGTAAACCGGTAATTATTGGCGGAATGTCAGACCGTGGAGTGGTTGCAAGCTGTAGCTATGAAGCCCGCAAATACGGAGTACATTCTGCCATGCCCATAAAAATGGCACGCGCCCTTTGTGGTAATGCTATTTTTATTAAAGGTGATATGGAACTTTACAGCAAATATTCCAACCTGGTAACAGAAATAATTCACAGTCATGCACCATTATATGAAAAAACGTCAATTGATGAACATTACCTTGACATTACCGGCTTGGATCGTTTTTTCGGCTGTCATAAATGGATGAAAAAACTTCGTCGAACAATAATTAAAGAAACCGGATTGCCAATATCTTTCGGTCTTTCCATAAACAAAACCGTATCCAAAATCGCCACCGGCGAAGCTAAGCCCAACGGTGAATTATATATTGAAAAACCCCGGATAGCTTCTTTCCTGGCTCCATTATCAATCAAAAAAATACCTATGATTGGTGAAAAAACCTTCACAACCCTGCGATCTATGGGTGTCAGCGATATCGCTACATTACAGCAAATGCCTGTAGATATGATGGAAAAAATAATGGGCAAAAATGGTATTGAAATATGGCGACGTGCCAATGGAATCGACAACACCCCCGTACAACCATACTGGGAACAAAAATCACTTAGCTCCGAACATACTTTCCAACAAGACACCACTGATACGGCAGAAATTAAAAACGTTCTTACTGGAATGGTTGAAAAACTTTCCTTCGAGCTACGTTCACAGCAAAAACTTACAGCATGTATCACAGTCAAAATAAGATACTCCAACTTCGACACTCACACACATCAAAAAAGAATACCTTACACATCTTTTGACCACGTCATATCTCCCATAGTCAATGAATTATTTGAAAAGCTTTACAAGCGCCGAATGTTAATACGCCTTGTAGGGGTACGACTAAGCCAATTAGTACAAGGAACCCAACAACTCAACCTTTTTGAAAGCACTCCCGAAATGGTTAATCTTTATAGCGCCGTTGACCTTATGAAAAGAAAATTCGGCAAACAAGCACTTACCAAAGCTGTAAACTTATAGCTATGATCTACACCTGCCACACATATTACAGCCTGTTGTACGGTACTATGTCGCCCGAAAACCTTGTGAAAAATGCAAAAAAACAAGGGATAACATCGCTGATACTCACGGACATCAACAACTCCACCGCTTGCTTCGACTTTGTAAAGCTGTGCAACAAAAACAATATCACCCCTATCTGCGGCATAGAATTACGAAATAATGAACAACAACTGTACACTTGTATAGCAAGTAACAACGAAGGATTAAAAGAAATAAACCAACACCTTACCTTTTACAATCTTAAAAACAAACCTCTGCCTCCACAACCACCCGATTTAAATAATGTATTTGTAATATATCCGCCGGCCAACATCCCCAACGCAAACTAAAAGAAAATGAATACATAGGCATAAAACCACGTGATATCAACAAAATATATCAACCTCAATACCAAAAAAATATAAATAAGCTGGTCGCCCAATGCCAAGTGAGTCTTGCATCAAAAGATGATATAGAACTTCATAAACATCTCAGGGCTATCAGCCATAATACTCTTCTAAGCAAACTTCCATCACAACAAATGGCAAATCCCGATGACCATTTCCTCTCCCCTGCAATCCTGCAAAAATATTTCAACAGTTACCCCCAACTCATAAAAAATGCACAACAATTGCTAAAAAAGTGCAGCTTCTCGTTCGACTTTAAAACCCCAAAAAACAAACGCACCTTCACAGGAAGCCGGTATGACGACATACTACTGCTGGAAAAACTCGCAATGGAAGGATTAGAGTATCGCTATCACGACAACAACTATCAAAAAGCACTAAAGCGGCTAAAAAAGGAACTGCAAGTGATCAACGATCTGGGATTCTCTTCTTACTTCCTTATTACATGGGATATAATACGCTACTCCATGTCCAGAAGCTTTTATCATGTAGGGCGCGGCAGTGGCGCTAACAGCATTGTAGCATATTGCCTTAAAATAACTGATATCGACCCCCTGGAACTTGACCTCTATTTTGAACGATTTATTAACCCCAAACGAACCAGTCCACCCGACTTCGATATTGACTATTCATGGACAGAACGTGACCAGGTACTGGAGTATATCTTCAAACGATACGGGCATGAACATACAGCACTGCTGGGTACTATTAATACCTTTCGCAATAACTCGGTAATACGTGAACTTGGAAAAGTATACGGACTACCAAAAAGCGAAATAGATATGCTGGCTGAAAATCCCGGAGCTAAAAATCAACAAAACCAAATAACCCGCAAAATAATTGATATAGGCAACCTTGTGAAAGATTTTCCACATCACCGGAGCATACATGCAGGGGGAGTGCTTATTTCCGAACACCCTATAACTTATTATACCGCGCTTGACCTGCCACCCAAAAATTTCCCCACAACACAATGGGACATGTATTTAGCAGAAGATATAGGTTTTGAAAAACTCGACATACTCAGCCAACGAGGCATAACACACATCAGCGAATGTGCTGATATAGTATTGCAAAACAAGGGTATTAAAGTAGATGTACATGAAGTTGAAAAATTTAAGAATGATCCTGCTGTAAACCGGCGCCTTTACAACGGCGATGTTACAGGCTGTTTCTAT
>SL_8KL_010_SEDDRAFT_10005366_pt1 | contig 10064 bp, 11 predicted proteins | sample SodLakKL_010_SED_4_FD_11160 | JGI IMG/M metagenome (IMG submission 11160) | reverse complement strand
GGCGGGCGAGCTACCGCAGCACACCGGCGACCCGGGATCCGACGCGGACGGTGGCTCGGTTCGTGACGCCGACGCCGACGCCGACGCCGACGCCGACGCCGACGCCGGCGCGGACCAGGACACCGATGAGCGGGGAGCCGATGCTGGTAGGCGCGGCGTCCACGCGGCAGGACCGGACACCGAGGTGGCGGGTGACCTCGCCGGGGGTGCGTGATGCGCGAGCGCTACGTGCTCCTCGGGCTCGCGCGGGCGCGGGCGGGGTGGTTCCGGATGGTCGGCCAGTGGGCGACGGCGGCCATGCTTCCGGCCGAGTTCCTGAGATGCGTGTCGGTGCAGGAGCTGCGCGCGCGTCTGCGGTCCGGTCGGGCCTTCTCCGCGATCCTCATCGACGGTCAGGTCCCCGGGCTCGACCGTGATCTGATCGCCGAGGCGGCCGAGGTCGGTGTGTCGGTGCTCGTCGTCGACGGGGACCCCACCCGGGACTGGCGGGAGCTCGGAGCGGCGGCGGTGCTGGCCGAGGCGTTCTCCCGGGACGAGTTGGTGGAGGTCCTGCAGGCGACCTCGACCGCGGTGGGCGCCGCCGACCTGGACCCGATCCTGCCTGCGGAGCAGCGACCGGCGGCCCAGGGTGAGCTGATCGCGGTGTGTGGCCCGGGTGGGACCGGGGCATCCACCGTGGCGATCGCCCTCGCCCAGGGGCTCGCTGCGGGCGAGGGATGGGCCCCGCCGGGTGGGGACGCTGCTCGCGACGGCCCGCCGGCAGCCGGACGTGGCAGTCGGGGTGGGAAGACCGTGGCACCGACGGTGCTGCTCGCCGACCTGTGCCGCGTGGCGGACCAGGCCATGCTCCACGACTCCCGCGTCCTCGTCCCGAGCATCCAGGAGGTGGTGGAAGCCCACCGGACCTCGGTGCCCCCTCGGCACGGGCTGCTCGAGCAGACCTTCGACGTCCCCGGCCGTGGCTACCGCCTGCTGCTGGGCCTGCGTCGCCCCCAGCACTGGGTCTCGCTCAGGCCTCGGGCGGTGGAGACCACCCTGGACTCGCTCCAGAGCCTGGTCGACGTCGTGGTCGCCGACGTCGAGGCGGACGTGGAGGGCGAGGCGGAGACGGGTTCCACCGACGTCGAGGACCGCAACCTGCTGGCCAGGGCCGCCCTGGCCCGCGCCGAGGTGGTGGTGGTCGTCGGTGAGCCCTCGATGAAGGGGCTCGCCGCCGTGGTCCGCACGATCGGTGACCTGCTGACCTTCGGGATCCCCACCGACCGACTGCTCCCGGTGGTCAACCGCGCGCCGCGCTCACCGCGCGCTCGGGCGGAGCTGACCGCGACGGTGGCCAAGATCAGCCGGGCCAACCTGGGCGGCGGGGTCGGGGTCGGGGGCGAGCCGCCGCCCCTGGCCAACCCGCTGTACCTGCCCGAACGGGGCGTTGACGACGCGTTGCGCGACGGTGTGGCGCTGCCGGCGGGCATGGCGCGGTCGCTGGCTCGCGGGGTCACCGCGATCCGTGAGCGCGCTGACCGGCCGCTCGTGGCGCGTCAGCCGGAGCCGGTCGCGATCGCTCCCGGGAGCCTGCGCGGTTTCACCGCCCAGGAGGAGCCAGGCTCGTGACCACCTTCCGCTCACCCCTGGTGGAGATCGAGCAGCGCGTCCTGCGTCGCGCCAAGGACGAGTCGCTGGACCTCGATGCCGATGGCACGGCCGCGCGGTTGGGGGAGATGCTGGCCGACGAGGTGTCCCGCTGGAGCCTGGACTTCAAGCACGGGCTCCGCGACTACGACCTGCCCGATCCGGAGCTCGTGGTCGAGAAGGCGCAGCGCAACCTGACCGGCTACGGGCCGTTGGAACCGCTGCTGGCCGACGACGACGTGTGGGAGATCATGATCAACGCCCCCGATCAGATCTTCGTCAAGCGTCACCGCGGGGTCTCCGGCTACCACGACGAGGCCTTCCACGACGACGACCACGTGATCCGCACCCTCACCAAGATCCTGGACGACGCGTCCACCTCGCACCGTAAGCTCGATCCGTCGGAGGGGCTGCAGGACGCCCAGCTCGACAGTGGGGCCCGGCTGCACATCGTCCACCGGGACATCGGCCGCAGCTCCCACCTGATCGTCAACATCCGCAAGTTCACCGGGGTGGCGTTCCGGTCCCTGGACCAGCTGGTCGAACGCGGGATGATGACCGCCCAGGTGGGCACCTTCCTCGCCGCCGTCTCCCGGGCCCGGCTGTCCACGGTGTTCGCGGGGCCGCCCGGCTCGGGCAAGACGACGCTGCTGTCCTGCTGCACCGCGGAGCTCGATCCGAGCCTCAGGGTGGTCACCGCCGAGGAGGTGTTCGAGGTCGATGTGCCGCTGCCCAACGTCGCCTCCATGCAGACCCGTGCGGGCCGGCCCGACCGTCCCGAGGTCGACCTCCGCCGGCTGGTCGCCGGGTTCCTGCGCATGGCGCCGGACGTGGCCATCGTCGGGGAGGTCCGCGACCGCGAGGCGCTGCCGCTGCTGCTGACCCTGTCCTCGGGGGTGAAGGGGTTCACCACGATCCACGCGGGCTCGGCACGCCAGGCCCTGTCCCGGCTGCGGTTCATCTGCCAGCTCGCCGACACCCGTTCCGAGCTACCGATGACGGCGCTGAACGCCCTGGTGACCGAGGCGGTTGACCTCGTGGTCCACAGCACGCGGGTCGCGGATGTGCCCCAGGTCACGGAGGTCATCGCCGTCGAGGACCAGCAGACCGGCGAGGGCGCGACGGCGTTCACGGTGACGGAGCTGTTCACCCGCCCCAGCCCCGAGGCCCCCCTGACGTGGACGGGCAACCTCCCGGTGCGCTGCGGCCGCGCCCTGGCCTCGGCGGGCATCGACGTACGGGAACTGCTCGACCCGGCAGCAGCGAGCGGCTCGGCTCTCGGTCAGGTGGGATGGCGATGACCCAGGGGCTGACGGCCTTCCTCCTCGCGCTCGCCGCCGCGTACGGGGTGTTCCTGGTCTACACCGCGGTGGTCTTCGGCTGGCGCGGGGTCGGTGTCTCACCCGGGATCGGGCGCCGCCGGCGACGCGCCACCCTCGATGACTTCCTGGTGCAGGCCGGGCTCGAGAACGTCCGGGTGGTGGAGTTCCTCGCCGTCGAGGCGGTCCTGTTCGCCGTCGCGGCGGCCTTCGGCTACGCGGTCTACGGCGGTCTGCCCGCCGCGATCGCCGTCGGTGTGGCGGCCGCCACGATCCCGGTGGCCAGTGCCCGGAGCCGACGCCGCGCCCGGCGGTCGCTGGCCCGGGAGGCCTGGCCGCGGATGATCGAGGAGATCCGGCTCCAGGCCGTCACCCTTGGTCGCTCGATCCCCCAGGCGCTCTTCTCGGTCGGGACCCGGGGACCGGAGGAGATGCGGCCCGCCTTCGAGGCGGCCCAGCGTGAGTGGCTGATGTCCACCGACCTCGACCGGGCGCTGGACGTCCTCAAGGCGAACCTGGCCGATCCGACCGCGGACGCGGTGTGCGAGACCCTGCTGATCGCCTACGAGGTGGGCGGCACCGACGTCGATCAACGCCTCAGGGCCCTGATCGACGACCGCACCGACGACCTGCAGGGCCGCAAGGACGCCCGCGCGAAGCAGGCCGGGGTCCGCTTCGCGCGCTCCTTCGTGATCGTGGTCCCGGTCGGCATGGCCCTGGTGGGCCTCAACATCGGCGAGGGGCGGGCCGCTTTCCAGTCCGCCACCGGCCAGCTGTGGGTACTGATCGCCTTCGCGATGATGGCTGGGTGTTGGGTGTGGGCGAGCCACCTCCTGAAGCTCCCCGAGGAGGAGCGGGTGTTCTTCCAGGACGGGCAGGTGAGCCGATGACGGTCTGGCTGCTGCTCAGCGGGGTCCTGCTCTGGTTCGGGCTGACCCTGCTCCTGTCGGAGCTGCGGTGGTTCGCCCGCCGACCCCTGGCCGAGCGGATCGGACCCTACGTGCCCGGTGGGATGGGCCTACGGGCTCGGACCGGTCTGCTCTCGGTGGAGTCGTTCCGGGAGGCGGTCGGGCCCCTGGCGCGGTCGCTCGGGTCGCAGTTCTCCCGGCTGTTCGGTGTCAGCGAGGACCTCGACCGGCGGCTGCGGCGGGTCCACGCCGACCTCGACGTCACCGAGTTCCGTGTCCGCCAGATCGGGTGGGCGCTGGCGGGGCTCGGCATCGGCGCGCTGGCCACCGTCGCGGCCCGGCCGCCCCCGGCCATCGCGGTCCTGCTCACCCTCGGTGGGATGCTGCTGGCGTTCCTGCTGCTGGAGCAGCAGGTCACCGCTGCCTCGGATCGGTGGAAGCGCTCGGTCCATCTGGAGCTCCCGATCGTCGCCGAGCAGATCGCCATGTTGCTCGCCGCGGGTTACTCGCTGGTCGGTGCGATCGATCGGGTCGCGCGACGGGGTCGGGGTGCGGTTGCCACCGATCTGAAGCTCGTGCTGGCGCGCCTGCGCCAGGGCGTGGACGAGACCACGGCGCTGCGGGAGTGGGCCGAGCTGGCGGACGTGGATGCCGTGGACCGGTTCGTCGCCGTCCTGGCCCTCAACCGCGAGGCCAGCGACCTCGGGCGCCTGATCGCCGGTGAGGCGCGCGGGATGCGCCGCGACGTCCAACGGGAGCTGATCGAGACCCTCGAGCGTCGCGGTCAACAGGTCTGGATCCCGGTCACCGTGGCCACGTTGGCGCCGGGCGTGGTCTTCATCGGTGTTCCCTTCTACTCGGCGCTGTCGGAGTTCCTGGTGTGAGCCGCGACCGCGCCCCGACGACGTGCGGCGGCACCGCCGCCGTTGCGTTCCCCGCGCGAACGTCGGGGGACGACACCTGCCCACCTAGGCTCCCGCAGCATTCCAGCGGGCCCGACACCCATCGGGGGGATCATGCACATCGACGACACGACGACCCTGTTCGCACGGCTCCGCGGCCACGAGGCCGGAGAGGGCGTGATCTCGACCGCGATCGCGGTGCTCATCATGGCGATCATCGGCGGGCTGATGTGGCTGGCGTTCCAGGGGGTGTTCAACACCGCGGAGGACCGCATCCAGTCCGAGGTCGAGTCGATCGGCGACTGACCCGACGGCGTCGCCGTCGCCGTCGACTCGGCGCTGAGCAGGGCTCGGGCCCGATCACCATGACCTTCGGGGTCGCGATCTTCCTGGGCTTCCTGCTGCTGGCCACCCAGGTCATGGTCCACCTGTACGCGACCTCGATGGTGACCGCGGTCGCCTTCGACGAGGCGCGTCGGGCCAGCACTCAGGGTGGGCACTGCGCCGGTGTCGAGGTCCGGGTGGTCGACCGGCTGGGTGAGTGGGCCAGCCGTCCAGGGGTGAGCGTCACCTGTACCGCCGGGGTACCGCCGGGACCGGGCACCCCCGGGGTGCCCACCACGGTCCGCGTGGTCGGACCCTCGCCGGCCCGCGCGCTCAGCATCTTCGGTAGTCAGCCGATCGCCCGGATCGACCGCTCGGCGAGCTTCCTGACCGAACGCGAGGTGGCGCCGTGACCCGGCCGGGGTGGCGGGAGCAGGACGGCTTCACCGCGGGCCTGGACGCCCTGGCCTTCGGGGTCCTGGTGTTCGTGTTCGGGACCCTGCTCGTGGTCAACGCCTGGGCGGTGGTCGACGCACAGTTCGCGACCTCCGCCGCCGCCCGGGAGGCCGTCCGGGCCGTGGTCCAGGCCGAACGCACCGACCTCACCGCGGCGCAGCTGGAGGCCCGGGCGTTCGGCGCTGCCCGCCAGGCCTTCCTCGCCCACGGCTACACCGCACCCCCGACCTTGACCGACACCTCGCTGTCGCTGACGAGGTGCGCGACGGTGGCGATCACCGTGACCCTCGAGGTCCGCCCGACGATCGTGCCGGGGCTCGTCCAACCCGGGGCCTACACCGTGCGTGCCACCCACGCCGAGGTGGTGGACCCCTTCCGCAGCGGGCTCGAGGGGGACGGGGTGGGTGACTGTGGGTTCTGAAGGCCGTCGTGTCGGGACTCGCGGTGGGTGGTGGGCCCGCTGGGCCGAGCAGGCGGGCAACACCCTGATCCTGTTCCCCACGGCGGTGCTGATCCTGTTCGGCCTGGGTGCGGTGGCGCTGGACACGGCGACGGTGTTCCTCGGCCAGCGGCGCCTGGTCGACGTCGCCAGTGCGGTCGCCAACGACGCGATCGCTGCGGTGGATGTCGACGGGTTCTTCAGCCAGAGCGACGAGGGTGCCGCGGTACCGCTGGATCGCGCCCGTGCCGAGGCCCGCCGCGACCAGATCGTCGCCCGGCAGTCCCTCGACCGGTCGCTGTCCGAGCTCAGCTGCACGATCGACGAGCTCGTCACGGGGCCGCCGGCCCGGGCCGACGTCACCTGCCGGGCCACCGTGCGACCGATCCTGGCGCCGCTGTGGCCCGGCGCCCCCGACGCCCGCCCGATCCGTGCCCGCGAGGTGGCGGTGGGCCAGCAGCTGACCGGCTGACGGTGCCGCAGCTACGGTCGGGCGGCCGCTGGCACCACCCACCGACCGGTAGCCCGCCGCGCGAGGTCCTCCGTGCCGTCCCGCTCACGTCGTCTGCTGGCGCTCGCGCTGCCAGCGACGGTGACCCTGGTCGCCGATCCGATCATGGGGCTGGTGGACACCGCGGTCGTCGGCCGGCTCGGCGCGGCCGAACTCGGCGCGCTCGGGCTCGCGGTGTCGGTGCTCGCCGCGGGGTCGTGGGTGTTCAACTTCCTGGTGTTCGGCACCACCTCCGCGGTCGCGCGGGCGGTCGGCGCGGGTGAGCTACCGATCGCGGGCCGACGGGTCAGCCACGCGACCCAGGTGGCACTGGTCCTGGGTGTGGTGGTCGGGGGGCTGCTGTTCCTGCTCGCACCGGTGGTGCTGCGAGGGCTCGGAGCGGTGGAGGCGCTGCTCGAGCCGGCCACGACCTACCTGCGCATCCGCGCCGTCGGCATCCCGTTCCTGCTCCTCGGCTTCGTCGGTCACGGGGCCTTCCGCGGCGTGTCCGACACCCGCACCCCACTGGGCATCGCCATCGGTGCCAACCTCGTCAACGCCGCTCTGACCTTCTGGTTGGTGCTCGGGCTCGGGATCGGCATCGCCGGCGCGGCCTGGGCGACGGTGGCCGCCGAGGTCCTGACCGTGGTGGCCTTCGCCGTCCTGCTCCGTCGCACCGGGCTCCCCCTGGCCGGGCACGGTGCCCCGCTGCGGGGTGAGCTCGCCGCTCTCCTCGCCGTCAGCCGCGACCTCGTGCTGCGCACCGGGGGGCTGGTGCTGGGCCTGCTCGCGGTCGCGGCGGCGGCCGCCCGCATCGACGCGGAGACCGCCGCCGGGTACCAGGTGCTCTACCAGACGATGCTGCTGCTGTCGTTCCTGATGGACGGGGTCGCGATCGCCGGTCAGGCCATGGTGGGCACCGCGCTCGGCAGCGGTGACCGGGCCGAGGCCCGGGCCGTCGGCCGCACCGTGCTGCGGTGGGGGGTGGGCGGCGGGCTCGCGCTGGCCGTCCTGCTCGCGCTCGGCTCCGGACTGGTGCCCCGGGTGCTGACCGATGACCCGGCGGTGCTGGCCACGGTGGGCACCGCCTGGTGGCTGTTGGCGCTCGGGCAGGTGATGAACGGGCCGGTCTACGCCCTGGACGGTGTGCTGATGGGGGCGGAGGACTTCGCCTACCTGCGCACCTGGACCGTGCTGGCCGGCATCGTCGGCGGGGTCGCCGGGCAGTTGGTCGCCACCTTCGGGGGCGGGCTCCTCGGGCTGTGGCTGGCGGTCCAGGCCCTGATGCTGGTGCGCCTGGTGTCCCTGGTGTGGCGGGTCCGGGGCAGCGGCTGGCTCAGCGCCGGTGACAGCCTGGGCGCCGAGCGCGCGTGACCGGGCGCGCCCTGGGCGTCGAGCGCGCGTGACCGGGCGCGCCCTGGGCGCCGAGCGCGCGTGACCGGACGCGCCGAGGTCGACGCCGGCGTGCTGGTCGGCGGAGCGGGTGCGGTCTACTCCGGCGGTGGGGACCACAGCCGCTCGTCCTCGGGGATCGCCTCCACCAGCCGTCGCAGCTGGTCGGCGACCTCGTGGAGGAAGCGGTGGACCGTCGCCTCCGCGAGCTTGTTGAGGGCGAGCCGATCCGCGCCGGCCCCGATCACCCCCATGGGGGGCTCGTACCTGCCGCACAGGGCGACCTGGGTCAGCGGTGGGTCGAAGACCAGCGCGGAGACCTCGAGCTCCGCCTCCATCGTGGGGAACAGCAGCCGTCCCGTCTCCGCGTGCCAGCGAAGGGGCACGACCGCAGAGGTGAGTTGCCGTGGCTCGAACTCGCCGACCTCGATCACCACGTCGTGGGACACCGAGAACCCCGCGACCTCCACCTCCAGGGGACGCGACAGGACGCGCGCCTGCTCGGCGGACTCGTCGGTCGCGTGCTGCAGGACCTTGGGGGCGTTCTCGGCCAGGAGCCGGATACACAGGTCGAAGGGGGCCTCGACGAAGGCGTAGACGTAGAGTTCGCAGGACACGGGGGGGCTCCTCGGTCACGGTCCGCGGCCGTCGGCTCCCGGTGCGGCATCGTTCGTCCCCCACGATAGGTGCCCACGCGTCCCGTGTGGAGGGGCTGAGGACCCAACCGGGGTCGAGGGCCGCGCGGTCAGGGGTGGAAGGTGGCCACCACCTCCACGTGGTGGGTCATCGGGAACAGGTCCAGGGGGGCCGCGCGCCGCAGTCGGTACCCGCCGATCGCGAGGTGGCGGGTGTCGCGGGCCAGGGCGGCGACGTCGCAGGCGACGTAGACGATCGCAGCCGGCTGCAGGGCCACCAGGTCGGCGATGACCTGCTCGCCGGCGCCGGTGCGGGGTGGGTCCAGCACCACCACGTCGGGCGGGTCGAGCGGGCGTGGGCCCTCGCCTGCCTCGGCGGCCGCCCCCGCCCCGGATCCGTCCACGGTCCCACCGGCACGTGTCGCACCCCGGACCGCACGCCGCAGCAACGAGCCGACGGCCTCGTCCCGGGTGTCCAGCGGGAGCCCGTTCAGTTCGGCGTTGCGCCGGGCGGCCACGACCGCTGACGGGTCGCCCTCGACCGCGAGGACCTCCGCACCGGCCCGGGCCAGGCCCAGCGACAGCAGGCCGACCCCGGCATAGAGGTCCCACACCAGCGCGCCCTCGATCGGACCCGCGGCCGCGACCACCTCACGCAGCAACGCTTCGGCAGCGGGCACCCCGGGCTGGAAGAAGCTGAGCGCCGGCACCTCGAACCGCAGGCCGTCCACCTCCACCTCGATGTCGCCGTCGCCGCGCATCGCCACCGTGGACCCGTCTGGCTGGGCCAGCAGCACCTCGACGTCGCCGCCGGGCAGCTCCAGGGGGCCCGGTCCAGGGGTCAGCACGGCCGCACCCGGCCCCTCGGGCGTGAAACGACGCAGCCGCACCTCGCTGGCCCCCGTCCGGTCACCGATCTGCTCTCGGACCTGCTGGGCGCCTTCGCCGAGCACCAGGCACCGCTGGATCGGGACCACCTCGTTGCTGGCGGCGCGGTGGAAGCCCAGTCGGCCGTCGGGTGCGGCGTGCAGGCGGGCCTGCGCCCGGTAGCCGAGGTCCGGGCCCACGGCCCGACAGTCCAGCACCGGCGGATCGTCGATCCCGCCGAGCCGCGTCAGCTGTTCCCGCACGACCCGGGTCTTGAGCGCCCGTTGCGCTGCCGGGGTGGCGTGCTGGAGGTCGCAGCCCCCGCAGTCGGGTACGTAGGGGCAGGGCGGTGTCACCCGGTCGGGGCTCGGCTCGACCACCGTGAGCAGCCGGGCTCGGGCCCAGCGCGCGCGGTCGTCCTCGACCTGGACGCGGACCACTTCGCCGGGCAGGGCCCCGGGGACGAACACCGCCTTGCCCTGCAGCCGCGCGACCCCCTCCCCGCCGTGGGTGAAGCCGTCCACCGTGACGAGCTGCGGGTCGCGGGGCAGCGGGGTGCGGTTGCGGTCCCGTCGGCTCACCCGCCGTCCCCGCCGTCCCCGCCGTCCCCGCCGTCCCCGCCGTCCCCGCCGTCCCCGCCGTCCCCGCCGTCCCCGCCGTCCCCGCCGTCCCCGACGTCACTGCCGTCACTGCCGTCCAGACCTGG
>SL_8KL_010_SEDDRAFT_10005365_pt1 | contig 10065 bp, 8 predicted proteins | sample SodLakKL_010_SED_4_FD_11160 | JGI IMG/M metagenome (IMG submission 11160) | reverse complement strand
TCAATACCGGGAAATAGCAATTCTGCAGTTTCCCGGTCATACTTATCAGCGGCATAGTCAAAGACCTTATCCTGGTATTGATCGGGCAGGTTAAACCAGACCGGTAGAGGCCTGCCCCGGTGGAGCGGATAAAAGAAATGATCTGCAGATAAGTTTAACGCAAGCGGGTCTAGTTCAGTGATTCCCAGTGCATACAGGACAAGGCTGCTACTTGATCGCCCACTTCCGGCATTGAAGGGAATTTCATTTTTGTGCAGGTATGTTACCAGTTCCATCAGCGTCTTAATGGTGGAAAGCGTATCTCGTAAATAGAACGGGAGCTGAACCTCTATGCCGGTTTTATCCTGGTAAGCCTTGTTGGTTTCAGCGAGCGCTTCTCCTTTAAACTTGCTTATAGCATAGACTAGTTCATCGTCGAGCCTTTTTTGCCTTGTATAGTCTATCATTTCGTATTTCTTGGCCAGCCCTTCCCGGCAGAGTTTAGCAATCCTTATTAATTCAATGCTGGTATCATCAACTTTAGTTTCTATAACCTGGGCAAAGTATTGTTGGTGCTGCGGACTGGCAGAATTTATGATTAGCTTGACTGCCTTTAGCTCCTGCCTTTTGATTACTGAAATAAATTTCTCCAGAAAAGCCTGGTCAAGCTGCTCCAGAAAACGGTCTAAGACCAAGCAGAAGTTGTGGTTAGATCCACAATGCTGCTGCAAATTTTTTATTATATTTAAGTGTAAGCTTACCAAGATTATTGCCCGGGTGCCTGCAGTTAGCCTCTGAAGGGATTTATTTATGGAGCCGTCCTTAATTGTAAGTGTATAGTAGTCTTCCTGAAATTCAGCTGAGCCCGCTTCAGGAACTTTAATACTGAGTTTATCACCGATGATATGATGCAACAGATAGTTGCTTTGCCTTAAGATTTTAGGCCAGATATTTTCCAGGTAATCAGCCTGGAAAATACGCTGTAAAAAAGCTTTACTCACGCCCTGTTCAAGTGAAATCATCGAATTTTTATGACCGAGAGCAGGCAATACAAGGCTGATATAATCGCTTCTTTCCAAACCAAGGACTATTTCAATGATAGAGTTAACTTCACAGCAACCGATAGCGATATATTCTTTTTTATCGAGCGATTCGAGAGTGGCCTGCCAGGCGCAGCTGCTTGCCCGGTCACGATTATCTTTTATTTCAAGGCGGCGCTCTATCCGGTAATGGTGTCCACCGCTTTGAAAGTTAAGAGTCACCTCTGTTGGCAATTCCGGCCCGGCTTCCATGTTTCTTAAGTTTTTCAGGGTATGATCATTTTCAAGCCTCAAGTGCCCAAACAGGGCGAAAAACAATTCTTCAATAAGAAAAGTTTTTCCTCTGCCACCGGGTCCTAGTATAAGTAAGGTCGCTTCTTCAGAACCGGGGTCAAAATCAAGGGCCTGCTTTTCTAAGTAGGGGCCAAATGCCTGTATGGTTAGTTTAAGGGGTAGCATTCATTGTTCACTCCTTTCCCTAAAAACTTGAGTCATTGAACTAACCTCCGTTCAGGTTGGCGTTAACTCTAAAACAATAGTAATAGGGTGGAGTGACACAAGTCTGTCACCAGGCCCTGTTATGCTAATTTTGCGGTGACTAAATTCCATGACTTTTATTTTTTAAACCTTATTGAAGAAGGAGGTTCAAGCTATGAATAATGACAATAAGCTAAAAGAAAACCAGGAGATTATTTTCAAAGAACTGCCCTTGCCGGAAGAAAGCGATAAAGAAATGGCGCAGAATATGCAGCTTTTATGCGATAACCTGGAGCTGATTTTGGATAATGCTGACTTAGTGATAGAGAAACCAGAATTCTTCTATATCAGGTACAGTTGGATGATAATTGGTGCTGCCTATATAGGTGCAAAATATATTCCACTTGGGGTTTTGCTTAAGCTGTGGCGGAGCGGCAGTTGGATTGGCAAATGCCCGGACTGCGGCGGCAGGTCATACATAATTAATGCCGGCGGTTCACCCTTAAGCGGAAGTCATTCCTTCAATTTAGTTTGTCAAACTTGCCGGGATATAATTTACTGTAAGCAGAGCGGGAATTTTGCCGAACTGATGAAGCAGGCCTTTGACCTTTGTGACAGATACAGCCAGAAGCAGAAGATTCTGCGCACCAGGGGACCGGTCTTCTCCTGGAGCAAGGGCCTAGTTGGTGAAAGCGTGCCGGATAAGATTTTAGAAGATGCAGTAAAACCGGTCAGCTTGGAAACTCTGGTCAATGAACTAAAAAAGCTAGGGCAAGGTGGCTAAAAATGAAAAACAAGAGTTATGAGGTGACAGATATATCGCTGTCACCTTTGTTATTCTAAGATCAACTTGTGCCATTATACTTGGGAAGAAGGAGTTTTATAAATGAAAAAAGAGATTCGTCAGCTTGCTGAAATTCTTAGCGGGGAAAAAGTTTCGAACCTTGTCGTAATTGCAGCGCGACCATCTATTGGGAAAACATTGCTATCACTGCATTTGACCCATCACTTTATCATGGAGGGAAAAGCAACAGCTTATTTTAGCTTGAAACTGCCAAACAATAGATTGATGGATTACCTTTTAAGCATCAATACGAATATTGAAGTGGAAAAAATCAAGCAGGGCAGGTTATCAGCCAAAGAGCTGAGCAAATTAACCGAAGCAAGTAGCAATTTAAGCAGGTTACCTCTAAGCATCCATGATGGAAATACATTTTCATTAAAAACAATAAAAGAAAAAGCACTCGAGCTGAAAAATACAACTGGTCTTGATATTTTGTTCATTGATTACCTGCAACTTTTAAGAGGCTCAGCAAAATGTAATAGTCGGCAGGAGGAAATAACAAGTATATTAAGTGAACTAAGAGCGATTGCAGAAGAACTTACTGTTTCCATTATTCTGCTTTCGCAGTTGAGCCGTTCTGTTGAAGAAAAAGCTGATAAGCGGCCGGAGGTTAATGATTTGCTTGAAATTGGCCAGGTAGAACCATATGCAGATAAGATTATTTTCCTTTACAGTGATGCATATTACAGTAGCAAACCTTCAGAGACAAGTTCCACTGAAATTATTATTGCTAAAGACAAGAATGGGAAACCCGGTAAGATCATTATTGATGATTTATAAACTATAATAGCTGAAATAACATAAGTGAAGAAAAGCAAACTGGCACATTATTAATAGTAGTGATTAATTCCAAATATTAACCGACAACAACGAGAATAAATTATTCTAATAAGACAATCTTCAGCTACAGCCAATATGGGAAGTTATTAAAAAACCAAATATAACCAAACGTATATTATTATTTGTGCAAGTATTATAGTTATTTAAGCACTAATTACCTGGCATTTCTCCCGCACTATAATCTCTCCATTTTGGCAAAGACTTAACAAACCGTTTAGATATGTCATCATTTGTATTATTTTTTATAAAGTCTATCAGGCAATCAAATGTAATTATTCGTTTATACTGATTTTCAACAAAATCATATTTTGAAGGTTGAATGTACACAAGGTAAGTCTCATTAACAGTTTTTAATCCTTGTATTGCTTTTGGGTTGCTTTTTGTATGTTTTATAGCTTCAGAGGTTGTCATCTTTTTTAGCTCAGGCTCAATTTTTACCTGCCCTAGTAATTCAAGTTGTTTTAATAACGATAGATATTTTTTCTTTGATGATTTAGGATGATTGAATAGCTCAATAATACCTTTAAGCAAAAATGGGAATCCTTTTTCTCGAGACACTTCTAAGTAATCATTCTGCTTAGGGTTTATAGATTTTTTCTCAGTTTTAAGTTCTACTAATATAGCTTTTTTTAAGTCTTCGGAAAAAGCAACGTAGTCAATCTTATATGATCTATTTTTATTCTTTATATCATTCTGATATTTCTCATATATCAAGCCCTTTCTAACTGGAAACTCAGGAATTAATTCATCTTTAACAGAAAACCCAAGTTTTTTATTTAGTATATCTTTTAGGTAAAGAGAAAAAAACAGGTCTGCTCTCCTTTCAAGTTGATAACTTGGCAAATGCCTCCAATCATCCATTCTTTCAAATAATTTTTTTATCATTGAGTCTGTAGCTTTCACATTCAAGCATCTCCTTTAACAATAAAATAGCTTATCACAATATGTATGAATTTATTCTACAAAAATTATTACTACCCTTCTTCAGACATCACCAAAACCGACCCACAATTAGGGCAATGATAAAAGGTGGTTAAATTTCCCCCGATGTTTTTTAAGCACCAGTAAATACAAAGCACCAGGGCGATAATAACTAAAAATCCGCCTCCGGTTGCAGCTGTTAATAAAAGGCCGAAGGCAAAAAACCCCCAAAAGAGTATATTAAAAAAAGACCCAAAGTCCCAACTTCGCTTGCTAGTAAAACCCTTCTGACCCTGGTAGCCACATTCCAGGCACAAAGTGTAGTTTGCCGGTACGCTCTTTAAAGCTTTTTAATTCAGCCAAGGTTAAAGTTATAAGAATCCGTCATCTTGGCAAAGGTAGCCTGATCGGCCGGATGGGTAATATTTGCATAATACCATGCGTGATTCTCTTCGTCCCCTGTTAAGTCGAAAAGCCGCCTGATAAATGCAAATGACCGCCTGCGTTCATGAGGAATTGCCGAGAGAGCTTCATTGGCTTCATGGCGCAGCCCTTCTGCATCTAAGTGATCGGCCAGGGCCTTTAGAAGGAAAGACTTACTGACACTGCGATCGGTAGCACTGATTAACTTTTCCAAGTTGTTTCGTTTTTCTGCGAAGGTGGTATTTTTTTCTGCCCTGTTAATTTCAATCCTCAAGCGGTAGAGCTTATTTACGGTGACTTCCGGCATTTCATTTTCCTCTTTATAGTAATCGTGCATGAGAGCATGGAACAGCTCATCGTCGTAGCTGATATTAGTGAAATCGGATAAGATTGCACAGAGGTCTGAGAGGATACATACCCTGACTTTATTATCAAGAATAACATCGCCAAATGTCCAGATAATGTCCCAGTTTAAAAGCCACCGGGGAAACTCCCTATGGGTAATCCAGTATACCTTTCGGTACCAGGCTAGTGAAGCCAACAAGTTCAACTCCATTAATTAGGATTAGTCAAATTCATCGCCTGTTTTTTTGGCTTAATGTCAGTGAGGTAAGAAATTATATAAATAACTGACTGTTAAGAGTTGATAGCCCGTTAAGCCCTTATTTTTATTACCTTGGTTTTCAATAATTAATTATAGCAGGGTGGAGTGGCACAAGTTTGTCACCAGGTTCTGATTAATACCAGGGAATAAGTATTGTTGATAGTTTTGTCCTTGGACATTGGTGGTTTTTTAAAGAGCGAAAGATAGTAACAGCAAATGGAGCAGGAAAGAGTACCCACTCTATAAGTGCAGATACTCTTTAATTACTATAGATCTGCAACATGTTTTGCAGGTTTTTTTTCAGCTTATCTTTCAGCCAGGCCGGTTCTATTACTTCCAGGGTTGGGCCCCAGCTCATGATCCAGGGGATCATTTCCCCTGCCCCTGAAATTTCATAGGTAACCTCTGCTTCGTCTTCCGGCAGCATTTTCACCTTTTGTGAATCATGAAATGTTACAGCCTTGAAACGCTCTGCAATTCCTTTTTTGGCCTTTAAGCGGACTGTTTCTAAATTTGAAAGGTCTTTATCATCCTGGTTCCAGATGCCCCAGGCATTACTAAAGATACTTTTCATCGATAGGCCGGTAGGTCTTTTAAAGACGCTGTTCTCTACTACCTCTAAGCGCTTCATCTGGTCGAGCAGGTAAATACGCCTGCCCTGCTGACTGCGGCAGAGGCCTACCAGGTACCAGCTGCCGTGACGGCAGACCAGGCCGTAAGGTTCGATTTCCCTGATGCACTTTTTGCCATCCTTGGTACGCATGTAATCTATTTTAACTACTTTGCAGTTATCGATGGCACGGATAATCTCGCTTATTTTTCTCAAGGTTCGCTTGGGATCCATCGGCCCGTACCCTGAAACGTAAATATGTTCGTCTGCACCAGAAAAGAACTGGTCTTCATCGTGTTTTTTGGCAACAACCTCCCGGAGCAGTGAAGTAATTACCTTCTCAAAGTGACCCTTGAGGATCCCTTTCTGCTGGCTGTAAAGACCGAGTATAACCAGCAAGGCCTGGTTTGAATCCCTGCTGCCTGTAATCCTGTAGCCGTTATAGCGGTAGCGGGTTGCTCCAGTTTGGTTCTTGAATGACTCTATGGTAAGTGCTGACTTCCTGGCTCCTCCCTGCTTTTGACCTTTTCCCCTGGTCTTCATACCGCTGTAAGCAAGGGGATCAAAAAGTTTGTTGATCCTGCGAATTAACCTGTAGATGGTCCTGCTTGTGGGCAGCTCACCCTTTGCTTCACTGTAGGCATCTTTTAAGTCGTCCATTTTTGCTCCACCGGAAGGTGTTTTGTCGATAACAGTTATTAATATTTTAATCAGCGCTTCCGGTGTAGAACCAGTTTTCGGATATGCGGCCATTGCCTGACACCTCCTGTAAATATGCAATAACAATCTAATCATACACAATAAATGCAAAAATTTACAAGCGATTTCAAAAAGTTTTTCTATTTTTTTTTATGACAGATATATGTCACAGTGACCGGTTAAGATGGTTTTAGGTTAATCATAACTTCCAAAGGAGATGATTGTATGGGTTACAGGGAAGAGTTTACAGAGAAGGTTAGGAAAATATTTGAGACTGAAACAGCAGCCTACAGGCGCAAACAAAAGGCTTATGATTTCATTACAGAATACTTTGGCGACCTGTTTGACGATCTTTATGATGAAACTGAAGCCGTTGAAGATAAGCTGGAAATTGACTATGAAAAACTAAGGTTTGGAGATAAGGAACTGCAAATTGAGGTTGGGAAAAGATCTATAGAAATCTATACTATCGATCAGAAAAGCGAGGATAGACTGACAATAGACTGGTTAGAAGATGACGGCAATACCTATGTAAGCAAAAAATATGGAAAAGCGCTCGGTGATGAAATCCTTGACCAGTACTTGGAAGATGCCTTCGCAAAAGCACTTGGGTAGCTAACCATGTTTATCAGGGAGGCGATCTTATGCTGAATCAAACTTCTATATACAGGGTTTCGATGGCCCTGAAAAACAGGGATAAACGGGCAGAAATTGATCTGAAAGACCTGGTTGAAGACCTGGCCGGCGCCAAGGATGAGTATAACTTTAGCAATGAGGACGGACACCGCTTGCTTTTACTCGAGCCGACCAGTAAAAGGCTAAACCTGCTTTTCAAGCCCGGTCAGAACCAGGACTTTGAAGCATCTATGCTTGCGGGTTTTGAAACTTTGCTGCGCGATGAATTCGACTGGGTAGTATACTGTGAACATGGCCACGGCCTGCTGGAGAAAAAGATAGCCCGGCTTCTGAAGCAGGATGAATTTGAAAATATCCTTGAGGAGCTTGAGCAAAGTAGCAACTACAGGTTGTTTACGGAACCGGCAATTGAAGGCCTGTTAAAGAAAAAAGCAAAGGCCGTTGGGAGGGGTGCTCGCCGGGGTTACAGGCACACTGGCGATGAAGCGCAGCCTGATATTAGCCTGGAAGAAGCCCTAACGCAGATGGAAACACTGGTCGGCCTGGAAGAGTTCAAAAAGGAAATAAGAAAAGTAGTCCGCTATATGAAAAACCTTAACCCTGTGGAAAGTTCCTTGCAGCCCCGCGATATCTTCCCTTACAACTACATCTTTACCACCGAAGGAGAAGGTGTAGGCTTAAGCACAGCTTTAAGTATTATGGCAACAATTTTTTATCACCTGGGTATCTGTTCTAATTATGGTTTAACCGAGGAGAAGGTAGAAAAAAGATCCCGTTATGGTATTCCCCACTTTCGCACTTATGATTTTGATGAAAATGGAATATGTGCCATTATCGGCATCGAACTACTCGATGAGGAGAGCAAAGAGGAAATTGTTGGGGAAATACTCGATGACCACAAGGAGCAGGTTATCGTAATGGTCGTAAATGAAGAGAAAAAGAAAGCATTAATAGAATTAGAGGCGGACCTGTCCAGGACAGATCAACCCTTTAGACAGGTTCACTTTCCTGCTTATAGGAAAAAAGAACTGCTTGAAATTTTCATAAAAATTATTAGCACATACAACTGCACCCTTGACTCTGAAGGAGAAAAGCGCCTGACCGATTTAATCTGCCGACTTCAAAAGGAACAAACCTTTTCCGGCGTGAGCACTTTAAATGATATTGCCGGAAAGATGATATTTGATCTGAAAAGCTCTGATCTGCCTGGCAAAGATGAAACAGAAAACAGCAGAATAAACAGCTACCTGTCGTCGATTCTTGAAAAGGGCAAGTCTCCAGCGATAGCAACGGTCCGGGATGAAAATCCTCTGGAGCAGCTAAACAATATGATCGGTTTAGAATCAGTTAAAGATAGAATGCATGAAATCCTGGGCCATTTCATCATGGAAAAGAAAAGAGCTGAAGCTGGCATGGGAAACAGCAGCTTATGCATGCATATGATCTTTACAGGAAACCCGGGAACGGGCAAAACAACTGTGGCCCGCATTATCGGGAAGCTCTTAAAACAGGAAGGTTTGCTGGAAAAAGGTGATCTAATTGAAGTGTGCCGCGAAGACCTGGTGGCCCGTTACGTCGGACACACGGCCCTGAAAACCGCTGCCGTGGTTGAAAGAAGCCTCGGTTCTATAATCTTTATCGATGAGGCTTACTCTTTAGACGGCGGCCATGAGCATGACTATGGTCATGAAGTATTGGCTACACTGGTAAAAAAGATGGAAGAACATAAAGATGACCTAGTGGTGATACTGGCCGGTTACAGCAGTGAGATGGAGAAGATGGTTGCCCTTAATCCCGGGTTGAGCAGCAGGGTGCCGCACCAGATTAATTTTCCCGATTACAGCACCGAGGAGCTCTACCAGATTTTTGAGCAGCACCTGGGCCGGGATTACCGGTTGGATAAAAAGGCAATCTGCTTGCTGAAAGAACTTTTCTCCAGGGCCCCTTCAGACCCGGCAAGGCAGGGTGGAAACGGCCGCTTCGTGCGCAACGTCATAGAAAGGTTGAAGATGAAGCAGAGTAAAAGATTGCTCGGGCAGAAAGAAGTTAATTCCCGGGCGCTAAAAAGAATAAAAGCAAGTGATGTTAAAGCGCTGCTTGATGACCCGGACCTGGTCCGCACAGGAGAAAGCAGGAAGAGTATCGGTTTCCAACCGGAATGATAATTGTGCTGGCTGCAATAATTTTTCTTATCCACTGCCGGTTTATAGAAAACCGCGCCTCAAGTTAGCGGCAGGAAAGGGCGGGGCAACTTCAGGGGTGGTAGAAGTTATCTGTCATTGCTGATGTACGTAATGAATAATTATAATTTCATTGGTTACATTTCTGGAAACCAGGATTTATATTTGTTTTTACAAAAAGCTGGTTATGTTTTGATGTTTAAACCGACTATTCCCGATGATGATGGTAACGTAAAAGGCAATATAGACACAGATCTCGTCTTACAAGCAATGATTGATTATCATAAGTATGATAAAGCGGTCATAGTTTCCAGTGATGGAGATTTTTATTCATTAGTAAATTATCTCTACAAAAAGAATAAGCTTGAATACGTTATTAGTCCCTATAAGGCAACTTGCTCCAGCTTATTAAAAAAGTCTGCTAAGGAGAAAATTGTTTTTATAGACAACCTTCAGAAAAAACTAAGGTTTAGGAAATCATAAAATGAAAAAGCACCGCAGAAGGACGGAACCTTAAGAGGTGCTCTTTCCTGTAAATTCTATGATCAGAATACAACTTTTATCACATTTTGTCAAGAGCACTGTGAACTAACGTGTTCAAGGGTATAAAAGGTCAGATGTATAATGGTCTTAGAAGAAGAGAAAATCGGGCTGATGTGACATACAGTTGTCACATGAAAGCAAAACTGGTGTTTATTTCGTGGAGTTCGCCCTGTTTACCTGTTGTCTAATGCTTCGCTCAATTTAAAAAATACCCTTTAAAAACACTATGATATTTTTAGCTGAACCGTCTAAGGCTGTTGCCTGATCAT
>SL_8KL_010_SEDDRAFT_10005363_pt1 | contig 10066 bp, 11 predicted proteins | sample SodLakKL_010_SED_4_FD_11160 | JGI IMG/M metagenome (IMG submission 11160) | reverse complement strand
CGTATCTTAATACGGTGACGAATAATTGTGCAGATTGACCACGCGAGGCGCGTGGCAGGCTCAGCCAAAAGGAAAAAGAACCGTTTCCGGATGAAAACTAACTAAACCAGGCGTTCAGGCCGGGCGAAGATTTTAATTTCTAAAGTAATCAGGAGCTAAGATGGCAGGCCCGCCAAAGATCATTCATTTCCCCTACATGCATGAAGAACTGATTTTACCTGGACTCAGGTCCATGGGGCTTTTTTTGAATCCCGGGATCATGGATCCGCGGGATCCATTATTTACGCCGGAGGACCTGGTTCTTGATCAGGGACAGTCACAGTATTTCCTGGACCAGTGCCGGCAATTCGGGGAGCAGTTCAGGAAGACCTCGGATATGACTCATCTGGGCATGGCTCAGATGGAGGACTTTTATACAGGCAGCACCCAGTCCATTCAATACGAGCTTTCCACCTACGGTAAAAACGAGGTGTCCAGGGACACCCGTCAGGAAGACCTCCTCCAGGCCCAGCAGTACCTGCTCCTCAACTTCGCCCTTGAGGAAAGACTGCTGGAACTCAACAGAATTGATGCGGATCTGAGCCGCTCCTGGAGCAGTTTTGATGAATCCCTGGGGATCGATGATGAAGAGGAGCGTTTTCAGAACATGGAAAGACAGCCCATCGGCGCGGATATAAACACCGGTCACTGGCAGAAACTGCTTAAAGCCTATACTGCTTTTCTGCCTCCAGAGGGGATGTTACTGATCCATGAGGAATCAGTGTGCCGGGAGCTGGAGGAATACGGGGTATCCTGGCAAAAGCAGGATCCAGGCCGCTTTTTGCCCGGCCTTGCTGATGGGAGTGGATTGGATATCTATTACGCACCCTTAACCCTTGATAAAATCAGCATAAAGAAACAGGCAGTTCCCCGGGAGGTGAAACTGCTCAGGGCGGTGTGCTCAACCAACAGCCTTCATAAACCAAAGGAGGAGGGATGAGTCAGGCTGGTATCGGAAAAAAAATAAAGAAGAACAGGGAGATGGAAGAGATGAGCCTGGATGACCTGGCCAGGCGCAGCGGTCTGGATACTGATTTTATCCGTTCAGTTGAGGAAAACGATGTGTATCCTTCTCTGGGGCCGCTTTTAAAAATTGCCAGAGGTCTGGGGGTCAGACTGGGAACTTTTCTGGATGATACTGTGGTCCAGGATCCTCTTATAGTCAGGGAAAAAGACAGACAGGAAGAACTGACCATGCTCAAGGGGAAGGAAAAACCTGCAACTCTGCGATTTTATTCCCTGGGAAAAGGCAAAGGCGACCGCAAAATGGAACCTTTCTTCATTGAAGTCCTGCCTGAGTCGGCCCAGGAGAAAAAACTTTCCTCCCATGAGGGTGAAGAGTTCATCGCAGTCGTCTCCGGGCAGGTAGAACTTGCTTACGGCCATGAAACGTATGTTCTGAACGCCGGTGACAGTGTCTACTATAACTCCATAGTGCCCCATAACGTAGCAGCCGCGAGCGAGAGCCCGGCCAAAATTTACGCCGTACTCTATTTTCCGGAATAGGTCCGTGCAGCACCCGGCAATACCTGGAGAGGAATTATGTGGGACCAGTCTTTAAGGGAAATAACCCTGGGTACGCTTCTGGATGAAGCTGTAGAGAGTTTTCCTGATAATGATGCAGTGGTGTATGTTGACCGGGATTTTCGCCTGACATACAGGGAATTTTCCCACGTGGTGGATCAGATGGCCAAGGGGCTTATGACTCTGGGGGTGAAAAAGGGCGAGAAAGTAGCAGTCTGGGCCAGCAACGTCCCGCACTGGGTGGCTCTGCAGTTTGCTACAGCCAAGATAGGGGCCGTACTGCTCACCATCAATACTTATTATAAAAAGCATGAACTGAGCTATTTGCTCAAGCAGTCCGAGGCTGAAAATATATTCATAATAGACGGCTTCCGGGATACCGACTATATCCAGATTCTGTACGATCTGGTCCCGGAGCTTCGCACCCAGACCAGAGGGTACCTGAGTAATGAAAATTTCCCTCACCTGAAAAGGGTTTTTTTCCTGGGGCAGGAAAAGCACCGGGGGATGTATTCACTGCCGGAGCTTCTGGCATTGGGAGGCATGACCGGTGACAGGGATTACCAGGCGCGTCAGAGGGAGCTTGATCCCCACGATGTGGTTAATATGCAGTACACCTCCGGCACCACAGGATTCCCCAAGGGGGTGATGCTCACCCACTACAATATCGCCAATAACGGCTACTGGATAGGAGAGCATCAGAAACTGACTCACAGGGATCGCATCTGCCTGCCTGTTCCGCTGTTTCACTGTTTCGGGTGTGTACTGGGAGTGCTTGCGGCTGTAAGTCATGCCAGCACCATGGTCATACTTGAGGGTTTTAATCCCCTGATGGTCATGACCTCCGTGGAAGCCGAAAGATGTACCGCCCTTTACGGTGTGCCCACCATGTTCATAGCTGTCCTGGATCACCGCATGTTCTCCAAGTTTGACTACAGCTCTTTGCGTACCGGGATCATGGCCGGTTCTCCATGCCCGGTAAAGGTCATGCGTCAGGTGATGGACAAGATGAACATGAGCGAGGTGACCATATGCTACGGTCTGACCGAGACCTCTCCGGTGATGACCCAGACCCGCACCGACGATGACATCCGCAGAAAAACCGAGACAGTGGGCAGGCCCATGCCCGAGATAGAGGTGCAGGTGGTGGATCCGGAAACCAACAGGACCGTTGGCCCCGGGGAACAGGGGGAAGTCTGCTGCCGGGGCTACAATGTCATGCGCGGTTACTACAATATGCCCGAAGAAACCCGCAGGACCATTGATGCTGACGGTTGGCTGCATTCCGGGGATCTCGGGGTCATGGACGAAGATGGATACCTGAGCATCACCGGGCGTCTCAAGGATATGATCATCAGGGGCGGGGAAAATGTTTACCCCAGGGAAATTGAAGAGTTTCTCTATACCATGGAAGGGGTGCGCGATGTGCAGGTGGTGGGAGTTCCCAGCAGCAGATACGGAGAAGAGGTGGGGGCTTTTGTCATCCTCAAGGATGGATATGACTACGCTCCCGAAGATGTCAGAGATTTCTGCCGGGGTAAGATTGCCAGATACAAGACTCCCAAGTATGTTGCCTTTGTGGATGAATATCCCATGACAGCCAGCGGCAAGGTTCAGAAGTACAGGCTGCGTGAAATGGCGGCAGAGCTTTTCCCCCAGGCTATGAGATGATCATAACTGATTAAATTCAAGAACAGGGAGTTTTTTTGATAGTCTGCAATTCGTTGAGTTCCATGAGCTTAAGCGGCCTTCAAGGGGTGATATTCGACTGTGATGGAGTACTATTCGATTCCAGGGAAGTAAACATTCACTTTTATAACCGCATCCTGGATTATTTTGGACTGGGGCCCATGAACAGCGACCAAGAGGAGTTCGTGCACATGCACTCGGTAATGGACTCCCTGCGGTACATTCTGCCCCCAAAATGTCTGGATCGCCTGGACGAGGTGCGCAGGCATGTAAATTACAAGGAGCTTCTTCCATACATGCGCATGGAAGAGGGGGTGCCGGACCTGCTGGACCTGCTCCGCAGCAAGGGATTGCGCATTGCCATAAACACCAACCGCACCACCACCATGGATCTGCTGCTGCAGATGCATGGTCTTGCGGACTTTTTCTGGCCGGTTATGACCGCCGGACAGGTGAGCAGGCCCAAGCCCCATCCTGAAAGCATGTACAGGATACTGGAGATGTGGTCGGTATCTCCCGCAAGTGTTGCATTTATAGGTGATTCCATGGTGGATCAGGCCACTGCCGGAAGTTCAGGCGTGCCGTTCTGGGCCTATAAAAATCAGTATCTCGAGGGAGAGATGTTGATTCCGGACTTCTGGACCCTGAGGGAATTCATTGCAGGCCGGCTTTAAGCCTGCCCTCCCTTCAGTATAAGTTTTTGAAACAGGACTGCTGTTTTATTTTGCAGCCCACTGAACCGGCAAAACTTTAACGGAGGATAGATGAGCGTGTTAGCCAATTTTTTGATGGCCCTGGTAAGCGTTTTCGACACACTGCTTACCCTCTACTTCTGGATTGTGATTATTTCCGCTTTGTTGACCTGGGTCCAGCCCGACCCTTACAATCCCATAGTAAGGGTCCTGCGCAACCTCACTGAACCGGTGCTGCACCGGGTGAGGACCTGGCTGCCTTTTGTAAATATTGGAGGAGTTGACCTGTCTCCCATTGTGGTGCTGGTAGGTATACAGTTCATCAAGATTTTCGTGGTCCAGTCCCTTTACCAGGCTGTATCCGGCATGGGCTGATGAAATTTTCGTCGAAGCCTCTTTTGATAACCGGAATTGGCCGGAAGCCTGATGCTTCCGGCTTTTTCCCTTTTTTTCCGGAAGGGGGAGCAATGGACATTACCAAAATTGATATCCTGAATAAAAAGTTTTCCACGGCTGTACTGGGCTATAAAAAGAATGACGTGGAAATGTTCCTGCAGGAAGTGGCTGATTATGTAGGGGAACTGACTGAAAAAAAATCACAGCTGGACCAGGACATAAAACATCTGGAAGAGAAGCTGCAGGAGCACAAAAGCAGGGAAGAAGTGCTGCAGAATACTTTGCTCACAACCCAGAAAATGACTGACGACATCAAGGCCAATGCCAACAAACAGGCCAAGATCATCGTCCAGGAGGCCCAGTCCAAGGCCGAGGATATACTAAGACAGGCGCACAAGAGACTGGCCCAGATTCACGAGGACATATCAGAACTTAAAAAGCAGCGGGGTCATTTTGAGATCAAGCTCAGGTCCATGATTGAATCACATCTGAAGCTGCTGGAATCTCATGACGATGAACACACGCATCTGGAAGAGGCTGAGTCCAAACTGAAGTTCCTTCAGAAATCTTGATCCCAGAGTAATAAAATTGGTCTGGACTTGCCTGGCAAAGCTCTGATAAGCTATATTGACATCAGTATGCAGTTTCTGGAGAAATTGGAACCGGACATGTGGCTTTTAAGGGTCACCGTGAAGCCGGGAGCAGGCAGGGATGAGGTTCTGGGCATTCATGCAGGTCGCATAAAGGTATCTGTCAAGGCTCCTCCGGTTGATGGCAGGGCCAACAAGGCCTTGTGTATTTTCATATCCAGAACTCTGGGAGTCGGGAAGAAACAGGTATGGATACAAAGGGGACTGCGGAGCAGAAACAAAGATGTAGTTGTAAGCGGTGTTCCGGGAACGGTCTTTAATGCCTTAAAGGATGCGCCTGCAAAAAGTCATTTTGCAGGCACGGATGACAGATGACGGATGACAGATGACCACGCTAAGAGGCGTGGCAGGCAGAAGAAATCAAAGGGTTACGAAATGCCATTTCTTAAAATGGTCCTGCTAGGGGACTTTTTGCAGTTGCATCTTAAAGCATAGACAATAACTAAACTAAGGAGGTCATAAATGGAGCAATATGAAAAGGATCTGCTTGCCAAATACAGTGAAGGTGATGAAGAACTGAAAAAACTGTTGGAGCACCACCAGATGTATGAAAAACAGCTGGAACGCTATGAAAACAAACATTTTCTTACCCCCAGCGAGGAAAGGGAAGTAAGAGAGATAAAAAAGAAAAAACTTGCAGGAAAGACCAGAATGCACGCTATACTGGATAATTACAAAGCCAAGGAGGGCAAATAACATGGAGCTCACCGGAGCTCAGATCCTGCTTGAGAGCCTTAAGCAGGAGGGCGTAAAACACATTTTCGGGTTTCCGGGGGGTGCAGTCATTGACATTTACGATGAGCTGCCCAAGTCATCAATCCAGCATTTTCTGGTGCGACATGAGCAGGGCGCTGTACACGCGGCTGACGGTTACGCCAGGTCAACAGGCAAGGTGGGGGTGTGCCTGGTGACCTCCGGGCCTGGCGCCACCAATACAGTGACCGGTATCGCCACTGCATACATGGACTCCATTCCTGTAGTAATATTCACCGGCCAGGTTCCCACGGCGCTTATAGGCAACGACGCCTTTCAGGAAGTCGATATCGTGGGGATTACCAGACCCTGCACCAAGCACAATTATCTGATAAAGGATGTCAGGGAACTGGCCCACTCTATAAAGGAGGCCTTTTACATCGCTTCCACTGGAAGGCCGGGGCCGGTGCTTGTGGATCTTCCCAAGGACGTGATGCAGGCCAGGACTGAATTTGAATATCCCAAGACCATCAGTTTGCGCAGCTATAACCCGAATTACACCCCCAACAGAAAACAGGTCAAGAAGGCGGCCAATCTGCTGGCCAAGGCGGAACGGCCCCTTATTTACTCCGGGGGAGGGGTGATATCATCCGAGGCCGGGGAGATTCTTACCAGGCTGGCCCGCAGATTTTCCCTGCCGGTGACTTCCACCATGATGGGCCTGGGGGCCTTTCCCGGAAACGATCCCCTCTGGCTTGGAATGCTCGGCATGCATGGTACTTATGCAGCGAATATGGCTGTCAACAACGCGGACGTGCTTCTATCCGTCGGCGCCCGTTTCGACGACCGGGTGACCGGCAAAGTGAATACTTTCGCCCCCAGGGCCAAGATAATTCATATTGATATTGATCCCACTTCCATTCGCAAGAACGTCAACGTGCATATCCCCATAGTTTCAGACTGTCTCAATGCACTCAAGACCCTGGACGAGGAAATGGGGGAGATCAACGCAGTGCAATGGGAGGAGAAGCATTCCCAATGGGTCAAGACAGTCAAAGGCTGGTGCCAGGAGCAGCCGCTCAGGTACGAAACCGGTCAATCGGGCAAAGTCAAGCCTCAATACGTGATGGAGAAAATCTATGAGCTGACCAAGGGTGAGGCCATCATCACCACTGAAGTGGGACAGAATCAGATGTGGGCGGCCCAGTTTTACAAGTACCATAAGCCCAGAACCTGGATCAGTTCAGGGGGACTGGGAACCATGGGATACGGATTTCCGGCGGCCATCGGAGCACAGGTGGCCAATCCCGGCAAGCTGGTCATCGATGTTGCCGGCGACGGATCAATCCAGATGAATATTCAGGAGATGGCCACCGCTGTATGCTACAACCTGCCGGTGAAGATAATTATCCTGAACAACAGTTACCTGGGCATGGTCAGGCAGTGGCAGGAGCTTTTCTACAACAAGAACTACTGCGCCACCTGCCTGGATACGGCCCCGGATTTCGTCAAGCTGGCCGAGGCTTACGGTGCCGAGGGATACCTGGTAGAAAAAACCGAAGATGTTGTCCCTGTCCTGAACAAGGTCTTTGCCTCGCCCAGGACCTGCATCGTGGATATCCGGGTGGAGCCCGAGGAAAACGTTTATCCCATGGTCCCTGCCGGGGCCTCATTAACCGAAATGCTACTGGTCTAGGAGGCTGGCTATGCGACACGTTTTATCAGTACTTGTGGAAAACGAACCCGGAGTGCTCTCCAGGGTAGCCGGTCTTTTCAGCGGCCGCGGCTTTAATATCGATACCCTGAATGTTGGCCCCACCCTGGAAAAAGGGGTTTCCCTCATGACCATCAGCACCCATGGTGATGAACAGATTATTGAACAGATAATCAAACAGCTGAGAAAGCTCATCACGGTAATCAAGGTGGTGGATCTATCGGACACTAAGGCCGTGGAAAGGGAGATGGTTCTGATCAAGGTCCATGCCTCAGAAAACAGCAGAGCCGAGATATTGCGCATTGTGGACATATTCCGGTGCAAGGTGGTGGATGTAAGTACGGATGAGCTTACCCTGGAAGTAACCGGGGATCAGGGCAAAATAAACGCCATAGTCAACATGCTGCAGCGTTTCGGCATCAAGGAGTTCGCCAGAACAGGCACTGTGGCCATGAAGCGGAGCATGCAGTTTTAACCCGGCATGTCCGGGTTTCAATTGTCGGCGTATATGCCGTGATTGCGGGGTCTGTACGCAGCACCCCGAAATCTTTCCAACTTTATTTAAAAGCAGTTTAAGGAGCGATAATGAAGGTTTACTACGAAAACGATGCTGATCTTTCAATTTTAAAAGACAAGACCATTGCTGTCATCGGGTACGGCAGCCAGGGACATGCCCATGCACAGAATCTCCGTGATACAGGTCTGAATGTAGTCATAGGCCAGAGACCGGGAGGGACCAATTACAATCTGGCCAGAGAACATGGGTTTGAACCTGTGTCCGCGGCAGAGGCAGCCAGACAGGCTGATCTCATCCAGATCCTGGTGCAGGACCAGTATCAGCCCGGGGTCTTTTACAACGATGTATTGCCGCATCTTGATTCCGGCAAGACCATGGTTTTCAGTCACGGCTTTAACGTACATTACAACCAGATAGTCCCTCCAAAGGACGTGGACGTGGTCATGATCGCTCCCAAGGGACCGGGCCACCTGGTCAGGAGAGAGTACGCCCGCGGCGGCAGTGTTCCGGCCCTGGCCGCGGTTTACCAGGACCATACCGGACAGGCCTGGGACAAGGCCCTGGCATACGCCAAGGGCATTGGGGCCACCAGGTCCGGGGTGATCCAGACAACATTCGCCGAAGAGACCGAGACCGATCTTTTCGGAGAGCAGGCAGTGCTGTGCGGTGGAGTAAGTTCCCTTATCCGGGCAGGTTACGAGACCCTGGTGGAGGCCGGGTATCAGCCCGAGGTGGCCTATTTTGAATGCATGCACGAACTCAAGCTCATAGTGGACCTCTTGTATGAGGGTGGATTTACCCGGATGCACTATTCCATAAGCGATACTGCTGAATACGGAGATTATTCCCGCGGGGAAAGGATAGTCGGGGATGAGGCCAAACAGGAAATGCGCAAGGTGCTTGAAGAGATCCAGGACGGCAGATTCGCCAGGGAATGGATTCTGGAAAACAAGGCCGGACTGCCCGCTTTTTATGCTCAGCGCAGAAAGTACCACAGTCATCAGATCGAGGAAGTGGGCGAAAGGCTCAGGCAAATGATGGCCTGGCTCAACAAGTAAAGAGTTCAGGCATAATACAACCCCGCACTTATTTTTGTACAGACGAAGGAAGAGGGCTGTGTGCCTTCAGGCTGGAAGTCATGGGATATGCAGAACACTAGTGCAACAGATGTCCTGTACAAAAATAAGTGCGGGGTTGACTTCAGCCAGATGCCGTATTTAATAAACAGCTTTCAGTATTTTCTGAAGTTTTATCATTAAAAAATTTTTTCCAGTCTGGACCGTTATTGTCAAGCAAGCAGATGCAGCAAACTCCATCCACTGAATATCCCTCGGAAAACACAAAAGCCGGTGGTCGCTATACATACCTGTTGAACACCGGCGTAATCAGCTACCAGGATCTTCAGGAGGCCATGCGCGTGGCTAAAAAGGAAAATCTGCGCATGGACGATGTTCTGGTGGACAGGTTTAAAGTTAATAAACAGGAACTGGGCCGTTCTCTGCAGGAATATTACGACACAGAGTTTGTTCCCTTTGACCAGTCATTCGTCGCTCCTTTCGAGCTCTTTGAACAGAAACGTCTGGATCCGGAATTTCTCAAGAAATACGAGTGGGTGCCCCTGGAAAAAGAGAACAGCAATCTTGTAGTTCTTGTGAACAACCCTTATGACTTAGGAAGGTTGGATGAGATCCGCTTTGTTTTCGGAACAAGCAATATCGTGGCCAAAGTGGCAACTCCCGGCGATATCCGTCGTTTTATCGATCATTTTCACCAGCAGTATCTTGCAGAACAGAGCATGGCTTTTCTCGGAGAGGAAGTGGGTACTGCTGAAGAAGCAGAGACAGGTGCCGACTATATTGACGAGGGAGAGCTGACTGAACATGACAGCGAAGTAGTCCGTCTTGTCAATGCACTGCTTCTGGAGGCCTGGCGCAAGAAGGCTTCGGATATCCACATTGAGCCCAGACCCGGCTCCAGGTACTGCCTTATCAGGATGCGCATGGACGGCACATGCCACGAATTTAAAAGGATCCGCCTGGCTCTGGCTAAGCCGCTGGTGTCCAGGCTGAAAATCATGTCCAGCCTGGACATAGCCGAGAGGAGACTGCCTCAGGACGGAAAGCTCAAGATAAAGCTCCCGGAAGTTTCCCAG
>SL_8KL_010_SEDDRAFT_10005361_pt1 | contig 10068 bp, 7 predicted proteins | sample SodLakKL_010_SED_4_FD_11160 | JGI IMG/M metagenome (IMG submission 11160) | reverse complement strand
CCGGATAGGCGGATCCTTTGATTGCTGCGGTATGGGCGGCAGTTTGGGTTTTAAAAAGAGCTTTCACGATGAATCAGTTCGCTTGGGACAACCGCTGGCTGCAAAAATCAAGGAGGCTTCCCCGGAAGCCATCGTTACCGACTGCTTGAGCTGCAGGCTCCAGTTCCGACACCTGTTGCCGTCGCTTCATGTATTTCATCCGCTTGAAGTCATCGCGGCGGCATATGGTCTTTAACGCAGAAAGGTCTGATGCACTCGTAAAATTCGCGAAACCGGATTTCGATGTGTTTGTAACCAATTGGTTTTTTGGCGCGCCCGGAGGGATTCGAACCCCCGACCTACGGATTCGAAGTCCGGCGCTCTATCCAGCTGAGCTACGGGCGCAGGTTTGAAAAAAGAGGCAGCGGGAAAAGGTAAAATGGGGTGAGTGATGGGACTTGAACCCACGACCACCAGGGCCACAACCTGGCGCTCTACCACCTGAGCTACACCCACCATAACCTTTAAAGAATGGCTTTATACCAAATGGATCTGTATTTTGCAACCGGTTTTCGCGAGATTTTTCACAGGGCCCGCAGCCTTGTGGCCACGTCCCCTGAATGGCCGGACAAGTTATTGTTGACCGATTTTCGGCTTTTTGTATATAGTGCTTAGTTTATAATCCGGATGAATAAACAATATAACAACCGAATTTCCTTCTTTCAAACCACCATCATCTGAAAAACCGGAGCGCAAATGCACGAGCTTTCAATGTTTATCATGCGGGTCTGCCTGGGCGGACTGTTCGCATACATCATCGCAAGAATCTTCCGGCCGGAGGCGGGGATCGGCTTTATTGCCGGCATGGCAGCCTTTCTCGTAATAATGGCATACCTTCTGGAATTTCTCCGCACACGCAACAAACAATAAACTTCCGTAAAACGGAAGGCAGGAGAACATAAAAACCCTTGAAGCAAATCATTTTAGGAACCGCAGGGCATATCGACCACGGCAAGACGAGCCTTATAAAGGCCGTTTCCGGCACGGACACCGACCGCCTGGTGGAAGAAAAACGCCGCGGCATAACCATCGAGCTGGGATTTGCATCCATCGATCTCCCCAGCGGGCTCCATATCGGCGTGGTGGACGTTCCCGGGCACGAAAAATTCGTCAAGAACATGGTGGCAGGCGCCGCCGGGATCGATGTGGTGGCCATGGTCATCGCCGCCGACGAAGGCGTCATGCCCCAGACCCGCGAGCACATGGAAATCTGCTCGCTGCTGGGCATCCGGTACGGCTTCGTGGTGCTGACCAAGATCGATATGGTGGACGAGGAGTGGCTGGAACTGGTCAGGGAAGACGTATCCGATTTCATGACCGGCACCTTCCTGGAAGACGCCCCTATCGTACCGGTATCCTCGATGACCGGCGAAGGCATCGACGAGATGATCCGGGTGCTCGACGACTACTGCCGGGTACTCCCGGCACGCTCCCCGGCCGGGGTGTTCCGGCTCCCCGTGGACAGGGTATTCTCCATGAAGGGATTCGGGACCGTCATCACCGGAACGATTATATCCGGCAGAATCCGAAACGGCGAGCAGGTGATGATATACCCTACAGGGATCACATCCAAAATCCGGGGCGTCCAGGTCCATGACAAGAGCGTCGAGGAGTCCGAGGCAGGCCTCCGCACCGCCGTCAACTTCCAGGGAATCGACAAGCACACCGTCCACCGGGGGAATGTGCTGGCCCGGCCCGGAACCCTGATCCCCACCTACATGATCGACACGGAACTCCGGCTTCTTAAAAGCAACGAGCGCCCCCTCAAAAACCGGACGCGGGTTCGCCTTCATATCGGCACCAGCCAGATGCCCTGCAACGTGATCCTGCTCGACCGGGACGCCCTGGAGCCGGGTGATACCGCGCCCGCGCAGCTTCGCCTGGAAGGACCGGTGGCCTGCATGCGCGACGACCGATTCGTGATCCGCAGTTATTCGCCCGTCTACACCATCGGCGGCGGCCCCGTGCTCAACCCGGTACCGCCCAAGCACAAGCGTTTCCGCAAGGATGTGACGGACCGCATCGCGCGCCTGCGGGATGCAGACGCCGAGGAACTCACCGCCCTGCACATCGAAATCGTGGAATACCGGGAAGCATCCTTCCGGGAACTGGTGGTGCTGACCAATCTTTCGGACAAGGTCATGGAAAGCACCCTCCAGAAACTCATGTCCGAAAGAACCATCATCCAGACCGAGCGAAGCGAACGCCGCTTCATACACGCCGAAACCCTGGCTGCTTTCAAAAAGGAAACCATCGGCATCCTGGAACGATACCACGAAAAAAATCCCCTCAAAGGCGGCATGTCCAAGGGGGAGCTTCGCTCCAAGTTCCCGGATATCAAAACGGACCGGCTGTTCAACCAGCTTGTCGGCATCCTGATCAAGACGCAGGAGATCGAGCAGGTGGAAGACAGCATCCGCCTGGCAGGCCACCGGGTCACCCTCAAGACGGACATGACGGAACTCAAGGACAAAATCATGGCCCGTTTTACGGACAGCGGCCTCCAGCCCCCGACATTCAAGGACCTCTGCCGGGATATCGGCGCAAACCCCACGGATGCGAAAAACGTGCTCATGCACCTGGTGGACGACGGCCAGCTGATCAAGGTAAAGGAAGATCTGTTCTTTCACCGGGAAGCCATCGAGAACCTGCGGGAACGGCTGGTGCATTACCTGTCTGAAAAGGAGGAGATCGATACGCCCGGGTTCAAGGAACTTACCGGCGCATCCAGAAAATACACCATCCCCCTGCTGGAATACTTCGATTCCGCCAACGTGACCCTGCGGGTGGGCGATACGCGCAAGCTGCGCCGCAAACAAGGCTGACGGCTTTGGATAATCGCATAAGTGCCGCAGCCGCCAGACCCGGCCTCAGATCCGATCAATCAGGGCGGCCGCGATGGTTTCATGAAAGAGCATCCCCTCCGGGGTCAGGCGGCATCTCTTTTCGTCCGCGACCATCCTGCCTTCCGCCGTGAATTTCTCCGCGGCGTCCTTGAAAACAGATGCGAAATCCACGTTGAAACGGCTTTCAAACGCCGCAATCGAGATCCCTTCGGCGCGGCGGAGCCCCAGGTAGACGGCTTCCATCATCTGCTGGGCGGCATTTAGGGTTTCGGATGTTTCCACCGGCAGTCCGCCTGCTTCGATGCATTCGATGTAATCCGCTACCGAACGGATATTGGCCGTGCGGACCGGATCGCAATAGGAATGCGCGGCGGGCCCCAGGCCCAGGTAGGGCCGGTTGTCCCAGTACCCGCTGTTATGGACGGAGCGGTAGCCGGGATGGAGCGCAAAATTGGAAATTTCATAGTGTTCGTAGCCCATGGCTGAAAGGCCGCGGGATGCACTCAGAAAAAGCTCGCCCGCCAAATCATCGTCCGGCAGTTCGAATCGTCCTTTCCGGCGCTCAGCGTGCATCGGCGTGCCCGGCTCCAACGTGAGCATGTAGCAGGAAATGTGCTCCGGCACAAAGGAGAGCGCCGTTTCCAGTTCGTTTGCCCATCGGCTTTCATCCGCTTTGGGCAGACCCCGCCCCGGCATCCCTCCCGGTATCCCATAGATGAGATCAATGCCGATATTGTCAAACCCCGCCTTTCGTGCCAGCCGGATTGCGTCCATTGCCTCGGCGGCCGTATGCCGCCGCCCCAGAAAGGCCAGCGCGCCATCGTCGAAAGACTGCACCCCGATGTTGATCCGGTTGACGCCCAGGACCCGCAGGCCGGACAGCCCCTCCGCCGTGATCGTCGCCGGGTTGGCCTCGATGGTGATCTCCGTATCCGGCAGCATGCGAAAATGCCGGCCCGCCGCATCCAGCATTCTTTCAATCAAGCGGATACCTATCGCCGTGGGGGTGCCGCCGCCAAGATACAGGGAACCGAACATCCGTCCGCCCCACCCGCCTTCGTCTTTGCGCATGCGCATCTCATCTTCGAGAGCAGCCGCAAACGCAGGGGCCGCTTCCAGGTTCGTGACGGAATAGAAATCGCAGTACGGGCATTTGCTCAGACAGAACGGCACATGGATATAAAGACCGGATGCAGCGTCGGGAGGCACAAGGAATTCCTTTTCGTCCGAAACTCTGAACCAAACTCAGTTTAGGTCAGATAAAACGGGTCATCATGGTATCGATAAACTGGTCCACGTTTTCGGGGGTGATGCCGTAATCGGAGACCACCTTTTCGATTTCCTTGACCGCGCGGGCATCGGATACGTCCTCCAGCCGCCGGAAATATCCCAGGCGGCGACCCACCTGGTAGAGCATGCGGTCGTGGTCCGGCATCTCCAGAAACCGCCGGATCACGCCGGTCATCTTTTCCTTGTCGCCGGGCAGCTTCCCTTCCACCTCCTCGAAGAGATTGAGGATGTGATCGCTTCGGATATAGCTTTCGATGCCGTCCAGACTTTCCAGGAACAAAAGGATCTCCTGGGCCGCCTCGTAATCGGTGATTTTTTCGAAGCGCCCGGATTGATACTCCTCGTAGAGGGGGACGCTGGCCGGGATGGCAAGGGTACGCAGCCTGATAAAGTGGGGATTGATCTGGTTCAGCGCATCCGCGGTCTCCCGTGCGTGCTCCTCGGAAAGGTCCCTTCCGCCAAGCCCCGGCATCACGTACTCGGAGAGCTCCATCCCCGCCTTGACGACCTTTTTGCCGCCCTTGATGTGCTGCTCCTTGTTGCTCCCCTTGGCCACCCGCTTGAGCACCTCGTCGGAAGCGGATTCCATGCCGATATGCACCCGGTTGAGTCCGGCATCCGCTATTTCCTTAAGTTCCCGGTCACTGATGCGCGCGACGGTGTGGGACCTGGCGTATGATGTAATGCGCTTTATCCACGGAAACCGGGTTTTCAGATGCTTCAGGATCTCTATCATGTCGGCCGGCTTGATGATCAGTGAGTTGGCATCCTGAAGGAAGACGGATTCCATGCCGGCCGCAAGCCAGTTCAGCGCAGCGTGAAACGCCTGGCGATCCGGGCCGGATGCCAGCCTGGCCATGTACGCGTCGATATCCTCCCGTGCGATCTGGCCGGAGTCGTTGACCATCTTCCGGAGCGCCCCGACATGTGCGGCCACGGCGTCGATGTCCTTTTTCACGTGCTCCGCCGGGCGAAGTGAAAAACGCTCGTTTTTGTATACCGGGCAGAACGCGCACTTGTTCCAGGGACAGTTGCGGCTGACCCGTATCAGCAGCGAATAGGCCTCGCTGGGCGGTCGGATCGGCCCCTGTTCAAAGCCCTTGTACTCTTCTTTTGCTCTTGATTTGCTCATGAAAGTATGGTTTCTTTTTGATGTTGTTCTTATCAAAACCGTTAATCATAACGAATTATAAAGCATTTACACTCTATATACCATGAAAAAATTCCTTGCCGCCCTGCTTCTTGTCGTCGTGGCCGCAGCAATCGGCGCCGGGGCGATCATCTATGACCTTGCCCGGTACGCGGAAACACCCGTCAACGGCATCACGGATACGCTTCTGTTTGAAATCCGCAGGGGACAAAGCTTTGATGCCGTTGCCGGCAGTCTCGAGGATAAAGGTGTCATCGAACACCCCTGGAAATTCTCCCTCATCGCCAGGTACTCGGGCCACGACAAGACGATCCGGTACGGCGAATACCGGATTTCCCCGGGCATGACCCCCATGGACATTCTCGAACGGTTTTCCCGGGGGGACGTGGTGCTCCACCGGGTGACCATACCCGAGGGGTTCGGGATGCGGCAGATCGCAAACCGGATGGCGCAGGCGGAACTCTGCGATGCCGACCGGTTCATGGAACTGGCGACAGACCCGGAATTCGTCTCAGCCATGGGCATACCGGCGGAAACCCTGGAGGGCTATCTTTACCCGGACACCTATTTCTTCGAGAGAAACCCTTCCGCGGAAACCGTCATCCGGGCGATGGTGAGACGATTTGACGAGACATTCACCGGACAGTGGAAAGAGCGGGCCGAAGCGCTTGGATACAACGTTCATGAGATCGTAACGCTCGCCTCCATCATCGAAAAGGAAACAGGAAACCCGGAGGAGCGCGCAAAGGTATCTTCCGTGTTCCATAACCGCCTCAACCGGAACATGCGCCTGGACAGCGACCCCACGGTTATCTACGGCATCGAGGATTTCGACGGCCGGATACGCACCCGGCACCTTCGCGCCCACACCCCTTACAACACCTATGTGCAGCGCGGGCTGCCCCCCGGCCCAATCGCAAGCCCGGGATTCGAATCCCTTCACGCGGCCCTGTACCCGGATGAAACGGATTACCTGTTTTTCGTGGCAAAATCAGGAAACGAGCATTATTTCTCCAAAACCTACAACGAGCATCGGCGGGCCGTTCAGAAGTATATCCTGGGAAATTAGTGGGTTGTCGGAGCAGAAAGGCGAACCGGCTCTGCGCTGCGCGAAGCTCGCCGACGGGATACGCTTCAGGCCGCCTCAAACGGCGCGGGAATAGACATCATCGTCGGGCCGGCCGCGCATTCCGTCCGGATCGGACAGGTAATGATGACCCAGGGCCGCGATCATGGCGGCATTGTCCCCGCACAGGGAAGGATGGGGAACAAACAGGCGCAGCCCCCGTTTTCCGGCCTCATCGGCCACCCGCTCCCGCAGGCGGCGGTTGGCCGCAACACCCCCCACAACGGCGATATCTCCGCACCCGGTCACGTCGGCCGCGCGAAGCAGCTTGTGGCTTAGTACATCCACCACGGCCGCCTCGAAGGCGGCGGCAATATCGGGAATGTGCGCGTGATAGTCCGGGTGGGTTTCAATGTAGCGTTTNACNGCGGTTTTCAGTCCGCTGAAACTGAAATCAAATGCGTTTTTATCCAGCCAGGCCCTNGGAAAATCGATTCTTTCGGGGTCCCCCTGCTCNGCCATCCCGGAAATGACAACGCCGCCGGGGTATCCNAGGCCAAGCATCTTGGCCACCTTGTCGAATGCCTCGCCGGCTGCGTCGTCGCGGGTCCGACCCATCAGCCGGGCGTCCGCGGGGGAATGAACATGGTAAACCGCGGTGTGACCCCCGGAAACCAGCAGCGCCGCAAACGCCCCGGAAGGCTTTTCATCGCACAGCATCACCGAGTGAAGATGGCCTGCCAGNTGGTCAACACCGACCCAGGGAATTTCCATGCCGTATGCNAATGCCTTTGCAAAAGAAAATCCCACCAGCAGCGCACCCACCAGACCCGGTCCCCGCGTTACCGACACGGCGTCGATGTCTTGNGGGCTTGCGCCGGCATCGCNNATCGCCTGGTCAACCACGGCACAGATGTTTTCCACGTGCTTCCGGGAGGCCAGTTCCGGAACGACGCCGCCATAGGGGTGGTGGACATCCGCCTGGGAGGCGACCACGGACGAAAGAATCGCCTCTCCGCTTTGGACCACGGCCGCAGCGGTTTCGTCGCAGGAAGTTTCAATACCCAGTATTTTCATGGAAATAAGCAAAAGCGGCGTTCAGTGATGCCCGCGGAAAGAAGGTGCTCACTCACCGGAAAACGAATCATTTAAGGGATGCCCACTGGAACCGGTCCTTGTCCGTTTTTTTCCGCTTGACCACCTCGCCGATGACCCAGGCCTTTTCATTTAGCCCGGCCAGCCTTTCAATAACATCCTGCGCGGCGGATTCCGGCACAACGGCGATCATGCCGATGCCGTTGTTGAATGTCCGCATCATTTCCGCCTCCTCGATATTGCCGGCATCCCGGAGGAACGAAAATATGGGGGGAACATCCCACGAATCGCGGTAGAGGATGAAATTGGTCGCCTGGGGAATGATCCGGACGAGGTTTTCGACGATCCCCCCGCCGGTTATATGGGCAAGGCCATGGATGGGAAGCCCCCTGGAAACGCTTGTAACCGCATCCGTGTAGATCTTCGTTGGGGTAAGCAGCTCTTCGCCCAGCGTTTTTCCAAGCTCCGGCACAAGGGAATCCACATCCAGCTTCAAAACGTCGAAACAGATCTTCCGCACCAGGGAGTAGCCGTTGCTGTGAAGCCCCGAAGACGAAATCCCGATGAGCTTGTTCCCCACGCGGATATCGGAGCCGTCGATAATACGGTCGTTGTCCACGATGCCCACGGCAAACCCGGCAAGATCGTATTCGTCGTCCTTATAAATATCCGGCATCTCAGCGGTTTCGCCCGCGATCAGGGCGCATTTCGCCTGGCGGCAGCCTTCCGCGATCCCTTCGATGACCTTTTCCGCGATCTCCAGGTTCAGCTTGCCGACGGCAAAATAATCCAGAAAAAAAAGCGGTTTTGCGCCCTGGACGATGATGTCGTTGACGCACATCGCCACCAGGTCGATGCCCACGGTATCATGGCGGTTGGTCTTAAAGGCGATCTTGAGCTTGGTGCCGACGCCGTCCGTGGAACTTACCAGCACGGGCTTCTGATAATTGTCCACATTCAGGGAAAAAAGGCCGCCGAAGCCGCCGATTTCCCCCATTACGCCGCCGCGGGGGGTTTTGGAAACAATCTTTTTGATCGACTGCACGAACGCATCGGCCCGATCGATATCCACGCCCGCATCCGCGTAGGTCATTTTCTTCTTCGACTCGCTCATTGCTATCCCCTGTGGTGCGCGGTTAAACAATCCTTTACGGAAAACGGTTCCGGTTTTCGTCAGTGGCCGAACCAAAACCGGGGTTTTTCGTCAAATTCAGGGATGGCGGGATTTTTAGCCGCAGAAATACCTAAGCGTATTTTGAGGATTAAAATTTAAGCCCGACACGGAAATTGACAAAAAAGACGATTTTCGTACATCCACCAAATACACATATCAAACGACATGAATATCAATTGTAAAAATAGGCATAGCTACAGGAAATGCCAAATAATGTCAAAACAATTTTTTTGACATCCCCCGTCATGTATTGTATTCATACAAAATTACGCTAATTCTCACGTGCAAGGGGTTTTGAAATGAACAAGAAAACCTTCGCCCGACTGGACAGGCTACCACCGTATGTCTTTGCCGCCGTCAACGAGCTGAAAATGCAGCTACGCCATGCCGGCGAGGATATCGTCGATCTGGGAATGGGCAACCCGGACAAGGGGACCCCCAAACATATAGTGAACAAGCTGATCGAAGCGGCGCGAAAACCGCATAACCATCGTTACAGCGCATCCATGGGCATCCGCAAGCTGCGCATGGCCATCGCGGACTGGTACAAGCGGCGCTTCGACGTGGACATCGACTACGAGACCGAAGCCATCGTCACCATCGGCGCCAAAGAGGGCATCTCGCACCTGATGCTCGTCACCGTGGGGCCCGGCGACGTCGTTTTCACGCCCTCGCCCACCTACCCGATCCATCCCTTCTCGGCAATCATATCCGGCGGGGATGTACGCTACGTGCCGCTTGGGCCGGAAACCGATTTTTTCGAAAACCTCGTCAACGCCATGCAACACACCTGGCCCAAGCCCAAGGCGATGATTCTGTGCTTTCCCCACAACCCAACAACAGAAGTGGTGGATCTGGCATTTTTCGAAAAGATAGTGGATTTCGCCAAGGAGCACGATATTTTCGTGATTCACGACATTGCCTACGCTGACATCGTGTTCGACGGCTATCAGCCGCCGTCCTTTCTTCAGGCAAGGGGCGCAAAGGCCGTTGGCGTGGAGTTCTATTCGCTGTCCAAGAGCTACAACATGCCCGGCTGGCGGGTCGGGTTCTGTGTAGGGAACAAGGAGGCCATCAGCGCGCTCAAGCGTATCAAGAGCTATCTGGACTACGGCATCTTTCAGCCGCTTCAGATCGCATCGATCATCGCATTGAACGGCCCCCAGGACTGCGTGGGGGAAATCCAGGAGCTCTACAGGGAGCGGCGCGACACCCTCATCAGCGGCCTGCACCGGGCCGGCTGGGAAGTCCCGCCGCCCAAGGCCACCATGTTCGTGTGGGCCAAAATACCGGAACAGTTTGCTCATCTGAAATCGCTCGAGTTCTCAAAGCTTCTGATGCGGGAGGCAAAGGTGGCCGTCTCGCCTGGAATCGGTTTCGGATCCTACGGCGACGACTACGTCCGTTT
>SL_8KL_010_SEDDRAFT_10005359_pt1 | contig 10069 bp, 3 predicted proteins | sample SodLakKL_010_SED_4_FD_11160 | JGI IMG/M metagenome (IMG submission 11160) | reverse complement strand
AAAACACCGCTGACTGCTGTAATCAGGATTATTTCCTGCGGAAAAATTTCCAAAAAAAACCCCCCTTCCAGGAGCCCTTGCCTCCCAAAAATACTTCTCTGCCCGGAGAATTAATCCTCCTGCTTTTTCATTCCCCAGGGCCCATTACCTCCAGGAATACCCGAATCAATTCCGGATCAAACTGTTTTCCTGCACACTTTTTAAATTCAGCTATTATCTCCTCCCTGGTCATGGGTTCTTTGTAGGGGCGGCCGTTACTCATTACTTCATAAGCATCGGCTATTGCTGTAATCCTGGCCAGAAGAGGTATTTCAGTCCCCCGAAGACCCCGGGGATATCCATTTCCATTCCAGTGTTCATGGTGAGCCAGGATATCTTCAGCCACGTGGGCAAACTCGGGCATACCCTGGGCTATACGATAACCCGTTTCAGGGTGTTTTTTTATCAACTCCCACTCCTTCTTATTCAAAGGACCTTCCTTGGTCAATATTTCTTCAGGAATATTTATTTTTCCAATATCATGCAGGGTAATCAACAGGCTGAGTTGGTTCAACTCCCCGTCAGCCATTCCCATTTCCTGCCCCATGGCCCGGGCTACCTCCTGCATCCGCCGGGTGTGGGCTTCAGTTTCAAAACTCTTGGCTGCCAGGGTTTTTAGAAGGGCCTCCAGCACTGCACTGCGGGCACTGCGGCTTACAGTCAGTTTATGCCGGTACATGCTGTCTTCGGCCTGTTTTAAAACCCCGGCCAATTCTTTTTCTTCCTTGATCTTGCTCCCAACTCCCAGGGAAATGGAAATGGGGGTTTCTTCAACATGTTGATTATTACAAGCAGTCATTATCCTCCTGCAGATCTGATTGGCCTTGCGCAGGGGGGTTTGAGGCAAAAGGATCACAAATTCATCACCACCCCAGCGGGCTATAATATCCTCCTCCGAGCAAACGTTTTTCAGTATTGAAGCAGTATGCCTCAGCATTTCATCTCCCCGCCCACGCCCGTAGGAATCATTTATTAACTTGAGCCCATTAACATCGACCATAATAATACTCAGAGGAAGCTGTTTTTCAGTATCCAGGCGCTGCATTTCTTCCTCCAGGAAAGCCCGGTTGTAAACTCCGGTTAAACTATCATGAAAGCTCAAATACTGCAGCTTTTTTTCATACTGTTTGCTGGCGGTAATATTGGTGGAAATCCCACAGAGAGCAATTGTTTCCCCCTGCTCATTTCTGACCACCTGGATCCGGGAATCCATAACCAGTTTCTGCCCCTCCCGGGTATAATTGATAACCTCTCCCCGCCAGAAACCCTTCTCCCTCACCTTTTCCAATATTTCCTGCTGGGTCGGTCCCTCTTGAGGATCCTCCCCCAATACCTCTGTGTGTTTTCCCAAAAACTCCTCCCGGGAACGGCCCAGCATTTTGGCAGTTGCTTCATTAACGTAGGAAATATTGCCCTCCAGGTCAGTTATAATAACATTATCCTTTATCTGATCCAGAACCAGGGAGTTGAGGCGCAGCTTTTCTTCTACCTCCCTCCTCTTTCTGATATCCCGCATTATAGCAACCGCATGCCAGCCATCTTTCAATTCAAAGGCCGCAAGGGAAATTTCCACTGGTATTTCCTGCCCCTCCCGAGAGCAGGCCTCCAGTTCCACAGTCCGATTTACAAACTTTCCTGACCCGGTTTTCTGAAAATGAGGAAACGCCCGCTGATATTCCTCTTGATAACGGTCGGGAGCCAGCAACTGATGGAGATTCTGCCCCAGTACTTCCTCCCTTTTATAGCCCAGTAGTTTTTCTACAGCCGGGTTCCAGAAGTTAATATTTCCAGAAGCATCTATCATCAGAACCCCATCCAGGGTCGATTCGGTAATGGTTCTAAGCCGGTTTTCACTGGTCCGAAGGCGGTCTTCCCTCTTTTTCTCCTCAGTTATATCCCGGAGCTGTTCCACCACCCATTTTACATTTCCCGCCTCGTCCAGAATAGGATTGCTGCGGCAGGCCACATGAATGCCCAGTTCGGGAAAAAACTTTTCTACCTGTTCCAGTTCACCGCTCTGCTGGGCCCGGCGGGTTGCACAGGTTTTGCAGGGTTGATCCCGGCCGACAAGTTCATAACATTTACGACTGCCCAGCTCCTCTGAAGTAACCCCCAGCATTTCATAGCCAGCCTTATTAATGCGCTGCAGGGTTAAATCCGGATTTTGAATGGCCAGCATATCCTGAGTTCCATTAATTATGCCCTCCAGGAGGTTTTTTTGTTCCAGGAGATCTTTTCTGATCTCCTTTTCTGCTGTAATATCCCGGACCCATTCCACGAATAGCTCCACTTCTCCCTGCCGGTCCAGGATAGGGATAACCCGCAGGTCAACCCAGGTCCCATCCGGGAGCTCAGTTTCCTTTTGAAATGCCTCCCTGGTTTCAAATACCTGCCGGGCCTTACAGTCAGGACAGATCTCATCATAACCACGATAGGTCCGATAACATTTAGTATTGAGCTTTCTCTTTTCCGGGGGGACCTGGCCAAAACCCTTCCAGTTACTGTATATAATATTCATATCCCGGTCGTGAATGGAAATCATGTCGGGGAGCAGACCCAGCATTCTCTGGAAACGAGCTTCGCTTTCCCGGACCTCCTGCTGAGCCTTCTTTCTGCTGCTTATATCCCTGGTGTTAAACAGATAGCGCATCTCTCCATCTCTATTCTTATAAGTATTGCCCCGGCTTTCCAGCCAGATATATCCCCGTTGGGGATGCAGGTAACGGTACTCTTTTTGAACTTTTTCCCCGGTTTCGGGCTCCCGATCCAGGACAGCCTTGAGTTCCGGTTGATCATCAGGATGAATGAATTCCATTGCGCTGCGGCCAATCAATTCCTCTCCCCTTCCCAGTACATCCTCCGCGGCAGGAGAAAGATAGGTCCAGGCTCCTGCACTATCCAGTTCCTCCACCACATCGGTCAGACTATTGATAATCAGCTGTAGCTGTTCATCCCGTTCTCTCAGCTGTTCCCGGTCCTCCTGGCTCCGGGTAATATCCCGCATAATCAGGGCCAGATGCCCCGGGTCCTGGCCGTAAATAGTCAGGGAAAACACCCGGCCTCCCAGTTTAAAGTGATGGTCCAGGGGGATGGTTTTTTCCCTCAGAACAGCCCGGCTGAATCTATTTATCCATTCCCTTTTTTCCAGGCTTGTTCGGTCCAGGATTTGCGAAAGCGGTTGATCCATCAGCTGTTCCCGGGAAAACCCGGTCAGGCTGCTGAAAGCAGAATTAATATCAATAAAGACAAAATCATGGGGCTGGCCCTCTTCATCAGTAATAACCCGGAAGCAGGCAAAACCATCGGGCATATTCTCCAGAAGCATCCTATAGTTTTTATCTTTTCCAGTCATTGGACCACTACCCCCATAATCATTTTTCTGCCTTCAGAACTTCTAAAAAAAGAAAAAGCTAAAAAATTATGTCGAAAAAATCCCCCGGACCAGAATTCAAGTCGGTAAAATACCCCAGGAGGAACAGGCAATAAGTTGAGTAGATTGCATTGTTCAATTAATTTAAATTTCTTTACCCCGGCTTCTCCTTCGGTTATAATAGATAACTTTCTGGGGTTGGCCCGGAACATTAATTGAACCTCTGGATCAACCTTTAGAAGCATTCTATGTTTTCCCCTTCAGTGGGGAATAGTGATTATGGTTTTGCTGCCTCCAGGGCCTGGCTAAACAAATAAAAGCTTTGCCCGCCTCTTGTAACCACCTTAAAATTTGGTATAAACTTTCTACCAGATAGTAAGGAGCAGCTCCACCAGTTCGGGATCAAACTGTTTTCCAGAACACCTCCTGAATTCAGCCTCAATTTCACCGGGGCTCATCGCCTCCTTATAGGGCCGGCCGCTTTGCATGACCTCCAGGGCATCCACTATTGCTGTTATCCTGGCCAGCAGGGGGATATCAATCCCCTTTAAGCGCCGGGGATAACCTGATCCATCCCAGTGTTCATGATGGGCCAGAATATCATTGGCCACATGAGCAAATTCGGGTATGGCTCGGGCAATCCTGTGTCCGATCTCCGGGTGCTTTTTCATCCTTTCCCACTCTTCCGGGCGCAACTGACCTTTTCTGGTAAAAATCTCCCCGGGGATATTTATGATTCCAATATCATGAATTTCAATTAAAGACTGCAGGCGTTGCAGTTCACTCTGGGGGAGCTCCAGCATTTGTCCCATTTTGCCGCCTATTTTTTTCATGGTCTCAATATGTTTTTCATCTTCAAAACTCTTTTTGGCCAGACCTTTTTTCAAAACCTGGATCACCCGGTCCTTGGCATCCGGCCCTACCTCGGTTTTGTGGCGGTACATATTATCTTCTGCCTCCTGCAGAATATTGCCCAGATCCTGTCCCTCCCTTTCCTTAATGGCCAGCCCCAGGGACAGGGATAGAGGGATACCATCAATTTCCATCCCTTTACAGGCTTTATTTATCCTGTTTAGGAGTTTTTGGGCCTGTCCCCGGGTGGTCTGGGGCAGCAGGATGATAAATTCATCCCCTCCCCAACGAGCCACGATATCCTCCTGACGACAGGAGGAAGACAACACCGTTGCAGCCTGTTTCAACACCTTATCTCCCCGGAAATGGCCAAAAGTATCATTTATTAACTTGAGCCCATTTACATCAATCAGGATCAAACTGAGGGGCAATTGCCGGGGCGTATTCAGCCTCTGCATTTCCTGTTCAAAAAAACTCCGATTATAAAGGCCGGACAGACTGTCATGGAAACTAATATATCTGATCTCCTTTTCTGAGCTTATTCTTTTCAGGGCAGCATCGACATGACTGGCAATTATTTCAACCAGCTTTACATCTTCCTGAGTAAAAGCTCCTGTTCGGGGAGAAACTACCTGAAAAACCCCCTGCTGGCCTACCGGGGTACTGATCAGAGAGCGATAATTATCTTCTGCGGGAAGGGCCGTGCTTTCCTGTTTCAAATCAGGGGAACAGTAGGTTTGGCCCTGTAAAAAAGTATCCCCGGCAATGCCCTGATTAATCGGTATACTCCTATTGGTGGGCTTGGTTGCAGCTTTTACCACCAGCATATCACCTTCAGCCAGGCCAAAAGTGCAAAAAGAATAGCCCAGGATATTAACCGTGGAATCCATAATCAAATCGTATACCTCCTGCTCTTCTTGCGCTTTGCTCAGGTTCAAAGCCATTTCATGCAGTTTTTCCACTTTTTCTTTGGTTTTTTGAACCCCTACCCGGGCCTTCTTTTCCTCGGTAATATCCAAAAGGGAGGCCACGCTCTGGGTGGTCCCCGGAATCATTCCAATATACAAATTAATATGCTTTTCCTCCTGATTCCGGTCCAGAAAGCGAAATTCATAATTACCCAGGGCTTTTTCCCTGTCCTGTCGTCTTAATCGGTGTTGTTCCAGCATTCTATCCAGGTCTTCAGGAACGACGAACTCCATCCATTTTTTCTTTCCTTGAATTTCCTCCCGGGGATAACCAGCCAGCTGACTGAATTTATCATTAACCAGGGAAATGGTCCCATCATTTTCCAGAATGCAGGTTGCTGCTCCGGTATTTTCAAAAAATGCCCGGTATTTTTCCTCTTTTTGTTGTAGTTCCAATTCCATTTCCTTGCGGTCGGTAATTTCCCGGATCAGGGAAATTGCTTCATTTTTGCCGGTCAGGGGTAAAATTCTTCTTTCAAACCATTTTTGGCCCTCATCAGTTTTAAGGGGATATTCCATTTTTTCCAGGTTTCCTTCTGCAATACTCTTTTGAGTTTTTTTCAGAATGTTCCCGGCAATTGGGGGGGGCATTATTTCAGTTACTTTTTTCCCCAGCATTTGATTGGAGTGGCGATACATCCTCTCCTGATCCGAAGAAATTATGTCCAGATACCTGCCCTCTTCATCCATTTTAACAATTATATCCGGGAGGACTTCTATTATGGACCGATTGTATTCTTCGCTCTCCCGCAGGGCCATTTCAACTTCTTTCCTATCGGTGATATCTCGAACGGTTGCCCAGAAATGACCGCCATTGCCTTCTCCATCCCGGGCCGCATGGGCCTGTAATTCTACCGGAAAAATTTTTCCGTCCTTCCTGATATATTCTTTTTCATAAACTCCTGTATAACCATGGGGCAGCAGTCTTTTTTTCCATATCTCCTCCTGTTCCCACTCAATCCACCGGGAGGGGGTAATGGCATAAAAGCTTTCCAGGCTTTGTAATTCTTCCAGGCTGTAGCCCAGCATGGAACAATAGGAATGATTGGCCTCCAGAATTTTGCCCCGGGAATTTACTACCACAAACCCGTCCCGGCTGCCTTCAAAAAAAGCCCGGAAGCGGCCTTCTTCTGCTGCCATTTCTATGGCCATTTCCTTTTGCTCGGTTATTTCTCGTAGAATAAGGATCAGGTGATCGGAACCATCCCGATAGGCAGTAATGGAGTACCAGGATTTCGCCCGGGGCAGGTGCTGCTCCAGGCGGACTGTTTCACCCTCCACAACCCTGCCCCCATATTGTTTTAGCCACTGCCCGATCTCTTCTTGAAAATGGGGAAAAGCTTCTGTCATTCTTTTTCCAATCAGTTCCTCTCGGCCCTGACCCGCCAGGCTGACAAAGGCTGAATTAACCTCTCTAATTTCCAGGTCCCGGAGTTGTTTACCCTCCCCCCATAAAATTTTGTTCCAGGCCAGACCATCAGAAATATGCTCCAGCAGCAGCCCCGGATTAAAATTGCTCATGAAATCACCCCTCCCTGCTGGAATTAAAACCCCTGACCCCCTGCAGCTTAAATTGTTGGGGGGGCCTCGGGTTCTTATTTTTTTATTCAATTATTTAATCACCGGGAAAACTTTTTCCAACCTCGGGCAGATATACCGAAAAATTTCGGTTGAAGCCTCCCCGGCAAAAAAGTATTAATCAGGGTAGAAAAGTGCTTTGACCCCGGCTCCTGAATATTTCCAGCCAGGATAAGTAATTGATGAACCGGTACCCCCTGATAGTCTTCCTCAAAAAAACAGCCCCTGAATTACCGAGGCTGTTTAAATATTCTCTCTCCCCATATAACCCGGCAATAGGGAAAAAGCTTCCCGGGTTAATAAAGCGAAGAAAAAAGATTCATATCAATTTACCCCAGTCCTTCAATTAAAATATCGGAAAAACCCCTCCAGTTGTTAAATTTCGATACTCTCCGCGGATGGTTTTACCAGTTAATCCCGACCCCTATTTCTCCCGGCAACTGCCACCAGAAATGGAGTTCCTGGCCAAATTCAATCCCCAGGGCCAGCTGCTGGGGGCGATCCCCCAGACCAACATCCCAGTTAAGTAAAAACGGCCCTACCCGGAGGTCTACCGCTGGCAGGACATGCAGCCCGGGGTTCCCATCCCGATAGGAAATTCCCGCCCCCAGCCAGACCCGCAGCAGGTAGGAACTAAAAATATCGTAGGACAGGCTGGCCAGCCATTCCTCCTCCCGGTACTGAAACCCCGTTTTCCAGCGATAAGCCGGAGAAAGAGTAAGGCTAAAGGTAGGTTTGCTTCTCTCTCCCTCCGAGTCCAGGGCAAGCTGGAAGCTATGCAGTTCCCGGGAAGGGGTGGGGTTGGAAAAGTCCAGGGCAGGAATGGAACCATAGAGTTCATGGAGCCAGACAGCATTTTCCTGGTACAGATGCTCCAGCTCCGGCCCCCGCAGAAGAACCGGAACAAGAAGATCGGTGTGGTACAAACCGGTGTGATTAACCCCTCCCAGGTTTTTTATCGGAAACCTGGTAGCAATTGGATCGGCGGGAATCCGGGGCGGATTAACCACAGTTATCACTTCCCCCGAGGCGGGATTCTGCACCAGGTTAAATATATTAACCGGGGCCGCAGGATAATCCAGAGAAAAAGTCCGGTTCAACCACTGTCCAGGGTCCAGGTATTCCCCGCCATAACCGGCGGCATAATAGCCAAAATAATCGGAACCGGTAAAGGAATATTTCAATTCTCCCCGCTCATTTTCCTGGATCTTAATTTCTCCCCCCTGATGAAAACCCACCACCAGATCTTCTCCCTCCCGGTAAAAGGCCAGGCAAATCTCCTCCTGAGTCCCCAGAATCCAGGCAACTTCTGCCGGGCTGGCTTCTTCCCGGACAAAAATATTGGGGTAGCGCTGGCCATGGATTTTATCCCCAACTACATCCTGGACCAGGCCGGGGAAATTAATCCGTTCCAGGCCGGAAAAAGACATACCATGATCACCATAGATGACCAGGTTAACCCGATCCCAGTCCAGACGATCGGCCATTTGCCCCAGCCAGAAATCAAAGCGGTGAATACTGCGATTGTGAGGTCCTTCCCCGAAATAGTGGCCCAGAAAATCAGTGGTATACCAGTAAAACTCCAGGACATTATAGGTCTGGAGAAGTTCGGGGAGGTTGTACAGGGAAAACCAGGCCTGAAACTCCATAATAGGATATATATTTATTAAACAGCCCCGGGCCCGGCGAAGAACTTCAGGAACATACTGGAAAAAAACCGTGGGCTTGCCGGTAATCCGGTCCCGTTCCTGATCATATACTCCCCAGCCCACCGGTTCCCCCACCCGGCTGGAGTAACCAGTTTTCATCCGCGATACAATCATCTGAGTCCCTCCGGGAAAAGGAGCCAGCCCGGTTAAAAAAGCCCCCTCCTGGCTGAAAATCTTTTCGGTTGCCGGTAAATTACCTGCCTCCAGTTCCCGGTAAAAATCACTGGCTGCAATTGCATCCAGGTGAATCAAAATAAACTGGGGTTGCTCGGCCCCAGCCGGATAAGAAAAAGCAAATAAAAAAACCATAATAAGAACGGTTAGTGCTTTTTTCACTGCAGGCGGGAATTAAGAAACTCTTTTCCCCTGCCCCCTTTCCTGTTTTGAATTTCTGGAGCTGCTAAAATTTCCGATCCTCTTAAGTTGCTGCTATTACAAATAATCACAATCCTTCTCCAATCAACACCACCCTGGACTACCCACCCCATTATTGAGAAACCCCGGGAGGGAGGGCTAAGGAAATAATAATCCCTGATTCCCTTCTTGTTAATATTTTATCACTTCTTCTTTTCGGGGTAATTACCTATGGGGGTGAATTATCCAGCCAGGCCGAAAATTAACACCCCTTGCGGCTCATTGGGAAAATTGGAAAACCCATTCAAGAGGTGGGGTGTGATTCTGGCCCTGTGCTCCTGTTAAAATAATTACTTCGCCATTATGCCCTCCATAACCTCTACCAGCTCTGGATCAAACTGGGAACCGGAACATCTTTTTATTTCTTCTAAGGCCTCCCCGGCCGAAATTTTCCTGCGGTAAGGACGGCCCGAAGTCATAACATCAAAAGCATCCACAATAGAGGTAATCCGGGCCAGGATGGGAATACTGTCCCCCGCCAGGCCATGGGGGTAGCCGGACCCGTCCCAGTGCTCGTGGTGACTTAATATATCTTCGGCAACATGGGCAAATTCTACCGTGGCCTGGGCAATCCGGTGCCCTATGGCCGGGTGTTCTTTTATCAGTTTCCATTCTTCTGCAGTAAGGGGGCCTTTCTTTTTTAATATTTCGGCAGGAATATTTATGGTCCCGATGTCATGCAGGTTAATCAAAAGATCAAGACGCCTAATTTCACTATCCGGTAGCCCGATTTTCCGGGCAATCCTCCGGGCTATTTCCTGCATCCTCAGGGTGTGATCCGGGGACTCAAGGCTCTTCTGTTGCAGGGTGGTAAGGAGTCCTTTTACCACTGCACTCTTGGCATTTCTGCTTCCAGCCAATTTCCAGCGGAACATATCATCCTCGGTTGCCCTTAAAACTTCAGCCAGATCTTTTTCAATGCTTTCCCTGCAGCTTTTACCAAGGGACAGGGAAATCGGGATATTATTAACAAAAGTATTCTGGCATTGTTGCAGGATCCTCCGGACAATTTTTCCCGCATTTTCTGAGTTGGTCTGGGGCAGTAGGATTAAGAACTCATCCCCTCCCCAGCGGGCAATGATATCTTCTTCCCGGCAGGATTTTCGTAAAATTTTTGCAGTTTTTTTGAGCAGTTCATC
>SL_8KL_010_SEDDRAFT_10005357_pt1 | contig 10071 bp, 11 predicted proteins | sample SodLakKL_010_SED_4_FD_11160 | JGI IMG/M metagenome (IMG submission 11160) | reverse complement strand
ACTTACCTGCTGGAGAGTACTGAAAATGACAGATATTCATTTATAGGTTTAAAACCAGCAAGAGTTTATAAGAATTACAATTATTATTTTGAGATAAGCAAAAATGGTACTACTACTGTAAAGGATCAGGATTTTATTGAGTATATTCAGGATTATCTGGCAGAAATTAAAGTTTATGATAGAGAAGAATTACCGCCATTCTCTGGTGGCTTTGTTGGTTACTTTAATTATGAGATGGTCGAAAAATGGGAAGACCTTTTCCATTCTGAGCCAGATAAAGAACTTATGAAAAATAATAAGCCGCTGAGCCTGCTGGTCGAAACCCAGGTAATAGTTGCCTATGACCACTTTAATAATAGAGTAAAAATCATTAACAATCTTAAAGTGGAAGATTCAATGGAATTAGCTGAGAAAGAAGAGTTGTATCAGCAGGGAGTCTCTGAGGTAAAAAAAGTAAAAGAATTAATCAATTCTAAAAAAATAAGTTCTGATCCATTAATTGATAGTAAGCACTCAAATCAATATAACTTAAAATCAAATACAGAAGAAGCTGAATTCCATGAGATTGTTAAAAAAGCAAAAGAGCATATCATAGAGGGCGATATCTTCCAGATAGTACTTTCCCAGAAGTTTTCAATTAAAAATGAAATACCAACATTTAATATTTATAGAGCCCTGAGATCAGTTAACCCGTCACCATATTCCTTTTACTTAAACTTCCCGGAGATTAAAATTATTGGCTCGTCACCTGAAGTTTTAGTCAGGGTAAGAGATCGACGAGTGATGACAAGGCCCTTAGCTGGCACAAGGCCCAGAGGGAGTAATAAAAAGGAAGATTTAAGGCTTGAAAAAGATCTTAAAAATGATGAGAAAGAAAAGGCAGAACATACAATGCTTGTAGATCTAGGCCGGAATGATTTAAGCAGAATAGCTGCCCCGGGAACAGTTGAAGTTACAGAATTAATGGAAGTTGAATATTTTTCAAAAGTTATGCATCTGGTTTCCCAGGTAGAAGCTGATCTCAAGGAAGATTTGGACAGCCTCGATGCCTTAAAGGCAAACTTCCCGGCAGGGACAGTCTCTGGAGCACCTAAGATTAAGGCGATAGAGCTTATCAATGGCCTGGAAAAAGAAGCAAGAGGAGTTTATGCAGGCACAGTTGCCTATTTAAGTTTTAATGGCAATTTAGATAGTTGCATAACTATCAGAACATTTTCTCTTTCAGATGGAATTCTTAACCTCCAGGTAGGAGCAGGCATTGTTGCAGATTCTGACCCTGCTACTGAATACCAGGAGACATTAAATAAAGGTGAGGCCCTATTTGATGCTTTAGAGATAGCAGCTGGAGGTGGCGATTATGATCTTAGTAATAGATAATTATGATTCCTTCACATATAATCTAGTCCATATTCTAGAAAAATATGATGACGTAAAAGTTTATCGTAATAACAGGATTACTCTTAAGGAGATCAAAAAGCTTAATCCCGGGAATATTGTAATTTCCCCTGGACCAGGGAGGCCAGAAGATGCAGGCATTTCAAAAGATTTAATCCAAGAATTTAAAGATAAGATCCCAATTCTTGGTGTCTGCCTTGGCCATCAATGTATCGGTGAAGTCTTTGGTGGAGAAATTATTAAGGCAGATAAGGTTTTTCATGGCAAAATTTCAGAAATTAAGCAGATAAATAAGTCAGATAAATTATTTGCTGGGATTAAAGATAAATTCACAGCCACCAGGTATCATTCCTTAATTATCAATAGAGATAATCTGCCTGAATCACTTGAAGTATTAGCTGAAACAGCTTCAGGAGAAATAATGGCTTTAAAACATCGGAAGTATAATCTCTATGGAGTCCAGTTTCATCCAGAATCTATTCTTACAGAAGTTGGCCAAAAATTAATCAGTAATTTAATAAATAGCAGGAGTGATAGCAATGTTTAACAATCATTTAGAAAAAGTAGTGAGCAGAGAGGATCTAACTTTAAATGAGATGGAATTTGCAATGGATCAAATTATGGAAGGCAAAACAACAGATAGCCAACTTGCTGGATTTCTGGTAGGTCTTAGAATGAAAGGCGAAACTATCTCAGAAATTACAGGAGCCGCCTCGGTAATGAGGTCTAAAGCAGCCCAGGTCGATACAGCAGCAACTGATTTAATCGATAGTTGCGGTACCGGCGGAGATGGAAAAGGAACTTTCAATATCTCAACAACAACAGCAATAGTCATGGCAGCCGGTGATTTAAATGTTGCCAAACATGGCAACCGCTCTGTCTCATCAAAATGTGGCAGTGCTGATCTTTTAGAAACCCTGGGAGTTAAGATAGACCTGAATCCTAAAGAAGCGGCTAAATGTCTGGAAGAAGTTGGGATCTCATTTCTATTTGCCCCTAATTTTCATCAGGCCATGCGCTATGCCGTTGGCCCCAGAAAAGAGATAGGTCTAAGAACAATCTTTAATATCTTAGGGCCTCTCACCAATCCAGCTAAGACAGATTATCAGATACTTGGTGTCTATAAAGAGGAATTAGTCGAGCCTTTAGCCCATGTTTTAAAGAACCTTGGCCTAAAATCAGCGATGGTAGTTCATGGAGCCGGTGGGATAGATGAATTATCTCTGGCAGGTTTAAATAAAACTGCCTACTTAAAAGATGGTGAGATTAAAGAATATAATTTTTATCCAGAAGAGGCTGGATTAAATCAGGCCCCTCTAAAAGAAATATTAGGTGGCGGAGCAGCTGAAAATAAAAGGATCACCCTTGACATATTAGAAGGCAGAACAGGTCCTAAAAGGGATGTTATCCTCTTAAATTCTGCAGCAGCCTTCCTGGTAGCCAGGAAAACTAAAAACCTCAAAGAAGGTGTAAAGCTGGCAACTAATTTAATCGATTCAGGCAAGGCCAAAAGCAAACTGGAAGAATTAATTAAATGTAGTAATGAGGTGGCCCTTTAAATGATATTGGATAAGATAATAACTGAAAAGAACAAGGAAGTTGAAGAACTCAAAGGTTCCAGAAAGTCATTAAAGGCCGGTCTTTCTCAGCCTGGCATCAGCCTGATTGCCGAGATTAAAAAGGCGTCACCAAGCAAAGGTATAATTCAAGAAAATTTCAGGCCGAAAAGTCAGGCCATGACCTACCAAAAAGCTGGAGTTTCAGCCATTTCAGTCTTAACAGACCAGAAATTCTTCCAGGGCAGCAATCAGGTCTTAGCAGAAGTAAGGCAAGTTACTGATCTCCCAATCTTAAGAAAAGAATTTATCATAGATCCAATCCAGATCTATCAGAGTTTCTTTATTGGGGCAGATGTAATCCTTTTGATTGTAGCAGTCCTGGACAGCCAGAAATTAAATGAATTCCTGTCTATAGCTTCTCAATTAAATTTAGAAGCAATTGTAGAAGTCCATAATCAAGAAGAATTAGAAACTGCCCTTAAAACAGAGGCTGAGATAATAGGAATAAATAATCGAGATCTTACAACCTTTGATGTTGACCTAAAAACAACAGAAAAATTAATAGGTTATCTTAAATCCACAGGGCAAAGAGNTGATTATCATATAATAGCTGAAAGTGGCATAAAGACAAAAGCAGATATCGATTACTTAAAAGAACTGAATGTAGATGGTGTACTAATTGGCGAGACATTAATGCGTGCTGATAACCCAGCAGCTAAAATTGCAGAGCTAGGTTTAAAGAGAGGAGGGCCCAATGTCAAAATCAATTAAACAACTAACTAAAATTAAGATTTGCGGAATGACCAATCAGGCAGATGTAGATCTAGCAGTCAGCTTAAATGTTGATGCCCTGGGCTTTATCCTCGCTAAAAGCCCGAGAAAAATAAGTTTGGAAAAGGCGGAAGAATTAACTGCCCAACTCCCTCCCTTTATTTCCAGGATTGCAGTGGTAGTTAATCCAGATAAAAATCAGCTAGAAAAAATAATTTCAAGCAGAATATTTACCGATATTCAGTTTCATGGCAGCGAAAACCCAGAACTCTTTAATGATATTCCTTTAAGAACTATTAAAGCAATCTCTATTTCAGATGAATCAGACTTGGCAGAGATCCCTAAATATAAAGATTGGGCCGATTACCTTCTCTTCGATACTAAAATCGGCGACAAAACTGGCGGGACAGGCAAGAGTTTCGACTGGAGTCTCCTGGATCAAATCAGCCTTACTAAAAACTATATTCTGGCTGGAGGCCTGGGACCAGATAATATAGAGGAAGCCCTTAACAGACTGAACCCTGCTGCAGTAGATTTAAATAGCCGTTTAGAGATTTCCCCAGGCAATAAAGACCCTGAACTTATGAAAGAAGCAGTAAACTTAATTAAGACCCATAATAAAAGAAACTAAAGTATGTCTAAAATTAATTAAGCTAAAATTAAGCTAATAGATTTAACTAGACGAGAGGAGAAATAATCATGAGTCAGAAATATTTTTCAGAATTCGGGGGCCGGTATGTCCCAGAGACATTAATTCCAGCACTTGATGAACTCAGTGAAACCTATCAATCTATCAAAGATGACAAAGTTTTTATCGAAGAATTCAAATCATTACTTGCAGATTATAGTGGCAGGCCTACCCCCCTGTATTATTCAGAAAAACTAACAGAATATTATCAGGGACCAAAAATATATTTAAAAAGAGAAGACTTAAACCATACAGGAGCCCATAAAATAAATAATACCTTAGGCCAGATTCTTCTTGCCAAAAAGATGGGCAAAGAAAGAATAATTGCCGAGACAGGGGCAGGCCAGCATGGCGTTGCCACAGCAACTGTAGCAGCCCGTTTTGATCTGGACTGCCAGATTTATATGGGAGCCGAAGATATTGAAAGACAGGCCCTAAATGTCTATAAGATGGAAATGCTAGGGGCAGAAGTAATACCAGTCAATACTGGTAGCAAGACACTAAAAGATGCCACCAACCAGGCCATTAGAGACTGGGTCAGCAATGTAGAGACAACCCATTATATAATCGGCTCAGTAGTAGGGCCACATCCTTACCCAGAAATGGTCAGAGACTTTCAAAGAATCATTGGAGATGAGACCAGAGAGCAGATAGTTAATAAAGAGGGCAAACTTCCAGATTATATCCTGGCCTGTGTCGGAGGCGGTAGCAATGCCATCGGGATCTTCCATCCATTTGTAGATGATCAGGATGTCAACCTAATCGGCATTGAAGCTGCCGGCGAGGGCATAGATACTGGCAGGCATGCAGCTACCCTGTCAGAGGGCAGAGTCGGCGTCCTCCATGGCAGCAGGTCATACCTTCTCCAGGACCAGGACGGCCAGGTCATACCAGCCCATTCAATTTCTGCCGGTCTTGATTATCCAGGTGTTGGCCCGGAACACAGTCATTTGAAAGCAATCAACAGAGTTGAATATAACTATATAGATGACCATCAGGCCATTCAAGCATTCAGGCTCCTTTCAGAAAAAGAAGGCATAATTCCTGCTTTAGAAAGTGCCCATGCCCTGGCTTATTTAGAAAAGCTTGCTCCAGAGCTCAATCAGGATCAAACAATAATAGTCAATCTATCAGGTAGAGGCGATAAAGATATCAATAACTTTAAGAAAATCAGGGAGGCAGAGGAAGATGAGTAAGATTACAGCAGCATTTAAAAATAAAAAGCCCCTTATTACATATATAAGTGGCGGCGATCCAGACCTTAAATTCACAGAAAAAATGATGTATAAACTCCAGGAATCAGGTGTGGATATCATAGAAGTTGGCATTCCTTTTTCTGATCCCCTGGCCGATGGCCCAACGATTCAGGAAGCCTCACAGCGAGCAATAAAAGGTGGCATAACTCTAGAAAAACTAATAAAAAAACTATCAGAGATCAAAGATAAAATAAAAATACCAGTTATATTAATGGGCTATTACAATTCAATCTTAAATTACGGTGAAGAGAAATTTGCCAGAGATATCGAAGCTGCAGGTATCTCAGGAGTCATAATTCCAGACCTGCCCTTTGATGAGCAGGAAGAAATATCAAATCATTTAAAAGAGGTCTCTGTAGATCAAATCCGGCTGGTAACCCCAAATACTTCAGAAGCTAGAATCAAAGATATAGTCAATTCTTCATCAGGATTCCTATATTCAGTGGCCCATCTGGGGATAACCGGTGATACTAGCAAGGAAAACCCTACTTTTCAAACCTATTTAAGTAGGGTACGGAAATATTCAGAAGATCTTCCTATCGGTCTTGGATTTGGAATAGATAGCCCGGCAAAAGCCAAAAGAGCAGCAGCTTATGCAGATGGAATAATTATCGGCAGTGCCTTAATAGAAGTAATTCAGTCTGGAAATACTGAAGCAGAGAAATTAAATAATGCTGGTCAATTTGTAAAATCAATAAAAGAAATATTAACATAATACCTGTTAATAGCTAAACTTTGATTAACATGAAAGCCAGACAGGCTTCAGCCAACCTTAAACCAGCAGTGACAGGCAGCCCATCTGGCATTTATCATATTTATGGCTAAATATAAAGATTAATACTAAAGACTTCTTATTTTTAAAAGGAGTTTATAAGATAAGTCTTGAAGTATATTTATAATGCATAATTGTATCTTCATGACTCAAAAAATTGATGCGCAGGAGGGCTTTATATGCCTACATTTATGAAATGTAATGATTGTAAGAAAAAGTATTATACTTCTTCAAGTATTCCTGAAGAACAAGTTGTAGGTGAATGTGAAAACTGTAGCGGAGTTTTAATCTCACTGGGACCTCCAAGACAGGATCCAGATAGTTCAGAAGAATAAATAATTGTCTTAAAGATTAAAAAATAGTATTTCTTAAAATAAAATTAAATTCTATAGATATTTTAAAGGGACCTAACGGTTACCCGACGGTTACCAGGTAGTATCTCTTAACAAATTTCACAAAGTCTCCAGGCTCGATGCCCTAGTGCTGAACTATCCATGCGTTTATAAAAGAAAGTTCAGTGTGACGAAATCGATTTTCTAGTGCTGAACTATCCATGCGTTTATAAAAGANAGTTCAGTGCTAGTAAAAACTGCCTGGGATTCAGCCTCGATCTTCANAGGCTCAGATAAACGGAGTGGAGCAAATNGAGCCAGAATTAGACTCAGCCCGCAAAAGAGCTGGGAAGTCAATCAGCATAGTTAATCTATAAAGCCCCTGACTAAATATCAGGGGCTAATGTATTCTGCAAATCAAAATTTATTACAATTAACATCATACAGCTTAACCTCTTAAACTTGCTGTCCTAAACCAGCTTCTTTGAGAACTTCAATATCAATACCTTTATTATTACAACAGTCCGCTAATTCACCATCAATTGCAACAGCAGGAACAGATTCAATTCCATACTCTTTAGCTTTCTTTTCACAAATATTAGACTCACATTTTTCATTCAAATCATAAACAACGACTTCGCAATCAGGACAGGCTAACTCTTCAATTTTTTTAACAGCATTATTGCATATATAACATCCAGCTGTAAATACTTCAATTTTTTGACTACCCATTTTTTGCACCTCCTTGTAAATATTACTATATACCATGTACCTTACTACAGTGCAAATAAAAGTTGAATAATTTTAAAGCTTAATACCATTTGGATAATAGAATGTACTTTAAAATATTTATCAATAGGATTAATTGCTTTAGCCAGTTGAATTTTAATTAAAATCAAAATTTTTCTCTTTAATCCCAGTTAAAATTGGACATTGGCTAGTAGATTTTTTATCATCACATGAAGCAATTAATTCTTGTAAAATCTCTTTCATTTTTTGCAATGTTCTAATCTTCCTTTCTATGATATTAACCTTCTTTTGAGCTCTTTCTTTAACTTCAATATGAGTTGTTTCCTCATTAACTTGTAAAGATAACAATTCTGATATTTCTTGTAGAGAAAAGCCAAGTTTTTGTGCAGATTTAATAAAATCAAGCCTGGTGATATCTTCTTCAGAATATAAACGGTAACCAGATTCATTGCGAGATGGTTCAGGAATAATTCCTTCTCGCTCATAATATCGAATAGTTTCTATATTAATCCCAACTTTATCAGCCAATTTTCCAATTGTCATATCATTCATATTCTAACACCTCATAATTTTAGTTTCTATATTTATATTATACACCCTATAGCAAGGTACAGGTCAAATTATTAGTAATTTTTTTAATCTCTAGAGTAATCTGAAGAGCTTTTTGTCAATTATAAGTTCTTTAGATATTTAAGGTTTGGTGATGTAAGGAATTAACATAATTATTTTGTTATATGTTGTATACTCATTTTTGGAGATTGAAATTTATTACCAGATTGGTTTTAAGCCAGGAGAGGGGTAATATTTAATGAGTAATTATAGCATGAAGAAAAAAGTAGATTTAGATTACGAAGCTACCTTAGAAAAAGTGAAAGCTGAACTGAAAAAGGAAGGTTTTGGGGTATTATCTGAAATTGACATGAAGCAGACATTTAAAGATAAAATAGGTGAGGACTTTAATAAATATATTATTTTAGGAGCCTGCAATCCTAAATTTGCTTATAAAGCGCTCCAAATGGAAGAAGATATCGGCCTGCTCTTACCCTGTAATGTGGTCGTTTCTACTTCTGATTCAGGTGATACAACAGTAGCTATCATAAACCCAATGGAAGTTATGAACCTGCCTAACAATCAAGAGATAAAGGAATTAGCCAAAGAGATCAAAGAACGTTTGGAGAGAGTTATAAAGAATATGTAGATGAAAATTTAAGCCGAAGTTGAAATATAGCTGATTAATAAGAGGCTGAATATAAAGTAATAAATCATGCAAAAGGAGGCGGAATAATTCCGCCTCCTACTTTGTTTTCATGATACTTTAACTAAGAATGATTAGTTTAACGATATCTAACCAGAGATCTTCCACAGATTCAAAGTTAAGACCAGCTGCCTCAATATTTTCCAGCGTTTTGCGATTGATATTGGCACCCCAGATATTTTTAGGGATAAAGTTTGTCAGATCCATAATCGGTCCAAGTAAGAATTTCTGGCTCCGCAGATGTTCTAGCATATATACTTTGCCCTCTGGTTTCAATACACGTTTTAATTCCTGTAAGCCCTTAACAGGATCAGGTACTGAGCAGAACACACAGCTTGTCACAATAAAATCAAAAGAATCATCAGGGAATTCAAGTTTTTGAATATCCATTTCTCGAAACTCAATTTTTCTAGAGGAATCAGAAGCTTTCTCCTTAGCTCTACTTAGCATTTTTGGACTAAAATCGATTGCGGTATAATGCAGCCCTTCAGGATAGTATGGGATATTCTTACCTGTGCCCACGCCTGCTTCCAATAGTTTATCATCATCTTTTGAATTTTCCTCTATTTTACCCCAGAGCTTTTCCCTCCAGCCCTGGAAAGCTGCCTTTTCCATTATTATTTCAAATTTATCGTAGATAGGAGCTATTCTATCATATCTCTGTTTAGTCTTATTATCATCAGACATTTTATCACCTCATTAGAATGTTTTTGCAAAAATTTAATTTATTGATTTGCTACGCTTAAATTATATATTATTAATATAGACAAGTAAAACTATCGTTTAAAATTTGTTGATTTTGCAGGACTATTTCTTTATTTGGTTAAATTAATATTATAAATTGAATGNAACTTCTTTCATTAATGGAGGGGTAATCGTGGAAAAAATTCTTACATTTACGTTGAATCCAACTATTGACAAAAGCGCAAAAGTTGATAATGTGAGGGCAGAAGCTAAACTTTCCTGTGATACAGTGAGGTATGCACCTGGAGGTGGAGGAATAAATGTTTCCCGTGCAATAAAAAAACTTGGTGGAAGCTCTTTGCTTGTCTACACATCAGGTGGTTTTACAGGTTTAAAACTGGACACACTTCTTGCAGAAGAAGAACTTAATCTAAAATCTATAGAGATTGAAGCTTCCATACGAGAGAATTTTATAGCTTTTGAGAGGTCATCTCAACAGCAGTATAGGTTTGGTATGCCTGGTCCTGAAATAAGTTATAGTGAATATCATAAGATATTCGATACTTTTAAGAATATAGAGGATTTCCCTGAGTATTTTGTGATAAGTGG